>Ga0194121_10005498_pt1 | contig 17442 bp, 13 predicted proteins | sample TA2MahCa50mmetaG_FD_148609 | JGI IMG/M metagenome (GOLD analysis project Ga0194121, IMG submission 148609) | Freshwater microbial communities from Lake Tanganyika, Tanzania - TA2015020 Mahale Deep Cast 50m | ecosystem: Environmental > Aquatic > Freshwater > Lake | place: Tanzania: Lake...
TTTGACGGTAACCCGGCACCAGTGGAAGGACGCGGAGGGATCAGCCCTGCCGGGGATCCGTGAACCCGCTCCGGGAGGGCTGCGCCCGGCCTTGCAGAAACGCCCATCCATGGAGCGGCGGCGGTTCGCGGATTACGAGATGGAGAACAAGCTGGGGGCCGGTGCCATGGGCGAGGTGTGGCGCGCCACCGACCTGCGGCTGGCGCGTCCCGTGGCGCTCAAGCTGCTCTCCCCTGCCCGCGTGTCCGATGAAGCGGCGCGGATCCGCTTCTTCCGCGAGGCGCGCGCGTCCAGCGCACTCAACCATCCCAACATCGTCACCGTGTTCGAGGCCGGCGAGTGGGAGCAGCAGCCGTTTCTCGCCATCGAGCTGATCGAGGGCCAGACCCTCCGCGAGATGCTCGGACAGGGCGCCCTCCCCCGACCCCAGGCGCTCGAAGTGGCCCGCCAGATGTTGCGCGGGCTGGCCGTGGCGCACGCGGCCGGCATCATCCACCGCGACATCAAGCCCGAGAACGTGATGGTGCGCCGTGACGGCTTCGTGAAAGTCCTCGACTTCGGGCTGGCCGAGATGCTCATCACCGAGGACGAGCGCCTCACTCGCACCAACACGGTGGTCGGCACGCCGCTCTACATGTCCCCCGAGCAGGCCATGGGCAAGCCGCTGGACGAGCGCACCGACGTGTTCAGCGCCGCCTCGGTCATCTACGAGATGCTGGCCGGTCGCCCACCCATCCAATCCGAGGTGTTCTACGAGATCATCAACGAGTTGTTGGAGCGCGATCCACCGCCCATCAACGGCGTGTCCACGGATCTCAATGACCTCCTCAAGAAGGCGCTGCAAAGGAATCGCGACCGCCGCTACCGCGACGCCCGGTCGTTCTTCGACGCGCTCACCGCCATCACCAGTGAACGCCCGGATCGCGATCAAGCCGAGCGCCCGGCGGAGGAAGCGAGCCTGATCGTGCTGCCCCTCACCGCGTCTCAAGAAGACGAAGAGGTGGCTGACGGCATCGTTGACGAGATCATCACCAGCCTGGAAAAGATCCAGGGACTTCGCGTGATCGCCCGCAGCACCGCCATGCGCTACCGCGGCCAGGACGCCCGCGCCGTGGGCCGCGAGTTGAACGTGGGCCTCGCCCTGGAGGGCACCCTGCGGCGCAGCGGAGGCCGCGTGCGGGTGACCGCGGGGATGATCGACGCGCGCAGCGGCTTCCGCGTGTGGGGCGACCGCTTCGAGTCGCGCCTCTCGGACATCTTCGACATGCAGGACGACATCGCGGGCGGCATCGTGCGCGCGTTGAAAGCCCGCTTCTCGGCCATCGCGTCCCTGGCGCAGGGCGCGACGGTGGCCGTCGACACCGAAGCCAACGAGCACTATTACCGCGGCATCTCCCTGCTCGGCACATTATCCCCCGACCACGTCGCCAACGCGGTGGACGCCCTGCAGAAGGCGGTGGCGCTGCAGCCCGACTTCGCCCCGGCGCACGCGCGACTCGCCGAGGCCTTGTTCCACCACACGCAGATGTTTCCCGAGGCCAACTACGCGAGCACCGCCCGGCGCGCCTATGAAGAAGCGACCCGGGCGCTCGAGCTGGATCCGTCCAATGCGGACGCGTTGTTTGCCCTCGGCATGGTGCATCTCTCGGATCCGCGTCTGGATCTGGTGAGGGCCCGCGCGTACATGCGCCGCGCGCTGGAGCAATCCCCGAATTTCGTGCCCGCGCTGTCCTGGCTGGCCTACATCCAGGTGTTGCGCGGCCATGCCGAGGAAACGGAATCCCTGGCGCGGCGGGCCATCGCACGCGATCCGCAAAGCTCGAACCACTACATCTGGCTGGGCATCAGTCTTTTTTCCCAGGGGAATTTCGAGGGCGCGGCGGACGCCTTCGAGCGCACGCTGCGGCTTGAGCCGCGCAATCCGTTCCCCAACGCCTGCCTCGTCATTCTTGACACTTTCCGCGGCCGGCTGCGCGACGCCGAGCGCATGGTGCGTTTCGTGGAGACTTTCGGAGAAAATCATCCGGTGCTGAAGGCAGCCCTCCTCATCTACCAGGCGCGCGCGGAAGGCCTCACTTTGAACGACGTCTCCGAGCGCGACCTTACCCGGCTGCGCAGCCACCTCGTCTCCGCGCGCTTCACGGCCGACATCCCCGCCCTGCACGGGGACGCCGAAACCGCCGTGGAGTGGCTGCGCGTGGCCTTCAAGCGCGGGGACCGCAACGTCGCCATGCTCGACAGCGACCCGTTTCTGGAGCCCATCCGCAACACGCCGGCGTTCAAGGCCTACCGCGAGGAGATGCGCGCCGCCCTTGAAGCCGACGCGGAAATCGCGGTGGTATGAACCAGCGTTACGTCCTCGTGGGCCTCTCGCGGCTCACCGCGCGCGTGGCCGAAGCGCTCGCCCCCGACAAGAACCGCGTCGTGGTGCTTTACTCCCCCGAGGAGGCCTCGCTGCTGCCGTTGCTCCACCCGGAGGTGAACAGCATCCTGATGACCGACCGTCACCAGGGCCTGCGCGACGCCGTGTTGACCGAGGCCGACAGCCTCCTCGCGCTCTCCGACGATGACATGCAGAACCTGCGCGTGGCGCTGACCGGCCACGAGATTGCGCCGGACGTGCCGGTCGTGCTGCGCACCTTCGATCCCACGCTGGCCGAGGCCATGGAGCGCTGGCTCAACATCCGCCGCGCGTACAGCGTCTCCTCGCTGTCCGCGCCGGCCTTCGTGGCGGCCACCCTGGCCGACCGCGTGCTGGAGACGCTCAACATCGGCGACGAGCAGGTGCTGCTTTGCGAGATTACCGTGGAGCAAGGCTCGCGGCTGGCCGGCGCGTCGCTCGGAAGCGTGCGGGAAAGCGCCGGCTGCGACGTGCTGGCCGTCGCCTCCGGAGATTCGTGGACGCGCTGCCCGGGAGACGACCGCCGACTCCTGGCCGGGGATCGTCTCCTGGCCGGAGGCCTGCTCATGGACGTGCTGCGCCTCGCGCGCGACAATGCGCTGTCGGGCATGCGACGCCAGGAAACGGCAACCGGCCGACGCGGCGGCTGGCGTCCGCGGCGCTCGGCGGTGACCCTCCTCCCGGTCGCGGTGGCGCTCCTGCTCCTCGTGTTCGTGTTCGCGGTCCTGGTGTTCTGGCGCAACAACCAGCAGCCCGAGCTGTCGTTCATGCAGGCGCTCTACTTCGTGGTGGCGACCGCAACCACCATCGGCTACGGGGACATCAACCTGCGTGATGAGCGCCCCTGGCTCCAGGCGTTCGGCATCCTGGTGATGCTCTCGTCGGCGGCGCTCATGGCGGTGCTCTACTCCCACCTCGCCGCGCTGCTCACCGCCGACCGGCTGCGCGAGCGGCATGGCCGCATGGCCCGCGGCATGTCAGGACACGTGGTGATCAGCGGCCTGGGAAACGTGGGATATCGCGTGGAGCAGTTGCTGGGCCGACTGGACATCCCCACGGTGGTCGTGGAGCGCGACGGAGGCGGACGCTTCCTCGACGCGGTGTCGACTCGAGCGGTCGTCCTGCTGGGGGACGCGCGGCTCCCCGAGAGCCTGATGGACGCCAGCGCCGACCGCGCGTTCGCCTTCATCGGCTCCACGAACGACGACCTGGCGAACATCCAGGCCTGCCTCCAGGTGCGCAAGATGAATCCCGCGACGCACACGGTCATGCGGATTTTTGACGGACAGCTGGCCGACCGCCTGGGACAGGTGGTCAGCGGGAGCGCCATCGTGAATCCGCTGGCGGTTGCGGCCAGCGCCTTCGTGGGCGCGGCCACCGGCGGCACGGCGGCGCGGCGCGTCGCCGTGGGCGGCCAGGAATACGTCGCGTTCCGACACAGGCTGGGGCGCGCGGTCAGCGGAGACGAGCTGCGCGAGTGGCGTCAGGCCCAGGTCCACGTCCTGGCCAGCCGCAGCGCCGACGGCGTGCGGGGCGCGTGGCCCATTCCCGCGACCATCCCGGCCGACGCGCAGATCGTGGTGAGCGGCCCGGAGGACGCGGTGCGCGCCCGACTGGCGAAGGAATAGCCGCTCGGGGCGCGGTACATTCGCTCAGCTCATGCCGACCGTCCGGTTTACCAATCACCTGCTGTACATCATCCAGGCCCTGTCGGGCGGTTAGGAATTATTGATGAGCAGCGAGGTGGACGATACTCCCCTTGCCCGCGCCGCCATTCGTCTTGCGGCGTGGTTTGAGCACTGGTTTCCGGACGCGTTCAGTTTTGCCATCCTCACCGTCGCCGTGGTGTACCTGCTGGGCTGCGCCATCGGCAATCCGCCGATGAAAATGGCGCTGTTTTTCGGCGAAGGATTCTGGAAGCTCATCGAGTTCACCATGCAGATGGTGATGATTATCGTGAGCGGATATGCGCTGGCCACGGCACCTCCCATTCACCGGGTCATCGTGCGCATGGCCAGCGTGCCGAAAACACCGCGCGGCGCCGTCGCCTACATCGCGCTGTTCTCGATGCTCAGCTCGCTGCTTTCGTGGTCGTTTTCGCTGATTTTTAGCGGGCTGCTGGCCCGCGAGGTGGCCCACCGCGTGAAGGGCACGGATTATCGGGCAGCGGGCGCCGCAGCCTACATGGGGCTGGGCAGCGTGTGGGCGCTGGGGCTCTCGTCGAGCGCCGCGATCCTGATGGCCACCAACGCGCCGGCGCGCGCCGATCTCTTCAAGGTCAGCGGCATCATCCCGTACAGCGAGACAATATTTTCCTGGCAGAGCATGGTGATGGCGGTCGTTTTGATCATCGCTTCGATGATCGTGGCGTACGTGTCGGCGCCCCGTCCGGAAAATGCCCGCGACGCGGAGAGCCTGGGCGTGTCGATTGCCGAGGCAGAGGCCCCGCGTGAGGAGGCGGCAACGCCCGCTGAGCGGATGGACCGGCACCCCGTCTTGACCCTCTGCATCGTCCTCGTCGGCGGGCTTTACATGATCGACGTGCTGCGCGCGGGCGGGCCGGGCGCGCTCACCGAGCTGCCTAATTATATTTTATTGTTTTTGCTGCTCGGCTTGCTGCTGCACTGGTCGCCGAAGTCGTTCACCCAGGCGGTGGTGAAATCCGCGCCGGCCTGCGCGGGCGTGCTGTTGCAATATCCCCTGTACGCCGGGGCGGCCCGCATGATCACTGAGTCCGGTATTTCCCACCACCTGTCGGAATTCTTCGTGGCGCACTCGACGCACAGCACCTTTCCGCTGCTGGTGGGGGTGTATTCCGCGGTGCTCGGGTTGTTCGTGCCTAGCGCCGGCGGCAAGTGGCTCATCGAAGCGCCCTACTTGATGGGGGCGGCCAATCAATTGCAGTGCAACCTTGGCTGGGTGGTGCAGACGTACAACGCGGCGGAGGCGCTGCCCAATTTAATCCATCCATTCTGGATGCTGCCGCTGCTGGGAATCCTGCACCTGCGCGCGCGAGACATCGTGGGATATTCGGCGGTTCAGTTCATCGTGCACGTGCCGCTGGTGATGCTGCTGGTGTGGGCCCTCAACCTCACCATGCCGTATATCCCGCCGATTCCTCCGCCGTCATGACGCGCAAGATTCTCGCATGGTGCGTCCACCTTTACACCGGCATGGGCCTCGTGTGCGCCGCCGCCATCGCGCTGTGCATTTTCCGCGGCACTCCGGAGGACATCCGCCAGGCATTCCTGTGGATGCTGCTGGCCACCCTCATCGACGCCACCGACGGCACCCTGGCGCGCGCGGCGGACGTCAAGCACGTCCTGCCGGGGTTTGACGGCCGCCGCCTCGACGATCTCATCGACTTCCAGACGTACACCACGCTGCCGCTGCTGCTCATCTGGCGGACCGCGGTCCTGCCGCCGGGGTACGAGGCGTGGCTGCTCCTGGCACTGCTGGCCAGTGGCTACGGCTTCTCACAGGCGGAGGCCAAGACCGAGGACGGCTTCTTCCTGGGCTTCCCCTCCTACTGGAACATCGTGGCGTTCTACCTCTACATGCTCGGCCTGCCGCCGTTCCTGGCGCTCGGCATCGTCGTCGTCTGCGCGGTCTTGACCTTTGTGCCCACGAAGTATCTGTATCCTTCCATCGGCGGACCGCTCAGCAAGGTGACCATCGGGCTCGGCGCGGTGTGGACCGTGATTGTGTTGATCATCCTCTCGGGGAAAGCGCCCAACAGCGGAGAGCTTGTGTGGATTTCGCTGTTCTATCCGATGTACTACATGGGAGCGTCCTGGCTGATCAGTCTGCGAGGGGCCCGAACGGGATAACGTCGCGGTTGCGGCGAATCAAGCGGGTGTCTCCCAAAGAGACACCGTTCAGGGACTGAGGTGAGCGCCGCTTGGATCATAAGCCAACTGTGATGATCGTCGACGACGACGCGGACATCCGCCGACTGCTGGCGGTGGTCTTGCGCACCGCCGGCCGCGTCGTCTTTACCGCCGCCAACGGGCAGGAAGCGCTCACCCTGCTGCACGGGGACAATCCGCGCCCCTGTATCATCCTGCTGGACCTGATGATGCCGGTGATGGACGGGCTCCAGTTTCGCCAGGAGCAATTGGACGACCCGAGCGTCAGCGACATCCCCGTGGTGTTGTTCTCGGCGCTCAACGAAGTGGTGGAGCGCGCCCGCGAGTTGAACGCGGCGGGCTACGTGAAGAAACCGTTCGACCCGGACAAGGTGGTCGAGATGCTCGACTGCCGCTGCCAGACCCTTGGGCTCCACTGCTGACAACGATCCCGGCTTCCCCTCCGGCGCGTGGGTCGGTTTTTATACGTATTACGCGCGCGACATCCGCCACCGCATGGAGCTGCACCTCACTTTCGAGCGCTCGGCGGTGCGCGGGGACGGGATCGACGACGTCGGCAAGTTCACCATCCAGGGACGCTATGCCACCGACACGCGGGAGTGCCACTGGCAGAAGTCCTACCTGGGGAGCCACCAGGTATTTTACCGGGGCGCCCAGCGGGGTAGGATGATCGCGGGCCGGTGGGAGATCGGCACTTCCATGTCGGGGAGTTTCTGCATCTGGCCCAGGGCCTTTGGCGAGCTTACCGGCGAGTTCTTCGTGGAGGAAGAAGAGGCGGAGAGCCCCGTATCCGACGCCCTGGCGGAAGCGGTCCGAACGAGCAAGGCGGGGGTCGCCAATGATCTCTTGAACGGCGCTGCAATCCTATTCGGATTCGCTGACCGAGGTGGACACGCTGGTCAGCACGACGCGTGACGAGCTGGCGTCACTCGCAAGAGCGCTACACCGGCTCGACGAAGTCCTCGCGGGGGTCGAACTGGCCTTCCCACTTGGCGACCACCACCGTGGCCAGGCAGTTGCCGAGGACGTTGACCGCCGTGCGGGCCATGTCCATCAGCTCGTCGACGCCCAGGATCATGCCGACCGCTTCCACCGGGAGGCCGAAGGTGGCCAGCGTGCCGGCCAGGATCACCAGAGACGCGCGGGGCACGCCCGCCACGCCCTTGCTGGTCAGCATCAGGGTGAGCATCATCACGATCTGCTGGCCAAACGACATCGGCTGGCCCGCCGCCTGGGCCACGAAAATCGCGGCCAGGGCTAGATAAAGCGTGGTGCCGTCCAGGTTGAAGCTGTAGCCGGTGGGCAATACGAAGGAGACGATTTTTCGAGGTACGCCCATCGCTTCCATGTTTTCCATGGCCAGCGGCAGCGCGGCTTCGCTGCTCGTCGTGGAAAAGGCGATGATCATCGGCTCTTTCACCGCGCGGAAAAATGCCTTCAGCGGGAGCCGGATGATAAAGGCCACCGTCCCTAAAACCACCACGACGAACACGATCAGCGCAAGGTACAGGGTGAGAATCAGCAGGCCGAGATTCTTCAGAATGTGCAGCCCGTGCGCGCCCACAGTGGCAGCGATTGCGGCGCACACGCCGAAGGGCGCGTAGTGCATGATGAAGTTGGTGAACTTAAACATCACTTCCGCGAGGCTCTCGCACCACACGTATATGGGCTCCGCCTTGGCGCCGGCCGCCATCACGCCCATGCTGAAAATCACCGTGAAAACCACGATCTGCAAGACGTCCCCGCGGGCCATCGCGTCGATGATTGAGGTGGGAAACATGTGCAGCAGGATCTCAGTGAACGTCTGCGGCTTCTGGGCCGGAATATCGGCCCCGGGGTCCGGCACGATGTTGATCCCCGCGCCCGGCTGCATCAGGTTGACGGCGGCCAGGCCGATGAAGAGCGCGATGGTGGTCACGATCTCGAAATAGATGAGCGCCTTCAGGCCCATGCGCCCGAAGGCTTTCAGCGACCCCGTGCCCGCGATCCCAACCACCAGCGTCGCGAACACCAGGGGCGCGATGATCGCCTTGATGAGGCTCAGGAACAGCTTTCCGAAGGGCTTCAGCGCGATGCCGATCTGCGGCATGAAGTGCCCAACGGCGACTCCGACAAGGAGGCCGATGAAAATCTGCATGGTGAGGGACGGCATCTTGAACTTCATGGCGAATCCGCAGCATAGCAGAGCCGGCCTTGAATTGCTGTAAACAGAAGTTTAACGTTCCGACCAGGGCCGCGAAGGACGCTCGGGCGCGCTCGCGAAGTCTGGGCCACCTCTGAAGGGACCACAGGTCATGCAGCACCACGTCAGCGCCGCACGCATCGCCCACCTGGAGCCGGCCATCGCCGAGATCAGTCCCCCGCTGGAGGAGGCCCTGCGCGACCAGGGGGAGGAGCGCAAGCCACTCGAGGTCATCCTCGACGACCTGACCGCCCTCGCGGTGTTCTTCTCCGCGGCGGACGACGACATCTCCGAGAAGGAAGCGGCGATGATCTCCGACATCCGCATGCACTTTGCGGCCGACAAGGACAGCGCCATGGTGATGCAGATCATCATGAAGCAGGCCGAGTCGCAGGTCCGCGAGCGCTTCGGCAACGGGTCGCCGGTGCCGCTCGCGGTGCGCTCCCTGGAGCGTCGCCACGGTGCCGCGGCCGAGACCGCCCGCGGCATGTTCTTCCGCTTCGTGAACGGCATCGTGAAGGCCGATGGCAGGGTGACCGACTCCGAGGAAGCCCTTCTGGCCGACTCCCGCAAGGCGCTCTACCAGCCCGCGGCGGGCGTGTAGGCCGTGCAGGCCCACCCCCTCAGCCTTCACGCGCGCGACCTCGGCGTCGTGCTGGCCCTGGTGGCCTGCCAGCGCGATTCGTGGAGCACCCGCTTCCAGTTCCGCGTCGTGGAGTCCCCCTTTGCGTACACGGTGGGCGGCGCGACCCTCTCAGTTGTGGAGGGCGAAGGTCTGGAAGGCGCCACGCTGGGGCGCGCGATGCCCCTCATCCGGGTTGAAGCCGCGGGCGATACCGGGTGGATGGTGTTCGGTCCGCTGCCGGAGGACGCCGCCGAGGTCATCCTCACCGTGGACCGCATGCAGGTGCCCTCGGATCCCGAGCGGCCGGACGTGTACCTCAACCCGTTTCTGGACCCCTTCGAGGAAGAAGACGACCCGGAGGTAGCGCGGGCCCTGGAGGCGCGCTACCAGTCGGACCGCGGCCTGCGCTACGATCTCCCGCCCGCCTGGGAGTGCACCGGCGCCTGGGCCTTTCGCGTGACCCTGCCGCCGCCCACCGTGTCCGGCCGCGCCCTGGTCGACGCCTGGGCCGCGATCGGCAGCCACGCCCTGCGCGTCGCGTGGATCGATCGCGGCGCGCTGGGGACGCTGGTGGCGCTCGACATGCTCCCGGCCGATATTGCCGCGCACGGCGAGCACTTCCGCGACCATCTGCTGAATGCGCTGCGCGCGGAGGGAACCTGCGAGCGCCCCGCGTTTCGCGTGCAGGTGCGCGCCGACGGCGACGCGCGGGAGAGCGGCCCCTATGGAGTATTCGGAGTGCGGCACTATCTCGAGCTGGGGCCCGGCGACGTCACCGCGCTGTCCTGCCAGGACCTGCGCGGCGTGCCGCTGGCCGAGCCGGTGAGCCATTGTTTCGAGCCGCGGCGCCTGGAGGACGACAACGCGTTCCGCTTCTCGCTTGACTGCGCGGGGTTCGAGGGCGACGCCTACGTCGAGCTGACCGACGTGTACGACAATGGTTCGTCAATGGTGCTCTCGTACAACATCGTGCTCGACGCCCCCGATGTCGCCAGCGCGTGGCCGCATGACGCGGTGCTGGTCGATCCCATCGGCGTCGAGCACTTGCTGCAGGGCGACGGCGTTCACTACCTGGATCCCGAGCGCCCTCTGCGGGGATTGTTGTTCCCAAGCCCGACCCAGGCCGGCACCGTGGAGTTGCGCATCACGTCATTAGATTTGTCGCTGCGCCAGCCGATGGAAATCCCCCTGGAAGGTCTCGTCGTGCAATGAATTTCCTGTCCCTCGGCGCCGGCCTGGCCGCGCTCGGCGTCATCCTCGGCGCGTTCGGCGCGCACGGCCTGAAAAACGTCCTTGACGCGCCCATGCTGCAAATCTTCGAGACCGGCGTCCGCTACCAGATGTATTCCGCGTTCGGCCTCATCGCCGTCGGGCTGGTCCGCACCGAATCCCCGCTGTTGTCGTGGAGCGGCTGGCTGCTGCTGGCCGGAACGGTCGTCTTCAGCGGGAGCCTGTACGGGCTCACGCTGACCGGCCTCAGGAAACTGGGCATGATCACGCCGCTGGGCGGATTGATGATGATCGCCGGGTGGATTCTGCTGGCGGTCGCGGCCCGCGCCCGCTAAATTTCAGCAGACCTCCTGCGGGTTGCTCACCCGGGACTGGCCCGGCGGGACGATTTCCAGCCAGGAGAACCAGAGCGGGTGGCGCGTCGAGTACCAGCGGAGGATTTCCAGCAGCGCCGCCTGCTTGTCGAGCGCGATGACGGTTGGCTCGATGCGGTCGAAGTGGATGCGGATGTGCTCCTCGCCTGGAAATTCAAGCGCTTCGGCGCACAGCGTCTGCAACTCGTTGCGGATGCGGCCGGAGTCGGAAATCTTGACCGCGCGGTTCTGGTAATCCTCGCCGGACAAGAAGCGGTTAAGCAGCGGGGTAAACACCAGCCGGCCCTGCTCGTGGGTTTCCATGAGACGCAGCGTAAAGTTGATGTTCTTGTCCCCGCGCTCGGAGACCAACCGCACCGTCACGCGCCAGCGATCGTTACCCAGGTTTTGCACGCCGGGCGCGCCGGTGTAGGGATCGTCGCACATGTAGCCGATGACCGCCAGGACTTCCCAGCGCTTTTCCGGCAGAAAATCGTCCACCGTGAGCGTGGGCTTTCTCAAATCGATCCCCGCGTCCCGGCCGTCGCGGATCATGCGCCGGTAATCGGCGGCGGACTCCTCCGCGCAGGCGCCGTCGGAAAGCCTTTTCAAGCGCTCCACAAAATCCGTCGCACTGGGATCGAGGTGCATGACGCTCGTCTCGCGATCATAGGGCAGATCGAAGCGCGAGGTGAAAATGCTCAACGAGGCGTCCAGGCCCAGGATGCGCGCCAGACTGGCGGCCTGCACGGCTTCAGCGGAGGCCGCGTAGCCGTCGCAAAGAAAGACGTGTTTGTGCCCGTCGTCGTCGTTCCAGGTGCCCACCGTGAAGGTCGGCGCGTAGGTGCCGGAGTCGTTGAACGACTTCAAGCCGCTGGGCAGCGTCCAGCCTTCCTCGACCAGGTGCACGCCCAGGTCGGTCCAGATCTTCCACAATTTTCCGATGCGGTTCGCGCGGCTTTTTCCGCTGAGCGTCCACACGTGGATGTGTTTCCGTTGAATTCCCGGATATGCGGTTTCGATCGCCTCCAGGACTTTTTCGCGGGGCGTGCGGTAATTGATCAGGATGGCGCGATCCGCGGCGGCCTCCACTACCTCGTTGGGCAGGAACAGGTTGCCCGCATATCCTTCATAGGGCCGCAGCACGTGCAGCGGTTGATTGAACAAATGGAGGATGGTCATCGGCCCGGTGTCCTTGCCGAGCGCGAACCGCGAGGTGTTTTCCAGGGTGTCGATGGCGGCGCCCCACACCGTGATGCCGGAGCGCTTGATCTCTCCGTAAAAATCGTCCCAGGAGTAGCGCGGATCGTTGAGCAGCCGCGCCACCCGATCGTCCAGCCAGCGGGCCACCTCGGGCCGCGCGTACACGCGCCCGAAGCCGAGCTGCGGGTTGGATCCCATTTCGGGCGTCTCGCCGGCCTTGGGCATCAAGCCTTCGCCCAGGCACACCATGATGGCGTGGTTTTCCGGAAGCTGGCGCGTGAGATACCACAGGCTCTCGCTCATCGCGTAGGCGGAAATGGCGTCGGCGTCCTTCTTGATCTGGTTCATGCCGGCCTTGTCGAGCCCGGCCGCGCCGCCGAAGCGCCCGTAGGCCTGCGTCCCCACCGCGGTGGCCGCCGCGGTCATGGCCAGCAGTCGCTCGATGCGGCCGTCCACGAACGACATCGGCCGCGGGTCCTCGGGCGTTGGCTTGCCGCGCGCCCACTCCATCTCGACGTCGTCGAGCCAGAGGTGAAAACGACCCAGGATGGGCCGCGTGTCAAACGCCCACTGGGCCAGGATGTCGCGCCGATCTTGCGAGGGCTCGGTCATGTGTGCCAGATCCATTTCCAAACGGTCACCCTTTCGAGAAGGCGCGGTTACACCATTTCGGGGGATGTTTCCTGCGCGATCAGCGCCTTGCGCAGCAGCTGCAAGGCGGCAAAGACCGTTCGCTCGCGGATCTGATCACGAGAGCGCACGCCAAAGTCCAGCGCCCGTGTCCGGGTTCCCAGCGGGCCGTGCAGGCCGATGAAGACGGTGCCCACCGGCTTCCCCTCCCAGGTTGCCGGACCGGCCACGCCGGTCGTCGCCACGCCGTAGTCCGCGCCAAACCAGCGCGCCGCGGCCAGCGCCATTTCGCCGGCGGTTTGGGCGGCCACCGTTCCCACGCGCGCCACGGTATCCGCCGACACGCCGAATTTTACCTTGGCGTCGGCGGTATACGATATCCCTCCGCCGCGATACACCTCGGAGATGCCGGGGACCGAGGCAAGCTCGTTTCCAAGCATTCCTCCGGTCAGCGACTCCAGGCTTGCGAGGGTCGCGCCGCGCTGCAGCAGCAGGCGCCGGACGACGTCCCCGGTGGTATCCGCGTCGCTCCCCCACACGCGCTCGCCGAAGGTTTCCGTGACGGCCGCCACGGCGGGCCGGGCCAGCGTCTCCGCCTCCTCGGGCGTGCGTCCGCGGGCGGCCACCCGCACGTGGATGCCGTCCGCCTTCGAATAGGTTGCCACGCTGGGATTCGCCGACTCAGTCCAGTCTCCCAGCAACTCGGCCACTCGTGACTCGCCGAGCCCCCAGATCTTGAGCGTGCGGCGCCAGAATGGCGAGGGCGGAAACCCCACCCGCGGCACCGCCTCCTCGCGCCACATCCGCGTCATCTCCCGGGGCGGGCCGGGCAGCGCCACGATGATCCGCTCATTCTTGCGGATCATCCAGCCCGGCGCCGTCCCCAGCGGATTGGGCAGCAGCGCTCCGGAGGGGAGACACCACGCCTGCTTCACGTTCATTTCCGGCATGGGCTGTCCGCGCCCGGCGAACCAGTCGCGGAGCGCCTGCTCCTGCGCGGCGTCCACCTCGGGGACCTCGCCGAGGGCGTCCGCGATGGCCTCGCGGGTCAGATCGTCCAGCGTCGGGCCCAGCCCGCCCACGGTGACCACCAGGTCGCTGCGCGCCATCGCCTCGCGGAGCGCCTCCGCGACGCGCGCCCGATTGTCCCCCACGCGGCGCGACCAGTACACGTCCACCCCGCGCTCGGCGAGGTCGTCGGCCAGCCACGCGGTGTTGGTGTCCACGATCTCCCCGAGCAGCAGCTCGGTGCCCACGGCCAGCAGTTCCGCAATCACGCGCGGGTATGTTCCGCGGCGCCTGGCGGCTCCTGCCCGACGTCCACCGCGAGCCCGGGTGGGGATCCGAGCAGGCATGCGCGCAACCGGGGATCTTGCCAGGTGCTGAACCCGACCGGGCAAGTGTCGGGCCCAGTGGTGGACCCGACCGGGCAGGTGTCGGGCCCAGTAGTGGACCCGACCGGGCAGGTGTCGGGCCCGGCCGTGGACCCGACCGGGACAGGCCAGCGCGGGCGCGATCTCGGTGCAGGAGGGACCGTGCGCGCCTCGAAGCGCGGGGCGTGCCTACTTGCGGGAAATGCGGATACGCCGTGCTTGGAGGAAGCACGCGCTGCGAGAAATGCGGCGCCGTCCTGTCCGCGCCGGTGGGGACAGCCGGGGCGCGGACCGCCGTTGCGCGGGCGCCAGATCCGCTCGTCATGCGTGAGGCGCTGCAAGCCGCTTCGGATGAAGCGAGCGGGGTGGCGGACGCGCGACGCAAGCATGAGGCGGAGCTTCGCATCACCTCCAAAATCCGCCGGGTGGCCGCGTTCGTGGGGCTGGCGGTGCTCGCCGTGGCCGGCTGGTACGTCTTTCGGACCACCCAGGCGCAGGCCGCCATGCCTTTGAACACGGGCACCGAGTGGATATTTGGCGTGCGCGGGCGGGGCAAGGATCGTATCACCCTTCGGATCGGCGAGCCCACGCAATTCGAAGACGGCCAGACGGTGCCCATCAGCTGCACCGCCATCCATGACGAGCAGGACACCCCGCTGGGCACCGGCTACCTGAGCAACCGCTGGCTGGCCCTTGAGCTGGTCGGGGTTACCGCGCCCTTCGGTCGCCACGTCGCGTACGCCCGCATTCTCCCCTACCCGTTCGGGCCGGGCACCGAGTGGCGCAGCCTGATGGGCAAGAGTTTCGTGGATTCCCAGTGGGCGCTCACCTGCAGCATTGGAGACGCCGAGACGGTGTCGGTGCCGGCCGGGACCTTCGACGCCCTGCCCATCGACTTCAACGTGGGTATCCGCGGCGCGGCGCCGGTGGTCCACGGGGTCTGGTGGCTGGCACCCCGCGTGGGGCCGGTGCGGGTGCAGATCGATGAGGCGCGTGGGCCGGTGGGGTCTCCCGCCATGACCCTCGACCTCTTGAAAATCCGTCGTTGAAAAAAAGTTATCCACAATTTGAATGGCGTGGTGATGCGGGTACAGTCGACGGGTTGAGTTATCCACAGATTTTCACACAAATTCACATGTTGACCGCCCATGGGACCCGTGATAGGATGCAATGCGTCGGGCGCAGCAATGTGCGCGACGGTCAAGGAAAAGACTGAAAAACCCTCTTCGCCCGTGGCTGTTGACGCCTGGGGGGAGTGCCCGGTAAGACGGGCTTCGGTCGCGAGAAGTTGACTGGCCTCGCGACGACGGAGGATTTAGCGGTGCTCTGGCCCAAAGCCATCGCGACGCACACCAGTCGGGGGACTGGCCTGTCCTCCACACGAGCCGAGTCGGTGGGAGCCCGTACAACTCCTCCCTCGCCACGAATCAGGCTAGAGAGACACTGGATTTCGATTCAGTCGGGACGTCAACTCCCGTGCCCCGAGCAGAGCCGCCGGGGCTCTTTCGTTTTCCGTGAACTTTTCTCCGCATTGTGGATATCCGGGCCCCATTTGACGGGGACGAAAACGCTTGTCCACAGGTTATCCACAAGGTTGGCGGACCAACTTGACCTGGCCGATAAACCGAAAAAGCGACTGGTCGCGCAGGCCAGCATCCGCCCGCAGCGCGTGAAGAAATGGTTGAAGGCCCGGCCAGGACTCCGGCATATCGTGTATTTGCCCCGAAACGCTCAGATGCATTCGAAGTGGCCGGGAATACCGGTCCAGCTCGGCGTGAACGCAGTCCACCTCGGAGTAGAGCGCGCAGAGCGACGGCGTCGAGGGGCGGTGCAAGAGAGTAAAGCCATACTCGTGGACTTCTAGCCGGGTGCCCAACAGCTCTATGTACCTCTGGTAAATCGCTTGTTCGGAGATGTACTCGAGGCAAGAGATGACTGCTGCGACGATGGCAACAAGAACGAACAAACCGATGTCAAAATACCCGAAGAACAAGGCCATCACGCAGCAGACCAGAAATCTCGACGGGCTGGGTGGGCCGCTCAGGCCCCAGTCGTCTAATCGGGTGGGCTCAATCGTCTTTATCAAACGCCCAAGCGACGAGCGGCCGGACTGATCGCCAGCGACGAGAGTGTATTTCATTTCTTGAGTGCTCAAAAAGCGCCTCTGGGGGGCCATCTCGGTGGCCTGCACGATTGCGTCCTCAACCCAGGACGGCACATCCGGACAATGCAATTGCAGCGGCTCCAGGTTAAAACCGTGTGGATCCTTACCTGTAAGCAAATGGTGCAGCGAGACTCCGACGCTGTAGATATCGGATCGCGCGTCGGTTTGTCCGCCGTAGTGCTCCGGGGAGGCGAAGCCCGGCGTGCCGAGCGCAACGGTGTCGCGGGTGGCGCCCCGCTTCCATTTTCGGGCCGCGCCGAAATCCAGGAGGTGAATCTGCCCGGCGGCGTCGCGAATGAGATTGGAGGGCTTGACGTCACGATATACGATGCCGCGCGCATGCAATACTTCGAGCACGTCCAACAGCGCCACCACGATTTCGAGCGCCTGGTTGTGAGCGAGCTTTCCTTCGCGCTCCAGAATCGCTTCCACCGTTTCGCCGTGGACGTATTCCTCCACAAGAAACCAGGTATCGCCCTCCTGGAAGAAATCGAGCGGCCGGGGGAGGGCTGGATGGGAAAGCGAGACCAGAATTTCGTGCTCGCGGCGAAACTGGGCAAGATCGAGGTCGTAATCCGGCGCTCCTCGCGCCAGCGTGAGCGCCTTGATGACCAGGATCGCGGCGCCGTTCACGGGATGGCCGAGAAACACCTCGGCCATTCCACCGTCGGAGAGACGGCGGGACATACAATAACGTCCACCGATCACGTCGCCAGCCCTGAGAAGACCAGCTGCCGCCACGTTGAGACAGCGTTTGCTTCCTCACGAGCCGGGCGCCGTAGCCCCACTATACCCGTACCAGCCCTTCCACCGCAAGATGTCAGCCGACACCCGATCCCGGCAAGGACATAAAAAGAGACCGTCGCTTGCGCGGCGGCTTGGTCTTTGGGTATTAAAGCACCGGTATGCCCCTTAGACGCCGAGACCGGGCCTCATGTTTCCACCCAGCTCCGCCGACACCACACAGGGTGGAATGTCACGCCGTGACACCACACAGGGTGGAGTGTCACGCCGAGCCCGGCTATCCCGGCGCTCACTGCTGGTACGAAGCGAACAACTTCTCGCGATCCTCCAGGAAGCGGGCGATGAGGCCGTGGGAGACCTCCTTTGCGTGCGCCTGCGACGCGTTCAGGGCGTCGCTCAGCATGCGAGCGCGCTCGTAGCGCTCGCCGGCTGGGATTCCCGAGTCGAGCGCCCCCATCACACCCGACTTGATCGCCTTCTTGTACTTCTCGCCCACCGACTTTGTGGTCTCGTAGGCGATGATGGCCTTGAGGCGCTCCTCGTCGCTGCCCAGTTTCGAGAGGTCGGGACGTGGCGGCTGCTTTGCACGCCCTTCCTTCATCACGCGGTGGGCGAATTTCTCGACCTTCTTGAACTCGCGAAACTGGACCGAGGTCATGTCCTCGGTC
>Ga0194121_10005500_pt1 | contig 17432 bp, 18 predicted proteins | sample TA2MahCa50mmetaG_FD_148609 | JGI IMG/M metagenome (GOLD analysis project Ga0194121, IMG submission 148609) | Freshwater microbial communities from Lake Tanganyika, Tanzania - TA2015020 Mahale Deep Cast 50m | ecosystem: Environmental > Aquatic > Freshwater > Lake | place: Tanzania: Lake...
TTTTTTGCCGCACATTTCATCCGCACGTCCTTGCGGGTAAGACGCTTGTGGTGGACACAACGGATTTGTCTTGCGTGGATCACGATCGCATCCGGCTGTTTTTGGAGACAGAACTATGAGGTACATTGCAGACTGGCACATCCATTCCAAGTACTCGCGCGCGTGCTCGCGGGAGCTTGTGCTTCCGACGATTGCCCTGTGGTGTGCGCGCAAAGGAATCCAGATCGTCGCGACCGGCGACTGGACGCATCCGGAATGGTTTGCCCATATCAAGGAACACCTAGAAGAAGTACGGCAGGGAATTTTTCGTCTGAAGAACACGGCTTCGTTGCTGCGTCCAGGCGGGACGCTTCGCCCTGACCGTGAGGTTGAATTCATGCTCGTGCAAGAGGTCAGTCAGATGTACAAAAAGGGCGACCGCGCGCGGCGCGTTCATCATCTGATTTTTTCTCCCTCGTTGGAGACCTGTGAGCGGGTCATCAATGAATTGAACCGGCTCGGATTCAACTTGAAAGCCGATGGCCGTCCGATTCTCGGAATAGATTCGGAGGAACTCTACATGCGTCTCAAAGAGCTGGACGAAAAGATTATTGTCGTGCCCGCGCACGCCTGGACGCCTTGGTACGCCATGTTTGGGAGCAAATCCGGATTTGATTCCATTGAAGAATGCTTCGGCTCCATGGCATCCTATATCTATGCGATTGAGACGGGTCTTTCCTCCGATCCGGCGATGAATCGACAGCTCTCTTTACTGGATCAGGTCGTCTGTCTTTCCAACTCCGATGCCCATTCGCCGCGCAATCTCGGCAGAGAAGCGAATGTGTTTGACTTTGAGTCACCCCCGACGTACGACGAGTTTGTACGCGTCCTGCGTGAAAAGGATACGTCACGGTTTCAGTACACCATTGAGTTTTACCCGCAGGAAGGGAAATACCATTTTGATGGGTGCGCGGCGTGCGGGTTTTCTTGCGATCCAGAAGAATCCAAACGATTGGGCAATCGTTGTGCCCACTGCAAACGCCCGCTGACGCTTGGTGTGGAACATCGCGTGCGCGCGCTTGCGGACCGCGACCAGCCACAGAGCGAAGGGAAGATTCCTTTTCGTTCCATTGTCCCTCTGGCGGAGATCATCGCCGAGGTGAAAGGCGTTTCTTCCACGACTTCCAAAAAAGTGGAAACGGAATATGTTCGCTTGACGAACGAGCTCGCTGACGAGTTCACGATTCTCTTAGACTTGCCGCTTGAGGCTCTTCGTGAGAGCGCAGGCGACCCCCTGCTCGCCGAGGCGATCGCGCGGATGCGCCGCGGGGAGCTTTCCATTCGTCCCGGCTACGACGGCATCTACGGAACCGTCCGCATTTTGCGTGACGAAGAATCCTCACGCGCAAAACAACCGGCACTCTTGTAAAAAAAATACTCCCGATCGCGCCTCGAGAGCATTTCTTTTAGAAACTACTTCCGTTTCTTCGCGGCTTTGCGCTTTGCTGGTTTCTTTGCAGCCTTGCGCTTCGCGGGTTTCTTCGCGGCTTTGCGCTTTGCTGGTTTCTTTGCAGCCTTGCGCTTCGCGGGTTTCTTCGCGGCTTTACGTTTCGTTGCTGGCATAAGTTGATTCACCTCCTTTTTGTATGATGTGCTCGATCGAGCCCTGCAAAAATTTTTTGCAGATTGATCGTTCGCACGGCGCGATGCGTGACGATGCAACTAGTATACAGATGGAAAAGAGAAAATGGAAGATAAAAAATAAAAAATCAATCAACGATGTCAACACGTATGCCAACACTCGCCCAATCGTAGAGCCACTTCATGTCGTTGTGCGATACGTTCACACATCCGCGCGACATCGGATGTCCGAAGTTGTTGTGCCAGTACGCATCGTGCAGATAGATATGCGGCGCGATGCGCAGGTTATAGGGAACGCGTCCGAGATCATAGTTGCGCGGGTCGTTCTCTCCGTAGGTCCACGTGTAATGGACGAATGGTAATTTGGCTAAAATGCGATGATTTCCGCGTGGCGTGGCATTGAATTTTCCGCTGGAGATGTGAAAGGAATTTTCCAGCACACCGTCGCGATAGGCAAACAAGCGCTGTTGGGAAAGGTGCACAACGATACGCGTATCGTCGTTGGTCTCAAATGCACGCTTCGCTTGCGCGCGCACCGTTTCTTCATTTCCATCGCCATCAAGATCAACGAAAAGGATGTGTTCGTCTGAAGAGAGTTCTCTGGAGAGGTTGTGGATAACAATGGACGCGACGCCGCGTTTTTTTGTGTGCATCGTGTATTCCTCTTCCACGCGCACATCATTTGAGAAGGAAAATATTTTTACGCGCGGCGCGTCCGTTTGTTGTTCTGCGACGGCGAGTGTCTTGCCGGACACGGTTCCCACAAGACCGCGTGCGTTTTCGTGTTCAAACGCGAAAAACTCTTTTGCGAGTTCCAGCGTTTTGTTGTGCCATGTCCAGACACGCACGTGCGGCCCGCCTCCTGCTCCCGGCAGGGTGATCAGTTCCGCGCGCGCGTCACCAAACAGATCGCCGCAGGCAAGGTTCACACCTCCGCGGAAGGATTCGCCATACGCAAACATTCCCGGCCCGGCGGAGTTGCCAAGGCGGTCAAAGACCCGCACGTGCGGTCCGCCCCGGCGCTGGGGCGCGGTGATGATTTCCGGCGAGCCGTCTGCGTCCAAGTCGCAGGCGGTAACGTTCAGTCCAACGCCGAGCGTGGGAGCATAGGCAAGGAAACTTCCGACTTCCGACCCGTCCTGGCGAAGCACGCGTACGCGCGGTTCGCGTCCGAGGCCGGCGCCCACGATCAGTTCTGGAATGCCGTCCTTACCAAGATCCGCGACCGCGACCGAAACGCCGCCCGGATCGTTTGGGGTGGTGAGTGTGAGCGTGTGGCCTTCGCGCGTGACGCGCAAAGAATCTTGATGCGCATGACCGGCCTGTGCCGCAAGCGGGGCACACAGCAAAGGCGGCACGAGCAAGACTATCATCCACAGACGCATACCTCCCCATTCTGTCACAGACTTAGCGTCCTGCCCAATGAATGACACGGCGTTCCATGAGGGCAACGATTTTGTTCAACAGGCGGCCTCGTACGCCGACCGGATGGCTAGGGAGTGCTCATCTATGTAGAAGGATGGAAACGGGCCGTTGGCATGGAGAAGATGGTTTGGATGGCTCTGGAAGAAGACACGAGAAAGATTGACAGAGGCGTTTTTCGCTGATACACTCGCGCGTGCAATGGGCCTGTAGCTCAGTTGGCTAGAGCGTCTGCTTTGCAAGCAGAAGGTCAAGGGTTCGAGCCCCTTCAGGTCCACCAGACAACTTGCGGAGGTTGTCTCTTCACCGTTTTTACTTTCGAGATCTTCTGCTTGTTTGCTTGATCGGATACAATAGGATGAACGAATGAAAAAGATATGCACATTGACCCATCTTCCGTAAGGTTGGTTGATGCATTCAAGATCCGACATACGCTTGATTCGGATTTTTCTACCTTCCACGGTCACTCGACGGAAATCAGCCGGTATTACATGCCGAAGTATTACATTCCCGAAGGTGAATGGTGGTTGGATGCTCGGCTCAAAGACGAAAAGGATTTTTTCCTCACGTTGGAATCCCTTGAGCGACCAAAGCATATCGCAGCTGGCACCATGTTTCGCAAGTATCTAGCCAAACGATTGCTCAAGCCCGGTCCGACGCCCAATTTCATTGAACACCGTGAGTTGCATCTCTTCTTCCGGCTCGTGATTGTTGACGGGGCCATTGTCCGGCAGTATCTTGATCCGGAATTCACCCAAGGAGGGCATCATCTCGTTTATCCATACATTCCCAAAGGCGAGATCTGGATTGAAAAAGCCGTGCGTCCCAAAGAACGGCCGTTCATTTTGAACCATGAACTGGTAGAACGCCGTTTAATGTCACGAGGAACTTCCTATGATGCCGCCCATGAGTACGCGACGGCAGCGGAGAAGGATCTGCGGCGCCAGCATGGCGGCTTTTATCCCACGGAGGATTATTATCCTTGGTCTAAGTTGACCGATCGGCAGATCCGCGACAAGTTTTATGTTCACGAACACCCCACCACCTGAACCGCAAAACGCGCAGCCGCACCCACAACCGTCCACCGCGCAACCCCCGACATCGGATAACGTGTACGTCAGACATTTTCTCCAGACGGCTGGATTGTGCGGTCCGGCTTCCCTGAAGATTTTGCTGTCGAATTTCGGAAAGGCGTATTCAGAAGAAGAACTTGCGAAACTCGCTGGTGCCACCTTCGATCAGGGTACCGAACATGAGGGCATGATTTCTACCGTCAAAGAATTGAACGGTTTTGTTTTTGTGAAAGAAAACGGCATGATTGACGAGCTGGAGTATTTTATAAAAAAGGAACGCTTGCCGGTGATTATCGGATGGTTTGACGAAGAGGAAGATCATTATAGCGTGGTGGTCAATGTCACCGACAAAAACGTGATTATTTGTGATCCGCAAAAAAACGAGGCCACACGTTGGCTGGATCGCTTAGTGTTTCCTCGTATTTGGTTTGATTTTATCGGCAAGGAAAACAAGATCGTTTCCTGGGGATGGTATATGGTCGTGACATTCCAAAAACGCAAGTTTTCCGAAATCAAAGGCGGGCATTATTACTAGGGCAGCCGCACATCAGATAACCGCATTGGGCGGTTGTTTGTTTTGCAGAAAAGCGAGGATATTTTTTGCAGCGATGCGGCTCATTTCTTGGCGGGTCTGTTCAGTGGCAGAAGCCGTGTGCGGGGTGAGCACGACATTGTGCATGCGGCGCAAGGCGAGCGCGTCGCGCGGATGGCAGTCAATGAGCGGTTCGCACTCGTAGACATCCAATCCCGCGCCAGCGATTTTTTTGTCGCGAAGCGCGCGCAGCAGAGCGGTCTCGTCCACGATCGGTCCGCGCGCGGTGTTCACGAGAAACGCGGTCGGCTTCATCATCTTGAATTGTTTGGCCCCGATGAGATGGTGTGTGGAGGGAAGCAGCGGGACATGCAGGGACACAAAATCCGATTGTGCAAGCACGTCATTGAGTGTGCGATACTTCGCGTTGGTCGCTTGTTCCAGCTCGGGATTGCGCTGGAGATCGTTGTACAAAATATGCATGTTGAATCCGTCGTGCAACCGCTTGACGACGCCCGCCCCGATACGCCCGGTTCCGATGATCCCGACGGTCTTGCCGAAAAAGTCCGTGCCGAGCAGGAGTTTTGGTCCCCACGCCTTGTATTTCCCCGCGCGTGTATAGCGATCGCCTTCACAGATGCGGTGCGCGAGCGCGAACATGAGCGCGATCGTATGTTCGGCGACGGATTCCGAGATGAGCGCGCCTGGGGTATTGGTGACGACGATCCCGCGGCGTTTGGCTTCCGTCAGGTCCACATTATCAAAGCCGACGGCGTAATTCGCTACCATCTTGAGTTGCGATCCTGCCGCGTTGAAGACCGCCGCGTCCATGCGTTCGGTCAGGATGGAGAGAATGATGTCGGCGCCGCGAACGCGCCGTAAGAGTTCCCGCCGCGGGATCGCGCGATCTTTTTCGTACACTTCAAGACGGACCCGCTTGTTGGCGCGGAGCATCTTGAGTCCTTCGTCAGGGATATCGCGGGTGACGAAGATGTTGTACATCATAGGATTTGGATCTTCTGGATCGCCGAGGCCGACGGCCAGGATGTTAAAATTCCGTTTTTTGCTCCGTGCTCTGTGATGACAGATTCGGCATTGAGTGTGCCAAGCGTCAGCGCGTAACGAACATCGTTCTGTTTGATCAGTCCCGCAAGAAAACCCGAGCCAAACGCGTCGCCCGCGCCGGTGCGGGAGATGGCCTTAACCCCGGATGTTCCGGCGTGCAGGATTTGTTTTTCATACCACGCGTAAGAACCATCCGTCCCGTTGGTGATCAGACGAATCTTCCCCGAAAGAGAGAGCGCTTGGAGCATGGCCGCGGTGGTGCGTTTGCCGGTGAGCAATTTTGCCTCTTCCAGGTTCATGGTGAGCACATCCACCTGTGCCAGCACGGGCGCGAGCGCGTTCATTCCCGCGTGAAGCTCTGCTTTGCCTGGATTCCAGAAGACCTTCACGCCGCACTGCGCCGCGTGCCTGATGATCTTTTTTGAAAGAGCGATATTGCCGCCCAGGGAGGTCAAGTAAATCCATTTGGTCTGCTTACATCCTTCCCAGTGCACATCTTTTGGTTCAAATGCTGCGGAAACACCGCGGTACACCAGCACGGTGCGCTCACCGTTTTTCATCGTGAGCAGAACCGAAAAAGCGCTCTGTCCGCCTTTGACCATCCGGACAAAATGCGTGGAAACCCCAAAGCGCGACAAGTCGTCCACAATGTCCTTGCCCGTGGAGTCGTCCCCGATGCGGGTCATCGTGGCCGTATGCAGGCCCAGCGAGGCGAGCGTGGCGGCGGCGTTGGTCGCCCCTCCGCCCGTCGTGAGGACCAGTTCGTCCACGTCAATTTTACTCCCGAGCGCCACACATTCGCCTGCGCCGGTCGGGAACCGTTTGGATTTGAGGGCGATAAACTTGTCCGAGACGAGAAAGACGTCGCGTGTGGCCGAGCCAATGGTGATCACATCGAACATAGGATGAGCGGTCTATGGGTGGACACTTACCCTTTTTTAGAACAGCCAAACAGCCGCATCTTGCTTCTTGCGACCATGGCCATCAGATCTCGCGCGGGTTTCAATATTTCGCGCGGGTCAATCACATCGGGTCGCTGTTTCAAAAAGGTACGAATCCCCGCGTCAAAGGCGATGCGCAGATCCGTATCAATATTCACTTTGCAGATGCCAAGCGACACCGCTTTTTTAATTTGCGCGTCCGGAATCCCTTTTGCAGACGAGATTTCACAGCCGGACTGCGTGCATAACCGTTTGATATGTGACGGGACCCCCGAAGCGCCGTGCAGGACGAGAGGCACGCGTGTTGCCTCGGCGATGAGTTTGAGCCGGTGGAAATCCAATGACGATTCTTTTTTCATCTTGAAGGCCCCGTGGCGCGTCCCGATCGCGACGGCGAGTGCATCGCACTGTGTCAACCGCGCGAACTCTGCCGCCTGCGCGGGCTGTGTCATGGCGGCGTCGCGTTCAGAGACGGACACGAAGTCCTCCTTCCCGGCGATCAGCCCTATTTCCGCCTCTACGCTCATGCCTCGCTGGTGCGCCATCTCCACGATTTTTTTTGTGCGTCGCACATTTTCCTTGAAGGGCAGTGCGGACCCGTCAAACATCACGCTCGTATAGAGTCCGCTTTTTACGGCCTCCACCACCAGCGCGTAGTCCTTTCCATGATCTAAGTGGAAGATGACCGGGCGCTTGCTTTTTTTGGCGGCGAGATGGACGAGTGCGGCGAGCTCTTCCATACCCGCGTAGGCGAGCGCCCCTTCGGAAGTTTGCAGAATCACCGGAGAGTGTTCGGCTTCCGCCGCACCCATAATCGCCTGGAGCGTCTCTAAATTATTGAAGTTAAATGCCCCGACCGCATAACGGCCGCGTTGGGCTTTGGCCAGAACAGAAGAGAGGGAAGTCAGCATAGCGTTAGAGCGTTGAGACATGAAAGTCCTTCGCTGTTTTGAGCGTGGACACGAGTTGTTTTTTTCTCAAGAGCCCAGCGGTCGGGCCCACATGCAAGACGACCGAGGCGGCATTGACCGATCCCCATCGCAGGGCCTCCTGCATGGATGTTCGCTCCATCTTCGCGCCGATGTATCCGGCCGCGAACGAATCGCCCGCGCCCGTAGATTCCATCCGGTCCCCCGGATAGATTGGGCAGTGGAATAGGCAGGTACCGTTGTAGCCGTAGGAGCCATTTCGTCCGTCCGTGATCACGATTTCAGAAGGGCCGAGTCGCAAGAGGCCATGGGCAAGCGAGGTGATGCCGAGCCGCTGGTTGTTCAGAATGGAGCGCGCTTCGTTCAGATTGACAAACAGCACGTTCGTGCGCCCGATCATCTCAAAGAGCACGGGCTTGCGATCGTGGATCTGCTCATTACCAGGATTGAATCCGAGCAGGCAATGGTTTTTTTTGAGTGACGACAGGAGCGCGCGATAGGTTCCTTCGTAGGCGTTGCCCATCTCGCACAGGTAGATCCATTTGGTCGCGGGCAGGGGTCGGGGCAACAGAAGCGGTTTGTGCAGGTAGGAGGCAAGGATGGTTTTTTCGCCTTGGAGCGAAAGGACGGCCGAGTATGCGCTTGCCGTTTTTTTGTAGGAACGGATGAAGTCCGTCTTCACCTTCTCGCGTGTGAGTGTCACCCGTGTGAGCGCAGAGGTTTGGTCGTCGCCCGTGTGGGAGATGACCGCGCTTTTTTTGCCCAGGCGCGACAGGGCGATGGCCACATTGGATGCACTGCCGGCAATCTGCTGGGCGAGCAGGTCCACCGAAATCTTCTCACCAAACGCAAACTCTATTTTCTTTTTGATGAGATCGCATTTGTTCTGGCAACGGTCCAGCGAGAGGAAGGCATCCAACTTGATGTCGCCGATCGTCACGATATCAAACATATCATTTGCGTTTGATGGCCCGTTTGGCCGCTTCGATGATGGAGGGGGCCGTGAGTTCAAGCGCCTCCAGCACCTCGCGCGAGTCGCCGGATTCGCCGAAACGATCCTGAACACCCACGCGTTCAAGAGGAACCGGGACGAATTGACACAGCGTTTCCGCGACCGCGCCGCCAAGACCGCCGGCGGCTTGGGCCTCCTCCACGGTGACGATCGCGCCGGTTTCTTTTGCGGCTTTGACGATCGCGTTGATATCCAGCGGTTTGATCGTATGCATGTTGATCACGCGCGCTTCCATGCCGTGGTCAACAGAGAGCGATTGGGCGGCAAGCAGGGCTTCGTAGACAAGCGGCCCGGCCGCGATGATCGTGAGGTCGTTGCCGAACCGGAACGTTTCGGCGTGGCCACATCTGAACGGCGTTTTTTCCGTCGTGAACACCGGCGACTTCTCGCGCGCGAAGCGGAGATAGCAGGGGCCTTGGATGCCCGCGGCCGCGAGTGTCGCTTTTTTGGTTTCTCTGCTGTCGCAGGGAACCATCACGCGCATGTTAGGCATCACCCGCATGATCGCGATGTCTTCAATCATCTGGTGGGTCGCGCCGTCCGGGCCAACCGAAACACCTGCGTGCGCGCCAGCGATTTTCACATTGCTGTCTTGCAGAGCAATCGTCGTGCGGATTTGCTCCCAATTGCGCCCCGGGGAAAAGCAGGCATAGCTTGAAATGAAGGGCACCTTGCCCGTGATCGCCATCCCGGCCGCGATGGAGGCCATGGACTGCTCGGAAACGCCCAGTTGGACAAATCGATCCGCAAAGGCCTGCTTGAACGCGAGCGAGCGGGTGGATTCGGTGAGGTCGGCGCACAGCACCATGACCTGTGTATTTTTCCCGCCGGCTTCCACCAATCCTTCTCCATAGCCGTTTCGCGTGGGCGTCTGTATCAGCTTGTCTGGATCAAACAAGTGGCGGACGAGGTACGCTTCGCGGTTGATCCCTGTCTGCGGTTTTTTTGTCATACATTCCCTCAGCGGCTTATTCATGTTCGCTTCTGATTTTTCCACCCAGCGTGCGCAACTGCGCGAGCGCCTGTTTCCCTTCGTCTGGTTTGGGTGGGATGCCGTGCCAGAGAAAGTTGTATTCCATAAAGTCCACCCCGTAGCCGGGGATGGTGTCGGCGATAATCACCGTCGGTTTCTCGCTTACCCCGTGGGCATGTTCAACGGCGCTGACGAAATCGCGGATAGAATTGCCGGCACAACGAAGCACATGGAGCCCGAACGCTTCAAACTTGTCGGCGAGCGGTTCCAGCGGCATCACGTCCTCGGTTGTCCCGTCAATTTGAATGTTGTTGCGGTCAATGATGAAGGTGCAGTTATACAGGTTGTTGCGCGCGGCAAAGAGCAAGGCCTCCCAGGTTTGCCCGGCTTCCAGTTCGCCGTCGCTCATCACGCAATACACGCGCCAAGGACGGCGATCCAGCAGGCCCGTGTAGGCCATTCCGACCGCTTGGGAGGAACCGGAACCCAGCGGCCCGGAGGTTGTCTCCAGCCCCGGGAGTTTCACGCGCTCGGGATGTCCTTGCAGGCGCGAGCCCAGTTTGCGCAGCGTTTTGAGTTCGGACTTGGGGAAATAGCCGGCGTGCGCCATGGCAACGTAGCGGATGGGGCAGATGTGGCCATTGGAAAGGATGAGCCGGTCGCGGCCTTCCCAGCTTGGTTTTTTAGGGTCGTGCACGAGGATGTGGAAATAGAGTGCCGTAAAGATATCAGCCATGCCCAGTGGACCGGCGCTATGGCCGGAGCCGGCTTCCATCAGCATGGTGATTAGGTCTTTGCGGATGGCCAACGCGCGGACTTCAAGCGCCTTGAGTTGTTTGTCGTGTAGGTGCAAGGGCTTTCGGACCTTTGGGCCAAGAGTGAGATTCGGCATATCGCGGATATTGTAACACAAAGACGGGGTCAGGGGACCCCGCCTTTCACGCGTTTCTGTTCCTTGCTTATTGCACGATGATCGTCCCAATACTTGACCCGTACTTGTCATGGTAACTGTAGGTTCCAGCCTCTTTGAAATAGCGAGAGAAATGTTTTCCAGATGCCAGCGTTCCCGTTCCCCATTTGCCGTCGTTTGCGCTCGCCGCGTGTTTGATTTGGTCCTTGTTTTCAAACCGGATGACGGTTCCTGCCTGGACCGTCACGGTTGACGGGTTAAAGCCGGTACTCGTTATCGTTATTTTGGTTGCGGCTTTGAGTCCTTTGTCCGCATTGATGCTCACCGCATCCGTCATCTCGCCGCTCACGCTGAACTGCGAGGCCAGATCAAGCATGCCGCCGATGGTGTAGTTGGGGAAGAAGCCGTCGGGCATGTCGTCAATTTTTTTGTTCCAGTCCGACCCGTAGAGCGCGCTTGCCACTCCCTCTGAAGCGATCGGACGAATTTTCCCGCCTTTGCCGACGGCGTACACCTTGGGATCCGAATTGATCTTAATCATCTTCACTCCCGGCTTGTAGGTTACATTTCCGCCGATTTGAATGCTGGACAGATCCGGGTCGGAGAGCCATTTGACCGTGTTGAAGTTGCTGTACCAGGTGAAGTAGGTTTTATCGTTTGGAAACACATAGCGGAATCCGTCCGCGCCGTAGTAGTACACAGCGCTGTAGGATTGCCCACGGATGAGGTCGCCTGCAGAGAGCGACTCTGGAGTCACAAGCGTCGCGGCCTGCGCCGTTCCGATCGCGGTGAGCATGGCGGCAAGCGAGAGGATGGTGAGCGTCGTCGCGAATCCGGCGAAAAAGGAAAGGTGTTTTGTCATAGTACAGGCATTATAACATACAGGGACCCTTGGGCCAGCTGTGTAGCTGTTTGGAGGATAGCTCCAGACGTTATTGGACAATCAGTGAGCCGGTCATGACCGTTTTGGGCGTATGCTTAGAGTAAAAAGTCCAAAGGATATTTTTTTCCTGGAAGTAACGTGTGAAATGTCCGCCCGGTTTGAGGGTGCCTGACCCCCACACGCTGTTCCATTCGGTAGCGGATTGGTTTTTGGTCGCGTTGTTGACGAAACGGACGGCCGTGCCGGCCTTGATCGTGGTGGTCGGGGGTTCATATCCGGTGTCGCCGATCGTGATGACTGTTGGCGGTTGAAGGCCCTTGTCCGTGTTGATATCGTAGGCGTCCGCCTGCTCAGCGTTCGGGCTGTATTGAGAGGCCAGTTCAATCGCGCCGCCGATCGTATAGTTCCCGAAAAAACCATCCGGCACGTCGTCAATCTGACGGTTCCAGTCGCTTCCGTAGAGCGCGCCGGCGACTGTTTCTGTTGACACAGGACGCAGCGTCCCGTTTTGGGAGACGGCATACACTCTGGGATCCGAATTGATCTTCAGCATTTTCACTCCCGGCTTATAGGTGACGTTCCCGCCGATTTGGATAGAGGCAAGGTCTGTATCGGAAAGCCATTTGACCGAGCGGAAGTCTTTGTACCAGGTGAAGTAGGTTTTGTCGTTTGGAAACACATAGCGGAATCCGTCCGCGCCGTAGTAGTACACAGCGCTGTAGGACTGCCCACGGATGAGGTCGCCGGGTTCAAGGGAAGAAACAGGCGTCATCGCTGCCTGTACCGGAAGGGCCAAAAGGGCGAAGAAGAGAAGGGTCGCCGCGCTCTGTTTGATGGGAGAGAGGGGTGTGCGTTCGCGTTGGATGATGATCATACGAGTTGGTTGAGCGCTTCGAGTTTAGCGCGTGGGTCAGGCGAGCGGAACAGGAGCGATCCCGCGCAAATACGGTGTACGCCGGCCGCGACAAGCTTGGGAATAAGTGCGTCGGTTGCGCCGCCGTCCAGTTCTATCATGAGGTCTGCGCGATGCTTGCGGGCCTGCTTAATCTTTTCAAAAATAGCTTCATCGTCGCCGAGGTGAAGGTCATCGCCAAACGTTTGGCCTTGCGCGCCCGGATGCACTCCCATGATGGTGAGTTGGTCAATTTCATGGATGACCTCTTCTATTTCATGCAGAGGCGTTTCGGGGTTGACCGCCACTCCGACCTTCACACCCAGGATGTCGCGGATGTGCCCGACCACAGCCCCAAGCGGCCGGTGCATCTCGGCGGAAACGATCGCCCGTTCCAGAGCTGAGACATGTCGTTGGAACGCGTCCACGATCGGGATCGGGTTTTCCACCATGAGATGCAGTTCCATCTTGGTGGCGGGCCGCATCGCGCCGATCGCCTCGGCGTCAAACCACGACACCTGTTTGAATAGCGTGCCGTCCAGAATGTCTACCTGGATGAGTGCACAGGCGCGTTCCACGGCGCGCAGATTTTTTTCAAACGCCTCCTGCGTTTGTACGAGAAGAGCGGGGACGATTGCGGTCATATGCCAAATTCATCGTTCTCAATCTGTTCCACTTTTTTGAGGCGGCGGACATGGCGGTCGGCACCTGAAAAATCCGTCGTGAGCCACGCCTCAACGACCTCGGCCGCTTTTTTTGCGTCCATGTGCCGTCCGGGCAGACACAGGATATTTGCGTTGTCGTCCGTGCGTGAGGTTTGTGCCACATCCTTATTAAAACCGGTGGCCGCCCGCGCCCCCTTCACTTTGTTTGCCACGATGCAGATCCCCTGCGCGTTGCCACAAATCACAATGCCGCGGCTGCCCGTGTCTGTGACGACGCGCTTGGCAACCGCGTAGCCGAAATCGGGGTAGTCGTCGTCCTCCACCAGGTTCTGATTGCCCATATCCACGACCGTATAACCGTCCTGCTTGAGGCGATCTTCCAGCGCTTCTTTGAGTTCCCAACCGGCATGGTCGGCTCCGACATAGATCGTTTGTGTGGTCATAGTTTCCACATCATAACACAGACGAGATGACAAAACAGGGGTTTTTTTGTACGCTTCTGTGCGTATGGATTTCGCCAAACACGAAGAGGAAACGCTCGCTTCCTGGAAGAAGCGCGGCATTTTCAAAAAAACAGTTGAGAAAGACGCTCCGAAAGGTCCGTTTGTCTTTTTTGAAGGACCGCCGACGGCAAATGGGAGGCCCGGCATTCACCACGCGGAACCCCGCGCGTTCAAGGATTGCATTCCACGCTTCCGCATGATGCAAGGGTATCGGGTCGTGCGCAAGGGCGGATGGGACACCCACGGATTGCCCGTGGAGATTGAAGTGGAAAAACAGTTGGGGTTTACGAATAAGGCACAGATTGAAGCGTACGGGATCGCGAAGTTCAACGAGCTGTGCAAACAGAATGTTTGGAAATACCTCAAAGAATGGGAGACGTTTACCCAACGTCTCGGATTTTGGGTGGATTTGGAAAACGCGTATATCACCTACGCGCCGACGTATGTGGAATCACTTTGGTGGGTGATCAAGCAGGTGTGGGATCGCGGATGGTTGTACAAAGATTACCGCGTGACCCCGCACTGTCCGCGCTGTGAGACCTCGCTGTCGTCTCATGAGCTATCGCAGGGATATAAGGATGTGAAGGATTTGTCGGTGACCGCGAAGTTTCTGCTGACGGGGACGGATGAATACGTGCTCGCATGGACGACGACGCCATGGACGCTTCCGGGCAATGTGGCGCTTGCCGTGGGCAAGGAGATTGAGTATGTCCGAGTCAAAATCCTCCGTCCTGCGTCTCCCACCTCTGAATCTTACTGGCTTGCCAAACAGCGCCTTGGGATTTTGAAGGAGCCCTACGAGATTGTGGAGGAAGTAAAAGGCGAAGCGCTCGTCGGGCGCCGCTACGAGCCGTTGTATCCGTATCTTGGCAATCGTTTATCCTCTCCAGCGAGCCAGCATGCGTCCAAAGATCCCTCGGCTCGTCCGGTGCAAGCCGGACTCGCTGGGAATGACCATGCCTGGTCCATCATCCCTGCGGATTTTGTGACCACAGAAGACGGCACAGGCATTGTGCATACGGCCGTGATGTACGGGCAGGATGACTTTGAACTTGGCACAAAGGTGGGACTTCCCAAACACCATCTCGTCCATCGTGACGGGACGTTCATGGACGGCATGGATTTTCTTTCCGGCCGTTTGGTGACCGACGCACAGGTAGCCGTTGATATCATCAAAGACCTCGCGCATCGTGGGCTGTTGTTTTCTAAAGAAGCGTACGAACACTCCTATCCGCACTGCTGGCGGTGCAAGTCCAAAGTGATCTATTACGCAAAGGATTCCTGGTACATTCGCATGAGTGGGCTCCGCGACGAGATGATACGACAAAACGAGCACATTCATTGGGAGCCCGAGCACCTCAAAGACGGGCGGTTTGGGGAATGGCTGCGTGAGGTCAAGGACTGGGCGTTTTCGCGCGAGCGTTATTGGGGGACACCCTTGCCGATTTGGGAATGCACTTCGTGCGCGCATCGGATGTGTATCGGGAGTTTTGAAGAGCTCTTTTCCCTTTGTCATCCCGCGCAACAGACGGGGGCAGAGGGATCCCCGGGTTCGGTCGGGATAACAGGACAAGATTTTGACCCCCACCGTCCGTTCGTGGACGAGATGGTGTTGAAATGCGAAACGTGCGGCGGACAGGCCAAACGTGTATTGGACGTCTGCGACGTGTGGTTTGATTCGGGCGCGATGCCGTTTGCGCAGTGGCACTATCCGTTTGAGAATAAAGAATTTGTGGACTCCGGCGAAGGATATCCGGCTGACTATATCTCCGAAGCGATTGACCAGACGCGCGGCTGGTTTTACACCCTGCTCGCCGTTGCGACTCTGCTTGGGCGCGAACGGCCGTTTAAGAATGTCATCTGCCTTGGCCATGTGCTGGACGCGCAGGGGAAAAAGATGAGCAAATCGCTTGGCAATATTGTGGAACCCATGGAGATGATGGACAAGCACGGCGCGGACGCGGTGCGGTGGTACATGTATACGATCAACCAACCCGGCGAGAGTAAGCGGTTTGACGAGAAAGCGCTTGTGGAAATGGTGCGGCAAAATTTCGGGATCCTCTGGAATATCGTGGAGTTTTACAAGATGTTTTCCCCCTCGGTCATCCTGAACGAGCCTGTGGACGGAGCTCAAGGCAACCTTTCCGAGCGAAGGAGCTCCTCTATTTTGGATCGCTGGATTCTCGCGCGGCTTCATAAGCTCACGAAAGAAACAACCCAGCGATTGGAGGCGTATATCATCACCGAAACGGTACGCGAGCTTGGTGTGTTTATTACGGACTTCTCAACCTGGTATGTGCGTCGCAGTCGCGAGCGGTTCAAGGGAACGGACCAACAGGATAAGCAAGCGGCCCTGGCCACTCTGCAAGAATGCCTGCTGACGCTTTCCAAACTGATGGCGCCGTTCGCCCCGTTTTTGTCCGAGCGCGTTTACGAGGCGGCGGGCGGGCAGAAGGAATCGGTGCATCTGGAGGATTGGCCGATGTACGACGAGGCGCTCGTTGATGAACAGATCCTCTCAGACATGCTCCGCACGCGCGAAGTCGTTTCGCGAGCGCTGGAGCGCCGTGCGGAGGCGGGCGTGAATGTCCGTCAGCCGCTTGCGTCCCTCTTGGTTTTTCTTCCCTCGGGGACCATAAGCGAAGAGTATCTGACTTTGATAAAGGACGAGGTCAATGTCAAACAGGCAGAAGTGAAAGAAGGAGCACTTTCGGTTGAGCTGGAGTTGACGCTCACGCCTGAACTCGTGCGCGAGGGGATTGTGCGCGAGTTGATCCGACGCACAAATGCCCTTCGCAAACAGGTTGGCCTGACCATCGCGGACAGGATTGAACTGTCTGTTTCTGGCTCTGCGGAAGTCATGAAGGCTGTGGAGGAACACACACAGACGCTGCTTCAAAGTACCCTTGCGGACGCGTTCCGCCTGCACGGTGACGCGCTTGCACATCAAGAATCTTTTAAGGTGAATGATTTGGATGTTACAATCGGGATTGAAAAGCGTGAGACCGTTCATTCCTAAATGAGCGGGTGTTGTCGGACGAGTTCCCTGTGCCATCCCAGCCACCGGCGAGGATGCACAGGGTGGAGGACGACAGGACCCGCTCCTGTGGGGCTATCGTCACACCTATGCCATCCGATTTTACAAGGTTTTTCCTTGATCTTGGTCTGTCCGCAACCGAGACCGCGACCTATCTTGCCTCGCTCCAGATTGGTCCGACTTCCGTGCAGGAGATCGCAAAAAAAGCGCGCTTGTCGCGCACAACAACGTACGAGGCGATCGCCTCGCTCCAAGAGCGCGGGCTGATGTCCACCTACCAGCACGGCAAGAAAAAATTTTTTTCTGCGGAGGATCCCGAACGCGCGGTCGCGCACTTCCGCGGAAAGATCGGCGAGTTGCAATCGCAAATTGAATCGTTTTCGCGCATCGTGCCAGAACTGCAGATGCTCGCGGGAGGGGAACGGCCGGCTGTGCGTTTTTTTGAGGGGAGGGAGGCCTTGCTTGCCCTGTTTCGCGACCTTGTGAGTGCGAATTCAGATTATTTTGACGAGGTGTCCAACTTTGACGACATTTATGAGTACCTTGATTCCGAATACATCCGCGAATTGCAAAAGATTTTGAATCCGACAAAAATTCGTTTGCGACTTCTGCACCGCGGAGAACTGCGGCGCGTCCCGCGCGAACATGTGGAATATTGCCCGCTCAAGCCTGAGCTTGGAAATTTTCATGGGGATATTTGGATTTACGGCGACCGTATTGCGTTTGTTTCGTTTAAGGGAAAGATCATCGCGATTATCATTGAAAGCAAACCGTTTGCGCAGACCGCGCGGGTGTTGTTTGAAGCGGCGTGGAGGATGTGCGGGGGGAAGAGAGCGGATTGAGGAGCGCGTGACAAAAACAAACAGCCGCGACGAACGCGACTGCGAGCAGGGACGCACGACGCGAGTTCCTGCTCGCAGTCGCATCGTCCCGGTGCCACTAAGCGCCACCCATGCCTTACCTCCTTGCCAGGTT
>Ga0194121_10005501_pt1 | contig 17430 bp, 19 predicted proteins | sample TA2MahCa50mmetaG_FD_148609 | JGI IMG/M metagenome (GOLD analysis project Ga0194121, IMG submission 148609) | Freshwater microbial communities from Lake Tanganyika, Tanzania - TA2015020 Mahale Deep Cast 50m | ecosystem: Environmental > Aquatic > Freshwater > Lake | place: Tanzania: Lake...
GCCCTTTTATCCGAGGCGCGGGTGACAAGGAGACGGCCCGCTCGCGACGCTCGGCCCTGGCCCTGGCCCCCCCTACCTCGGGTTGCGCGGAGGTTGCGTGCGCCGCCGCGTTCTGCCACGATTCGCAGCCCGCGACCGCGGGGGTGGGGGCGCCTTGACCCTGCCCCCCCCAGGGTCGCGCCCCCGCGTCGAGGTCGAGGTCGAGGTCGAGGCCGGCGTCGGTTGCGCGGGGGTTGCGTCCCGTGCCGTGATCTGCCGCGATCTGCCGAGTGATGCGCGGGAAACTGCGCGGTGATTGCGCCTCAAGAGAACATGCCGTATTACACGCCCGTGCTCCTCGCGAAGCAGCTCGCGACGCTCGACCACGTGTCGGACGGGCGCCTCGACGTGGGCGTCGGCATCGGCTGGTCCGAGGACGAGTACGACGCGGTGAACGTCCCGTTCCGGCAGCGCGGGCGGCGCGGCGACGAGTTCCTGAAGGCGTTGAAGGCGATCTGGACGCAGGACGAGGTCGAGTTCGAGGGCGAGTTCTATCGCATCCCGCGCTCACGCATCCTGCCGAAGCCGGTGCAGAAGCCGCACCCGCCGATCACCGTCGGCGGCTACAGCCCCGTCGTGGTCACGCGCGCGGTCACGCTCGGCGACGGCTTCAACGGCGGCAACGTCCCGCTCGACCGCGTCACGCCCGTCGTCCGCGAGCCCCACGCGGCGGCGGTGGCGGCGGGACGCGACCCGGCGCGGCGCTCCGTCGTCAGCCGTGGCTCGTACCACGTGCTCGATGCGCCGCAGGGGAAAGAGCGCCGGCCGTTGTGGGGATCGCTCGACGAGATCCGCGACGACATCCGCCGCTACGCCGATGCCGGGGCTGACCGAGCTGTTCCTCGAAGCGAACTTCCAGCCCGGCGGCCCGTCGCTCGACCGCGTGCTCTCGCACATGGATGCGCTCGCTCCCCGCGACTGATTGACCGTACACTCCCGCATCCGTTCCGACCGACTCCAGGAGGGTTCATGTCGATCCGTGTCCTGTTCCGCTCGCTCGCGATCGTCCCGCTCGTCGTCGCGCTCGTCATTCCCGCCGCCGCCCAGGACAAGCCGCGTCACGGCGGCGAGCTCGTCTTCGTGGTCCCCGCGGAGCCGCCGTCGTACGACGGCCACCGCGAGGGCACGTTCGCGATGGTCCATCCCGTCGCGCCGCACTACAACACGCTCCTCCGCGTCGACCCGACCGACCGCAGCGGCACGAAGGTCATCGGCGACCTCGCGGAGTCGTGGACGATCTCCCAGGACAGCAAGACCTACACGCTCAAGCTGCGCCGCGGCGTGAAGTTCCACGACGGCAGCGACATGACGTCGCGAGACGTGAAGGCCAGCTACGACAAGATCGTCAACCCGCCGGCGGGCGTGACCTCGTTCCGCAAGGCGCAGTACACCGACGTCGACGCGGTCGAAGCGCCGGACGCGAACACGATCGTCTTCCGGCTGAAGTGGCCGTCGGCGTCGTTCCTGAACCTCCTCGCGTCGCCCTACAGCTGGATCTACAAGGCGGACATCCTCGCCAAGGACGTCCGCTGGTACGAGAAGAACGTGATGGGCACGGGCCCCTTCGTGTTCGGCGAGTACGTGAAGGGCTCGCACTGGGTCAGCAAGAAGAACCCGAACTACTGGGACAAGGGCAAGCCGTACCTCGACGGCTACCGCGCGATCTTCATCAAGGACAACTCCGCCCAGGTGGCGGCGGTGCGCGCCGAGCGCGCGCACGCGCAGTTCCGCGGCTTCACGCCCGCCGAGCGGGACGCCATCGTCTCGAGCCTCGGCAGCAAGGCGACCGTGCAGGAGAGCGCGTGGGACTGCCGCGTGCTCGTGTCGCCGAACCACGAGAAGAAGCCGTGGGACGACAAGCGCGCGCGCCGGGCGCTGTCGCTGGCGCTGGACCGCTATCAGGCGGCACAGGCGCTCTCGAGGATCGCCATCGTCAAGTTCGTCGCGGGCGTGATGGTGCCGGAGACGCCGTTCGCGACGCCGCCCGCCGAGCTCGAGAAGCTCGCGGGCTTCGGCCGCGACGTCGCGAAGGCGCGTGCGGAAGCGAAGAAGCTCCTGCGTGAAGCCGGCGTCCCCGACGGCTACAGCTTCACGCTGAAGAGCCGGGCGGTGCCGATGCCGTACGAGCCCGTCGGCATCTGGCTCGTCGACCAGTGGCGGCAGATCGGCCTCAACGTGAAGCTGGAGTTCAACGAGACGTCGAAGTTCCTCTCCGACCTCCGCGAGGGCAACTTCGAGGTGAGCCAGGACGCGAACTGCGGCTACACGATCGAGCCGGACCTGGCGCTCTTCAAGTTCCTGTCGACCGGCGTGAGCGACAACAACTACGGCCGCTACAAGGACCCCGTGCTCGACGACCTCTACCAGCAGCAGAGCCGCACCATGGACGTCGAGGCGCGCAAGCGGCTGGTGCGCCAGTTCGAGAAGCGGCTGCTGGACGACGAGGCGCACTACGTCTACACGCACACGTGGTATCGCATCATCCCGCACAGCGCGAAGCTCAAGGGCTGGACGATCACGCCCAGCCACTTCCTGAATCAGCAGCTGGACCAGGTCTGGCTCGCTGAATGAAGCACGTCCGCCTCGGCCGCACGGGGCTGAGCGTCTCGCGCCTCTGTCTCGGCACGACGTCATCGTCGCGACCAAGGTCTTCGGCGCGACGGGCCCGCGCCCGTGGGACCGCGGGCTCTCGCGCAAGCACATCCTCGACGCGATCGACGCCTCGCTCCGCCGCCTGCGCACCGACTACGTCGATCTCTACCAGACGCACCACCCGGATCCGTCGACGCCGATCGACGAGACGCTGCGCGCGTTCGACGATCTCGTGCAGGCCGGGAAGGTGCGCTACATCGGGTGCTCGAATCTTCCGGCGTGGCAGACGGCGCGCGCGCTCGGGCGCAGCGCGCTGCTCGGCCTCGCGCGATTCGACTGCGTGCAGCCCCGTTACAACCTGCTCTTCCGCCAGCCGGAGCGCGATCTGCTCCCGCTGTGTCTCAAGGAGGAGCTGGGCGTGATTCCGTACAATCCGCTCGCCGGCGGCTTCCTCACCGGCAAGCATCACAAGGACGCGGGCCCGGCGCCGGACTCGCGCTTCACGATGCCGACGGCCTCCGCGCGTTACCGGGAGCGCTACTGGCGCGACCGCGAGTTCGCGACGGTCGAGGCGCTGCGCCCGCTCGCGCGCCAGGCGGGGATGTCGCTCGCGCAGCTCGCGATCGCCTGGGTGCTGGCGCATCCGGCCGTCACGTCACCGATCGTCGGCGCGAGCCGCCCCGGCCCGCTCGACGACGCATTCGCGGCGGCCGAGAAGTCGCTGGACCACGGGCTCAAGACGCAGCTCGACGAGATGACGTACGACTATCGTCTGGGCGACGACATCCGCTCAGAGAACAACCCGAGCGGGCCAGGGATCTCGTGCAATATTATGTATTACAGACCAGACGAAGGAGATTGACGGATGCCTCCGAGGAAGCTCATCACGATTTCCCTCCCTCCGCCTCTCCTGAAGCAGGCGGCAGCAGTCGCGCGTGAGGAGCACCGCACCAAGTCAGAGCTTGTGAGGGAAGCCATTCGTTTTTATGTCGAGACGCGTGCGGTACGGAAGGAGACCACGCGAGAACGGATCGCTCCGCTTCTCGCGCGTATCGACGCGCGCACACGGCGGGCGCCGGCGGCTGAAGTGCGCCGGCTCATCCGTGAAGCCGTGCGTACGGGACGTCAAGAGGGCCGCTCCCGGCGAGGATGAGGGCCGTCCTCGACACGAACGTCGTCGTCTCCGCGATCCTGATCCCACGCGGCAAGGAGCGGCGCATACTCGATGCCTGGCGTCGCGGTGCTTTCGATATCGTTACAGCGCCTGCCCTGCTCGAAGAGCTGGCGCGGGTGCTTTCGTATCCTAAGATCCGGGAGCGTCGGTGGATGAGCGACGCTGAACTGAGGGAACTGCTCGAGGGGCTCAGTGAGGGAAGCATAGTCGTGAGTGGCGATCTCGACGTTCGGGCAGGCCGTGATGCGAATGACAATATGTTCCTGGGGGCGGCGGTCGAAGGCGACGCCGACTACCTGGTGACTGGCGATCACGATCTGCTCGTGTTGAGGTCCTACCGTCGGGTGGAGATCGTTCGGCCGGCTGCGATTCTCAGAGCATTCTGAGAGGGGAGACCACGATGGGCTACGGATTCGCGCTGTTCGCCGCCACCGCTCCGGAGATCATCCGCGCCTGCGCGCGCGAGTCGGAGGCGCTCGGCTACACCTCGTTCTGGGTGAATCACCCGGGCAAGACCGATGGGCTGGCCGCGCTCGCCCTCGCCGCGGGGGAGACGCGCCGCATCGATCTCGGCGTCGGCGTCATCCCGCTGCACACGCGCGGACCCGAGAGCATCGCGGAGGGCGTGCGCACGCAGAAGCTGCCGCTCGAGCGGCTGCTCCTCGGCGTCGGCAGCCCGAACCCGAACTCGCTGCAGCGTGTCCGCGACGGCGTCGCCGCGCTCAAGCGCGACCTGAAGACGCGCGTGGTCGTCGCCGCGCTCGGGCCGAAGATGTGCCACCTCGCGGGAGAGGTCGCCGACGGCGTGCTCTTCAACTGGCTCACGCCCGAGTACGCGAAGCGCTCGGTGGAGCTGGTGAAGGCCGGCGCCGCGGCGGCGAAGCGCCAGCCGCCGAAGATGTGCGCGTACGTGCGGCTCGCCATCGGTTCCGCCGGCGGGGCGAAGGTGAAGGAGGAGGCCGATCGCTACGACGGCATCCCGGCGTACCACGCGAACTTCGTCCGCATGGGCGTGAAGCCGGAGACGACGGCCGTCATCGGCGCGAGCGCCGACGAGGTACGCACGAAGATCCGGCAGTGGCAGGGGATCCTCGACGAGGTGATCTTCCGGGCGATCGTCGCCAACGACACGGTCGACGAGAACCTCGCGCTGGTGCGCGCGGCGAAGCCGGCGTAACGGGCGGCGCGGGGGCGGCGGGCGGCGCGGGCCGCGGCGCCGGGAGGCCGCGGGGCGCCTCTGACCCCCGCCCCGCCAGCACCCGGTCCGGCGCTCGTTATTTCCATCGCACGGGCTGCGCCGCTTCGAGGCGTAGGAAAGGGAACGGGTCACCCGGCGCCCCGCGGCCTCCCGGCGCCGCGGCCCGCGCCGCCCGTTCCGACAAGAGGATCGGACTTCGAATCCGATGTCGTCGTGGCGTGATGGCTGAGGTGGCGTCGGAGTCGGTCGATGCTTGGTGGGTAAGCGCCGGAGACGAGACTGGGGCCGGCGGGCGTCGATGGGATGCCCCGGGTGCCCCGTTTCCTTTCCTAGGTCAGAAGCGGGCTGTCACTGCTAGATGGAAATAACGAGCGCCGGACCGGGTGCTGGCGGGGCGGGGGTCAGAGGGGCATCCCATCGACGCCCGCCGGCCCCACTCTCGTCTCCGAGGATTCGCGGTGCGCAAAGGGCGGATGCGGGCGAGGCGCGAGCTAGACGCGGAAACGCGAGCGGAAGACGCGGCGGATCAGGTAGGGGTTCGCGCCGAGCTCGTAGAGCTTCGCGATGTCGCCGGCCGTGAGCGCCGCGCGCTCCTCCGCGCTCACCGTATAGCCGGCGATGTCCTCCTCGCTCAGCCGGTCTTTCATCGCGTGCCGGCGCGCGACCTCCGTGAGGACCTTGTTCAGCGCGTACGAGGTCTTCATGGATGCACCCACACGGTCGCGCAGCCGGTGATCCACTCCGTGACAGGCTCGTAGGCGAGCGCGTCACCCTTCCAGCCCGGCACCGCGCCCAGCAGCGCGAGCCAGTTGCGGATCTCCTGGCCGCCGTTGCCGCCGTCGCGCTCGATATCCGCGTGCGTGAGGCGCAGCAGCGGCTCGGGATCCGCGCGCCCGATGTGATCGAGCACCCAGTGGTCCCAGTCGGAGTTGATGCGGCCCGTCTCCGGCGTGCCGACCCAGTGCGAGATGCCGCCCGTCGCGATCAACGCCACGCGCTCGGCGCCCGGCCGCGCGCGCAGGAAGTCGCCGACGAACGCGCCCATCGCGTGGCAGCGGCGCGGCGTCGGCAGCGGCGGCGCCGCGCAGTTCGTGTAGATCGGCAGCACCGGCGGCACGCGATCCGGCGCGAGGAACGACAGCGGCACCGCGAGCTCGTCCCAGCTCTCGATCTCGTACGAGTACGCGAGGTCGAATCCTGCCTCGAGCCCGGCCTCCAGCACCGCCATCCCGACACGCGGCGCGCCCGCGATCGTGCGCGCGGGAATCTTCATGAAGCCCGCGGCGCCCGCGCTCGGCGCGTCGTACGTCTCGCAGAGGCCGACGCAGAACGCCGGCATGTTCGAGTACGGGAAGTTCTGGAGGTGATCGTTGACGAAGAGCACGAGCAGGTCGGGACGCGCGGCCGCGAGGCGACGCTGGAGCTCGCGGAATCCCGCGTAGAGCCGCTCGCGCCGCTCCGGCTTCGAGACGTCCGGCCGGCCCGTGATCATGGGCGCGTGCGAGGTCAGCGCGGCGGCGACGATCTCGGCCATGGCGTGCTCCCTAGTCTCCCTGGATGGTGTGCACCGTCGTCGTGCGCCCGCAGCGCGTGCAGCGGCCCGAGACGAGCTCGATCTGCACCGAGGCCTTGAGGCGCTCGAGCGCGGCGTAGACGCGGCGCGCGTCGAGGTCGGTGACGATGCCGATGCAGGGCACACAGTGCGGCTCAGCGCGGATGAGGGCGGCGATTGCAGCCATGTCTTCGGTGCCGCGGCGCCGCAGCAGGGCGCTGGTCTGGATGAGCACGGTGGCGACGGTGTCCTGACACGCGCCGGCGACGCGATCGCCCGATTCGCGGGCCCGCCGCCGCGCGGTGTCGAGCCCGCTCAGAACACTCCACGGCATGGGGAGCCAACCTACCACGGTGTCCGGCGGTTCCGGTCAGCCTTTGCGGGCGCCCCGGTGCCGCGCGGAGACGTGCCGGGAGACGATCAGCGGCAGGCGAGCACGCACGTCACCACGGTCGCCCACGTCGGGGGAGAAGCCGCCCATCTCGCGGAAGAGCTGCTGCGATGACCTGCTCGCGCGTGGCACGCGGAGCCATGGACAAAGATTTTCCCATACCCCATGTCGCGGTTGTCGTGTGCTGTCGGCCGCTGGTACGATCCGCGCATGGCTTCCCCCGACGCGCTCGCGGGGCACCTCGCGTCCATCGTCCAGTCCGCGGACGACGCGATCATCAGCAAGACCCTGCAGGGGATCATCACGTCGTGGAATCCCGCGGCGGAGAAGCTCTTCGGCTACACCGCGGACGAGGCGGTCGGCCAGTCGATCCTGCTCATCATCCCGCCCGAGCGCCACGACGAAGAGGCGCAGATCCTCGAGCAGCTCCGGCGCGGCGAGGCGATCGAGCACTTCGAGACCGTGCGGGTGGAGAAGGGCGGCGCGCGCCGGCACATCTCGCTCACCGTGTCGCCGATCCGCAACGCCCGCGGCGAGGTCATCGGCGCGTCGAAGGTCGCGCGCGACATCACGGACCGCGTCCGGGGTGAGCGCGAGCGCGCGGAGCTGCTCGCGCGCGAGCAGGCGGCGCGCGAAGAGGCCGAGGCGCTGAACCGCAGCAAGGACCAGTTCCTCGCCGTGCTCTCGCACGAGCTGCGCACGCCGCTCAACGCGATCTACGGCTGGGCGCGGGTGCTGTCCGACAGCCAGCTCGACCCGAAGCTCCGCGCGCGCGGTGACGACGCGATCTTCCGGAACGCCAAGGCGCAGCTGCAGCTCGTCGAGGATCTGCTCGACGTCTCGCGGATCATCACGGGCAACATGCGCCTCGAGCTGCGGCCGGTCGGGCTGAAGCCCGTGATCGAGACGGCCCTCGATGCCGTGCGGCCGGCGGCGGGCGCCAAGGACGTGGAGCTGCGGAGCACGCTCGACCCCGCCGCGAAGACCGTGCTCGGCGCGCCGGAGCGCCTGCAGCAGGTGGTCTGGAACCTCCTGATGAACGCGGTCAAGTTCACCCCGCGGGACGGCCGGATCGAGATCGACCTGCGCAATGCGGGCTCGCAGGTCGAGATCGTCGTCCGCGACACCGGCGAGGGGATCGCCCCCGAGATGCTCCCGCACGTCTTCGAGCGCTTCCGCCAGGGCGACACCTCGACCACGCGCGTGCACGGCGGGCTCGGCATCGGGCTCGCGCTGGTGCGGCACCTCGTCGACCTCCACGGCGGCACCGTGACCGCGGCGAGCAGGGATCGGCGGGGGCGCGACGTTCACCGTGCGTCTGCCCGTGGCGCTGGCGACGGCGCACGCCCAGTCCGCGGGCGGCGCGGGAGCCGGCGCATCGCTGGAGGGCCGGCGCGTGCTGGTGGTCGACGACGACCTTGACGGGCTCGAGCTGGCGCGCGTGATCCTCGCGGGCGCGGGTGCCGACGTCCGCGCGTGCGCGTCGGCGTCCGCCGCGCCCGAGACGCTCTCGACGTGGCAGGCGGACGTGCTGCCGCTCGACATCGAGATGCCGGGCGAGGACGGCTACATGCTGCTGCGTCAGCTACGCGCGGCGGGCCACCGCGCGCCCGCGGTGGCGCTGACGGCCTACGGCCGGGGCGAGGACAAGAAGCGCGCGCTCGCGGCGGGCTTCGATCTCCACCTCGCGAAGCCCGTCGATCCCGCCGCACTCACATCCGCGATCGCGAAGGTCGCGCCGCGCCGCGCTTAGCGGCTCTCGACCCACGTGAGGCTCAGCGACGCGAGCGTCGCCTTCGTCGGATAGCCCGTCGCCGGGTCGCAGCCCGCCAGGTCGTAGTAGGTCGCACGCGCCCGCTCGAACTCTTCCGTCGTCAGCGCGACGCCGGCTGTCGGGCCCTTGCCCGAAAGCGGCGCGAAGAGCTTCTTCGGCAGCACGTCCGCGTTCTTGCCGATGCCTTCGCGCGCGTTGAACGCGCGGAGCAGGTGGATGCGTCGCTCGCCCACCTCGAGCAGCTCCTGCATGGTCGCGTCCCAGCCGGTGCCGGCGTGCACGAGCTCCACCGTCTCCGCGGGCCCGTAGAGCTGCCACGACGGCCCCCACACGAACTGGCAGAGCCCGAGCGTGTCGAGCGCCGAGTAGAAGCACTGCGTGCGGTACGCGAACCGCACCTTCTCGTCGGAGAGATCGCGCAGGTCGAGGTTGCCGAACTCGCCGAGCTCCGCGAGCCGCTTGCGCTGCAGGCTGTCCGGCTTCGCCTTCAGCATCGAGTCGTGCTCGGAGGACTGGTGATCGGCGCCGAACGGATTGACGGCGTAGATCAGACCGAGCGAGCGCTTGTGCTGCGGCATGTGCGCGGGGAACTCCTGGCCCTTCGCGGTGACCGTCAGGTCGACGGCGGCGGGCCCGAGCTTCTGCGCCGCGCGCAGGCTGCCTTCGGCGAGCAGGTCGCCGACGCCCTTCCGGAGCGCGATCGCTTCGATCGCCCGGAGCAGCGACTGCCCGTCGCCGAACGCGAGCCCGAGGCCCTGGTCGTCGAGCAGGCCCTTGGCCTTCGCCTCCATCGCCCACGCGATCGTGCCGCCGCAGGAGATCGTGTCCATCCCGTACTTGTTCGCGTCGGCGGACGCCTTCGCGAGGATCTTGAGATCGCCGACGCCGCACATCGAGCCCATGAGGCTCAACGTCTCGTACTCGGGCCCGCCGTAGACGGGATCGACGTCGAGGCCGGGATCGTGGACCTCCACGACGCGCTTGCACTTCACCACGCACGCGTAGCAGGTGTCGCGCTCCTTGAGGATCGTCTTCACGAGCGTGGTGCCGTCGATCGCCTTCGCCTGCTCGAACGTGCCCTCGTTGTAGTTCATCGACGGCAGGCCGCCCGTCTTGTCCTGGATGGCGAGCACGCCCGCCGTGCCGTATTCCCCGAACCACGTGATGCCGGGATTCGCCTCCTGCAGCTCCTTCAGCCGCTTGACCAGGTCGCGGAACTTCTCGGGCACGGCGGGTTTCGGCGCCTTCGTCCCGCGCACCGCGACGGCCTTCAGATTCTTCGAGCCCATCACCGCGCCGAGCCCCGTCCGGCCGTTCGCGCGGTTCACCATGTTCATGATCGCGGCGAAGCGGACCTTGTTCTCACCGGCCGGTCCGATCTGCGCGATCTCGATCTTCTGGTCGCCCAGCTCGTTCTTCAGGGCCGCGTCGACGTCCGCCGTGACCTTGCCCCAGAGGTGCTTCGCGGGCTTCAGCTCCGCGGTGCCGTCGTGGAGCCAGAGGTAGACCGGCTCGGCCGCCTTGCCGGTGAACACGATGGCGTCGGCGCCCGCGTTGCGCATCTCGGCCGGGAAGAATCCACCGCACTGGCTGTCGCCGATCGCCCCGGTGAGCGGCGAGCGCGCGCACGCCGTCATCCGGCTCTGTCCGGAGATCGCGAGCCCGGTGAGGGGGCTCACGGCCATCACCAGCACGTTCTCGGGCCCGAGCGGATCCGCGCCGACCGGGATCTGCCGCATGAGCAGGTACGCGGCGAGCGCGCTCCCGCCCGGATACTTGCGGTAGACGTCTTCCGGAATCGTCGTCGTCTCGATCGAGCCCCTGGTGAGGTCGACGTGGTACACGGTGGCCGTCAGCGCCATCGAGAATTCTCCTTTCCGGACACGCGCGCACTCTACCATGCGGCCGATGCTTCCCTTGGCGGCGGTCGATGCCGTAGTGTGAGTTCGGTGAAGCGGCTCGATCCCCGCACGCGGCAGTGGGCGTCGCTGGTCCTGCTCCTCGTCATGGCCGTGTTCTTCCTCGCCGCGTGGGTCGTCGCGGGCGACGTCTTCGACCCGCTCGACCAGCGCGCGCGGGCCCTCATTCGAGACGGCCGCCCGGATGTGCTCGAGACGCCGATGTGGCTGGTCGGCGTGCTCGGCTCGGGCTACGTCCTCCTGCCGGTCACGCTCGTCACGAGCGTCGTGTTCTGGCGGCGCCGCCACCGCGTGCTCGCGCTCTGGCTGCCGACGATCGCCGCCGCGACGGTGCTCGCGCTCGGCCTCACCAAGTGGCTGATGAACAAGCCGCGGCCGACGCTGCGCGGCTACGGCTTCCCGAGCGGCCACGTGTTCGGCGTGACGGTCTTCGTCATGATCGCGCTCTACCTGCTCTGGCGCTTCGACGCGCGGCCGGCGTGGCAGCGGGCGGCGCGCCTCACGGGCGCCGCGTTCGTGACCATCGTCGCGTACAGCCGCATCTACGTGAACGCGCACTGGCTCAGTGACGTGGTCGGCGGACTCCTCGCCGGCATCGCGTTCGGGCTGGTGATCGTGCTCGCGCTCGACCACCGGGTGCGCTGATGACCTCGAGCCCCGCGGCCACGAGCGCCGACGTCAGGCTCGCGAAGCGCCTCATCCTCGACGAGCTGTTCGACCTCTCGCTCTACCGCACGCTCCACGCCATCGCCCCGGCCGATCTCCGCCGGACGCTCGAGGCCCTGATTCCCGTCGAGACCCGGCACTTCGCGTTCTGGCAGGACTTCTTCGGACTCCGCGTGCAGCGGCTCGACGCGGGCCGGCGGATCAAGCTGGCGCTGCTGGCGCTGCTCTGCCGGATCTTCGGCGCACCCGCCATCCATCTGGCGCTGGAGGCGATCGAGGTCCACGGCGTTCGGAAGTACCTCCAAGTATGGGATCGCTACCGGGACGACGCGCGCCTTCGGGCCGCCCTGCGCGAGGTGCTGGAGGACGAGTTCAAGCACGAGGACGCGACCGTCGCCGGCGACGAAGCGCGGAAGATCAATCCCGAGCGCGTGCGCAACATCTTCCTCGGCCTGAACGACGGGCTCGTCGAGATCGTCGGCGCGGTCAGCGGGTTCTTCGCGGCGTTCGGCAACGCCGGGATGGTGCTCATGGCGGGCATCACCGTCGGCGTCGCGGGCGCGATCTCGATGGCGGCGGGGGCCTACGTCGCCACGAGCTCGGAAGCGGAGGTGCGCGACACCGAGACCGCGCGGCGCCGGTTCCTCGGCGAGACGACGGCGGACGCGGAGACCGGCGAGTCCGCGCTGGGCTCGGCGATCGTCGTCGGCCTGAGCTACTTCGCCGGCGCGCTGGTGCCCGTGCTGCCCGTCCTCTTCGGTGCGCACACCGCGTGGCCGTCGCTGATCACCGCGGGCACGATCATCATCGTCGTCTCGATGCTGCTCGCCTTCCTCTCGGGGATGAACGTCCGCCGCCGCATCGTCACGAACCTCGTGATCATCGCGGCGGCCGTCGGCATCACGTACGTGATCGGCATCGTGACGAAGGCGGTCTTCGGCATCGCGGTCTAGCTCCTCGGAGGGGGGCTTCGCCCCCCTTCCGACGGTCGTCGCGCGCTGACGCGCGCTCCTCCCTGCCTCCCCCCAACAGCAGGATTGCGCGGGCGAAGCTCGCGCTCGGAGTGGCGAGCCTATGTGCGTCGGCGGCGCCAAACTCCCGCGAGCATCGCGACGGCGATGAGACCGGCGCTGCCGCCGAGCGCGCAGGCGGTCTTGATGCCGAACGTCTCGGCCAAGGAGCCGACGAGGAAGGCGCCGAACGGGTTCACGCCGACGAAGACCACCACGTAGAGGCTCATCATCCGGCCCCGCATCGCGTCGGGGACCGTGACCTGCACCGTGCTCTGCGCCGACGACGTGAAGGTGATCTGCGCCATCCCCGTGATCACGAGCGCGGCCACCGCGAGCGGGAAGCTGCGGACGACCGAGAGCGTCAGAAGGCCGGCGGATGCGGCGGCGCCGGCCGCCATGACGAGCGTCAGCGGCGGCCGGCGGAGGTTGGCGCTGGCGACGCCGATCGCGCCGAGCACCGCGCCCGTCCCGAGCGCGCCCATGAGGAAGCCGAAGCCGCGCGCGCCTTCGCCGAGCGCGTCGCGCGCGAACAGCGGCACGATCACGTTGAAGTTCAGGACGAAGAGGCTCACGAAGAGCAGCAGGGCGAGGATGACCGTGACGATCGGCGTCCGCGCGGCGTAGCGCACGGCTTCCATGATCTCTTCCCGGACCGTGGCGCGGGCCCCTGGGTGCGGCGCGCCGTCGATGCGCATCGCGAGCAGCGCCGCCAGCACCGCCACGAAGCTCACGCCGTTGATGAAGAACGCGGTGCCGACCCCGTACCTCGCGATCAGGATCCCCGCGAGCGAGGGCCCCACGACGCGCGCGGCGTTGAAGACGCCGGAGTTCAGCGCGATGGCGTTCATCAGATCGGCCTTGCCGACCAGCTCGATCACGTACGACTGCCGCGCGGGCATGTCGATGCTGTTCGCGACGCCGTAGACGGCGGCGAGGACCGCGACGTGCCAGTAGGCGATGTGCCCCGACCAGACCAGCGCCGCGAGCGCGAACGCCTGCAGCATCATCGCGACCTGCGTCGCGAGGATGAGGCGGCGCTTCGCGACGCGATCGCTCAGGACCCCGCCCACGAACGCGAACAGGAGCACCGGCGCGAACTGCAGCGTGCTGATCAGCCCGAGCAGGAACGGCGAGTTCGTCAGCTCGAGGACGAGCCACGCCTGGGCCACGCTCTGCATCCACGTGCCGATGCGTGAGAGGAGCTGACCGGTCCAGAACAGCCGGTAGTCGCGATGCCCGAGCGCGCGCAGGCCGCGAGGCAGCGGCATCGCGTCAGACCAGCCGGTCGCGCAGGCGCGAGCTGATGGCGTCGACGACCATGACCATGGCCACCGTCACGAGCAGCACCGTCGACGCCGCCGGGTAGTCGATGATCCGCAGGTAGGTCTGGAGGTAGAAGCCGATGCCGCCGGCGCCGACGAAGCCGAGCACGGTGGCGGCGCGGATGTTGGTCTCGAGCCGGTAGAGCACGTACGAGAGGAACAGCGGCAGCACCTGGGGCAGCACGCCGTATCTCAAGATTTGCAGCCGCGTCGCGCCCGTGGCGGTGATCGCGTCGACCGGGCCGCGGTCGATGCCCTCGATCGCCTCGGAGTAGAGCTTGGCGAGCGACGTCGTCGTGTACGCGATGACCGCCAGCACGCCGGGGAAGGGGCCGAGGCCGACGGCGGCGACGAAGACGAGCGCGTAGACGAGGGTGTCGACGCTGCGGAAGAAGTTCAGCACGGCGCGCGCGGGGTAGAAGAGCGGCGGCGCCGCCACGTTGCGCGCGGAGACGAAGCCGAGCGGAAGCGCCGCGACCGCCGCCACCGCCGTCCCGAGCAACGCGATCTCCACGGTGACGAGCGCGCCACGGAGCGCCGACGGCAGCACGCTGAGGTCGGGCGGGACCATGCGGCGAAAGAACTCGAGCATCCACGGCACCCCGCGCGCGAGGCGCACGGGGTCGGCGCTCGTGTCCCACGCGATCCAGGCGAGGACGACGACCGAGACGAAGACGAGCGCGGGCGTGCGCCGTCTCATGCCGGCGCCTCCCCGTAGATGTCGCGCACGACCGGCGGTGTGACCCGCGACGGCGGGCCGTCGAAGATCACGCGCCCGCGCCGCAGGCCGACGATCCGTGTGGCGTAGGCGAGCGCGGTCTCGAGCTGGTGCTGGCTCACCACGAGCGTGAGGCCGTGGTCGACGTTGATGCGCTTGAGCAGGTCCATGATGCTGCCGGTGAGCTGGGGATCGAGGCTCGCCGTCGGCTCGTCGGCGAGGATCACGGCCGGCTCCTGCGCGAGCGCGCGCGCGATCGCGACGCGCTGCTGCTCGCCGCCCGACAGCGTGTCGGCGCGCCGCTCGGCCATGTGCGCGAGTCCGACGTGCGTCAGGCAGTCCATCGCGCGCGCGCGATCCTGGGCGGGGAAGTGCCCGAACACGCTCGGCACGGGCGCCACGTAGCCGAGGCGGCCGGCCAGCACGTTCTCCAGGACCGACACGCGCCGGACGAGATTGAACTGCTGGAAGATCATCCCGATGCGCCGCCGCGCGGCGCGAAGCTCGGCGGCCGCCGCGCCCGTGATCGGAGTACCGGCCACGCGGACCGTCCCCGCCGACGGCTCGACCAAACGATTGATCGCGCGCAGCAGCGTCGTCTTCCCCGCGCCGCTCCGGCCCAGGATGACGAGGAACTCGCCGGCACGGACCGTGAGGTCGACGTTGTCGAGAATGACCGCGGCCGGCGGGAGCGCGACGCGCAGCCCCGCCACTTCGATCATGCGATCGGTGGTCAGCGTGGCCGGAGGTTCAGGAGGTCGACGGCCTGGCGGACGGGATCGTAGTCCTTGTCCTCGGCCGCCTCGAACCCGTCGATGTCGTAGACCCGCTTGAGCAGCGCGGCGTACGCCGGGCCGCGCATCTGGACGAGCCCCCCGCGGACGCGGTTGAACAGGGCCGGCTCGAGGCCTTCGCGCGCGGCGATGCCCGCCTCGGGAATCGGCGGCGTCTCCGCGACCCACGCCACCTTGTCGCGCTCCGCCGGGTCCTTCAGGTACTGCTCGCGCGCCATGTCGAAGGAGGCGATCGCGTCGACGTGCCCGTTGAGGAGCGCGCGCATGCTCGCGTCGTGGGAGCCGGAGAAGACCACTTCGCGGAAGAACGTCTTCGGGTCCTTGCCCTTGACGAGCCCGCGCTGCATCAGCAGGACCATCGGATAGACGTACCCGGAGGAGCTCGCGGGGTCGACGAAGGCGATCGTCTTGCCGCGCAGGTCTTCCACGGATTTGAACCCGGCCTCCTTGCGCACGAAGATCCGTGAGGTAAACGTCGCCTTGCCGTGCCAGAGGTTGCGCGCCACGATCGTCGCCTTCGCCTCGCGATTCGCGAGCACGTAGCCGACGGGATGGACCCACGCGAGGTCGGCGGAGCGGTTGCGGAGCGCCTCGATGACGGCCGCGTAGTCCGACGCCACCGTCACACGGAAGGGCACACCGACGAGCTGACCCAGCGCCTTGCCGAAGTCTTCCCCGGCGGCGAGGAGGTCGGTGGGCTTCTGCGACGGCGTGAGGACGAGGTGCAGCGGGCGGTTCGCGGTGCCGGTCGCTGCCGGAACGAACGTCGCCAGAATCACGAGGAGGAGGGCGGCCAGAGCGGGCATGCGGGTTACCATAGCAGGTGATGGCTTCGCTCGCCCGCGTCCTCGTCGTCGACGATGATCCGAGCGTCGCCGAGGTCCTCGCCGACTTCTTCGGCGAGGAAGGATACGAGGTGCGGACGGCCGAGAGCGGCCGTGTCGGTCTCGACCTCTTCGACGCGTGACGCCCGCACGTGGTGCTGCTCGACCTCCGCATGCCGGGCATGAGCGGCGAAGAGGTCTTCCTGCGGATCCGCGCCATGCAGCCGAGCGCCGCGGTGATCTTCGTCACGGGCGCGGACGACGAGGTCGTGGCGCGACGGCTGCTTCGCTGCGGCGCGACCGACTACGTCCAGAAACCTATCGATCTCGACTACTGCGCGCTCGCGGTCCTGCTCGGCGTGGCGCGCGGCTCTCCGCCACTTGCCGGCGGCTCGCCGGAGCCGATGGTCCAGGCGCTCTACAAGCTGGTCCGGGCGGTGCGCCTGCTCGACGAGCCGGCGTCGCCACTGCGCCAGTCGCTGGAACAGCTCACGTACGCGGCGTTGCGGGACGCGCTGGCGCACGCGCCCGCGCGGGCGCTGAGCCAGCTCGAGATGATGCGCCGGTATCTCGACGAGCCGGCATCCAGCATGATGTCCGCCGAGGACCGCGCGCGCATGGAAGAGGCGCTCGCGGCGCTCACGTCGTTCGCGCGCTGAGGAGCGCCCCATGGCGAAGGTCAAGCCGATCCCCGAAGGCCACAACAGCGTGTCGCCCTACCTGATCGTGGACGACGCGGCGCGCGCGCTCGAGTTCTACAAGAAGGCGCTCGGCGCGACGGAGCTGATGCGCCACGGTGGGCCGGGCGGCAAGATCGGTCACGCCGAGGTGCGCATCGGTGACACCGTCGTGATGCTCGCCGACGAGCACCCGGACCACCACGCGCACGGGCCGAGGAAGTTCGGCGGCTCGCCGGTGAGCCTCCACGTCTACGTGGAGGACGTCGACGCCGTGTGGGCGAAGGCGCTGGCCGCGGGCGCGAAGGTCACGCGCCCGCTCGACAACCAGTTCTACGGCGACCGCATCGGCTCGTTCGAGGACCCGTTCGGCCACACCTGGCACGTCTCGTCGCACATCGAGGATGTTTCTTCGGAGGAAATGACCCGCCGCATGGCGGCGATGGGGCAGGGCGGAAAGAAGACCTAGACGCTGATCGGCCGGCCGGAGACCCAGGAGTAGAGTACGACCGGATCCAGGTCGGCGCCATTGGGCCAGCAGACGGTGCCGAGATCTGAGAGCCTGTGAAGATTTGGGAAATTGCTCGCCGACAACGCGACAGGGATCGTAGAGTCGGCGCATGAACGACACCCTGTTCGAGTTGCCGAGGCCGGAGACACCGCGTCCGCCGCTTGAAGCGAAGGGCGAGCCGCGACTGCAGCGGCCGAACCGGGAACAGGTCGAGGTGCGCCCCGTGGATCTCGAGGGCCTGCTGCCCGCGGATCATCGGGCCCGCA
>Ga0194121_10005505_pt1 | contig 17410 bp, 18 predicted proteins | sample TA2MahCa50mmetaG_FD_148609 | JGI IMG/M metagenome (GOLD analysis project Ga0194121, IMG submission 148609) | Freshwater microbial communities from Lake Tanganyika, Tanzania - TA2015020 Mahale Deep Cast 50m | ecosystem: Environmental > Aquatic > Freshwater > Lake | place: Tanzania: Lake...
AGCGTTTTGTTCGTGCCCCCATCTCATTATTAAATCACAAAACTGAAAGTTTTGTCTATCTGTTTTCTGAAAGAAAACCAATCGTGCTTTTTCCGTCGGGCGGGGGTTTGGAAAATAAGAGATTTATTTTATCCTGTTGGTAATGCAGGAGGTTGAGGTATTGAGCTTCCACCAGTTGCAATTAGAGAAGAATCACCTGTCAAAAGAAAGTAGGCTCCAATTCCAACTGCTAAAACAATTAGGATTATTAAAATCCAAATCCAAGCACTCATTCCTCTTTTTGATTTTATCATTTTAATTGGTACATGCTCCTTGTTTACATGAAGTAAATCCTCTTTCTGAGCATAGGAAATCATCAGAAACAGCATTTCCTGTTTGAGAATCGCAATGATATTCTTTTAAATAACAATTAGCACCAGAACACTCAGGAGTAGATGTTGTTTCTGTTGCAGATTCTCTAATGAAACAAACATCATTATACAAATCAGAACCATAACCCGTTTTACCTTTAACATCAATAACAGTACCTCCGTCAGAGTCAGTACATTCTTTAATATTAGGAATTTCTGGAATATTAGGAACTCCAGGACTACCAGAAGAACCTGTGAATAAAGTACAACTTTCAGGAACTTTAATTAAAAAACCACTTCCAATATTTTCTGAATATCTTAATACTTCCATTCTGTCTTTATCGCTTAAAATATTATTAAATTGCTGGTCTCTTGGTTGCCACCAATATAATTTTTGAATATCGCAATTTCCTTTTAATTCATTAAAAGATTTTCCAACATAGTTTGGTAAGAAACTTACAAAATTCCATCCTTTAACCATTTGTTTGTTTAATTCTTCGTTTGGTTCTAAAGTCCAGTATTCAGCTTCTCCATATTTAGTAGGTGAATCAATGTAAACCCAAAATGCAGTAGCACTAATCATAGAATCAACACGAGTATTTTGGCTACCCAATTTATTTTTTTCAGGTTGAGGATAAAATCGGATATATTCTTGAGTTATTGGATTGAATCCATAAATAGCCTTAATATTTGATGCTTCAATATCGCCACCACTTAACCATTCTGGATTTGGTAAACCATGAACAAGATTCCAGCCATTCATAAATTTGAAACTTGATTCAATATAATTTCCAGTAATAGAACCATAACCTGGAATATCTTTTGAAGTTTCTCCAGGGATACTTGGAGGATTTACGGCTGAAACAAATAAAGCAAGTCCTAAAACTATTGCGAAAGTAATCGGCAAAATATATTTTTTATTCATCTTAATATATACATTTCAGAGAGCATGTTTATAAATCTTTATTTCTCGTTTCGTCGTTCTCGCACGAGCAAAGCGAGTGCGAGGTGGGGGGCTTCTGACGTTTCTCGTCGGTAAATTGAAAATCCTATTGCTGATAACATCGGAATTTAACGATGTTTTTTCCCTCGAGAATTTTTCCTCGTGAGGTTTTGAGGCAACCCACAAAACCGAAACAGAGTTGAAAAATTCTCAGAGATGGAAAAAATATGGGTGGAGCGAGGTGCAACCGAGCGGAACCGCTTAATCGCTGTTCAACTCTCCTGATACTTGGAAGGATTAAATTTTAATGCAATGATGCCGAAGGCAAAAATTTAAAGTTAAAGTGAACTCTGGGATGGTGGGAACACCAGAAGTTTATAATATTTCAGATTGTCGCCGTCGTTCCGTGAAGTTGGGGGGCAGTAATTTATTATTCTTCAACTATCAATTTAATCCCTAAAAATTTAGAAATTTCTTGTGCTTGTTCTTTTTGGATTACTCCTCTGGGACCGATTCCTCTCATAAAATAAGAAGCTGTAAAAATTAGATTAATCTCTTCTGCTTTTTCGCCCTCATAATATTTGATTATTGGTTGATAAACAGGTCTTCCAACAAAGATTGTTGCACCAACCATTCGTCTTTTTCTTGCAATAAAAACAGGATTTTGTGTTTTGTTTAGGTTATAGTTTTTATTTACAAAAAACCAGTCTCTTTTATTAATACTAAGGTTCCCATTTCTGTCTTTCTTTATTACAATTCTGAGAGGATAATAAAAAAGTAATCCTATAATGTTTAAGAAAACGAATCCTATGAAAATGTAACTCAGAATTGGAAGTTTTTCTTCAAAGGAATTAAAAGTCACTTTTTTCCCATTTATTTTAGCAGTATCTGTTATTGAAAAAACTAAAAAAATTACTACAAAAATAAACAAGACAAAAAATAGCATAAATTTTTTTACTGCACTCCAATCCATAGAAACTATCTTTGAATCGTGTTCATCAATTGTTTTCAAACCTGTCCAATTAACCATATTCAGTTTATGTTATCGCTTGTTTATAAATTATTTTTTTCTGTCTGCCCCTCAACTTTTTGTTTTGGAAAAAATTTGGATGAAGCGAAGCGTAATCGTTTATCCTATGTTAGACGAAATTTTAATTTCGTGATTTCTTCGTCGGTCGGATAAAAGAAGTTTTTCTGCTTGACTAAGTCAAGACAAAATGTGCGAAGCACCAAGGCGGCTCACTTTTTTATTAACAACAATTTCTACAATTTAGGGGTGGGTGGTCGGGGGTTTTAAAGTGTCCTCTTTACTAACTTTTTACATTTTAGTTTTGGCTCACGATTGAGTTGAACATGATGTTATCATAAGTTTATTTATGATGATATCCCAATATCCGAGATGTGCATAAATTATAAATACTTAAATCACTTTCTTAAAAAATGCAAAAGGAAGAGCTTTTGTTCCACCTAGCACAAGAATTAGAGATAAGAGGATTTTCTAGTAAAACAGCGAAATCCTACGAGCATTCAGTCAATCAATTCTTAGATTATGTAAAAGAAAATGAATTAAATCAGCAAAAAGTCAAAGATTACATCCAGTTAAACATTAAAAACAAAAACCCTTCAACAATAAGCCATCATATTTTTGCAATTCAGTTCTTTTTCGATAAAGTTCTTCATCAAAAGATATTTATTCCAAGGCCTAAAAAGAACAAAACTCTTCCAGTAATTCTTAACTTAGAAGAAGCAAAAAACTTAGTAAATGCACCAACAAACATTAAACACAAACTAATCTTAAAATTATTGTATGGTTGTGGTTTAAGAGTCTCAGAAATAGTCAATCTAAAAAAAGAAGATTTAGATTTTAATGAGGGGCTAATTCACGTTAAATTATCAAAAGGAAAAAAAGACCGATTTGTCAAAATTCCTGTGACTATAAAAGAAGAATTAAAGCATTATGCCTCATTAAACAAAGAAGAATTCTTATTTCCATCTCAAAGAGGAGGTAAACTAACTACTGCAACAATTCAGGCAATCGTAGAAAAGGCGGCAAAAAAAACAAACATTACAAAAGAAGTATATCCTCACTTGTTAAGGCATAGTTTTGCAACTCATCTTTTAGAACAGGGAACTGACTTAAGAATAATTCAAAAGATTTTAGGACACTCTGATATTAAAACAACTCAAATCTACACTCAAATATCACAACAATCTATAAAAAACATAAGGAGTCCGCTAGACAATATATAAAATGGCAGTAGAAGCATTTCTCACACCAAGCGAAGCTAAAATGACTATTGAAAAAAAAGTCAAACAAAAACCATCAACTAATGAACTAACAAAAATAGAAAGACCAGGCAAAATGGAAGAGCAGCCTGAAATAATTGCTAAACCAAAAAAAGCAATAAAAAAACCAAAAGCCCCTTCCAAAATAGAAAATCCTAATAGAGATACTGTTTTAATAGTAACAGAAAAACCACAAGCAGCACTAAAAATCTCAAGTGCTTTAGGAAATGCAAGAAAGTATTCTGAAAATAATGTTCCATACTATGAACTAGAAAGAAATGGCAAAAAGATAATTGTAGCATCTGCAGTTGGACATTTATTCAATCTAACTTATGCAGAAGGTCAAAAAGGTTGGCCAATATTCAAACTAGATTGGATACCTTCTTATGAAAGTAAAACTGGTGGTTTCACTAAAAGCTACTATATGCTCCTAAAAAAACTCGGAAGAAGAGCGAAAGAAGTAATAATTGCAACAGACTATGATGTAGAAGGAGAATTAATTGGGTGGAACGTCTTAAGATTCATTATAGGTGAAAAAGATGCTAAAAGAATGAAGTATTCTACTTTAACAAAGCCTGAATTAGAAAAGTCTTATGAAAACCCCATGAAAACCTTGGATTGGGGACAAGCATTTGCAGGAGAAACAAGACATAAGATAGATTGGCTCTACGGCATTAACCTATCACGTGCGTTAATGTCTGCAATAAAAACATCTGGAAGTTTCAAGATTCTTTCAATTGGAAGAGTACAAGGCCCAGCTCTAAAGATAATTGTAGATAGAGATAAAGAAATAGAAAATTTCAAATCTCAACCATACTGGCAAGTATTCGCTCAAGTGAATGGGACAGAGTTAAAGCACGTTAAAGATATATTCAAGAAAGAAGAGTTAGAAGACTTCAAAAATATCAAGTCAGGAGTTGCTGAAACAACAGAAAAAGAAGAAAATTATTTACCCCCTCATCCTTTTGACTTAACAACATTGCAAAGAGAAGCTTATGCTCATTTGAGAATAAGTCCTTCAAGAACACTTCAATTAGCTCAATCACTATATTTAGATGGAATAATTTCATACCCTAGAACTTCGTCTCAAAAAATTCCAAAAGAAATAGAACCAAAAAAAATAATTAAAAAACTAGAAAAACAATTTCCTGAAACAAAGTTAGCCATAAGAGATAATCCAATCGAAGGTGAAAAATCAGATCCTGCACATCCTTCTATATATCCAACTGGAGAATTCAAGAGTCTTAATGAAGAAGAAGAAAAATTATACAATTTGATAGTAAAACGTTTTCTTTCTTGTTTTGCTCCTGATGCAAAAGTGATATCTAAAAGAATACAGTTAATTTCAGACAATCAAAAAAACCTTGAAGTTGGTTTTTTGGATGATCGAAGTGCTGATGATAAGAAGCACTATCGACACGATAAAAAATTCACAAGAAATGGGATGACTATAATAGAAAAAGGTTGGATAAATATTTATCCAGCTAATCTAGAGGAAGAACATATTCCTACAATAAATGGGAATGTAAATGTAAATAAGATCTCGTTCGAAGAAAAAGAAACTCAACCTCCAAAAAGATATACTCCTGCTTCATTAATTACAATATTAGAAAAAAAGAATTTAGGTACAAAAGCCACACGTTCTGCAATTGTAGATACTCTTTTCGATAGAGGATATCTAGATGGAAAAAGCATAGAAGCCACACCACTAGGAAGAAAGCTAATAGAAGCTTTAGAAAAATATTCTCCAATAATCATTGATGAAAACCTCACAAGAGATGTAGAAGAAAAAACTGAAGAAATCTTAGATTCAAAACAAGGGTGGCAAGAAAAAGAAGATAAGACAATACAACAAGTTGAAAGATTGATTACAGATATCTCAAAAGAATTCAAAGCTCATGAAATCTCTATAGGAAGCCAAATATTAAGCGGAGTAAAGGACTTAAGAGAACAACAAAAAGAACAAAGCACAATTATGCCTTGTCCTAAATGCAATGTAGGAAATCTACAGATAAGATTTTCAAAAAAGAGCATGAAATCTTTTGTTGGATGTTCAAACTACCCAAATTGCACAGCAGCCTATCCGTTGCCTCCAGGATTTATCAAAAAGACAGACAAAGTTTCAGATAGAGGTCTTCCAATCCTAATCAGCCTAAAAAAAGGCAAGCGTCCTTGGGAATTTGAGTTCGACCCCAATTGGAAGCCAGACCCTAACTATAAGAAGAAAGAAAATTCAGAAACTCAATAGTCTTAGAAAACCTTAAAACGCATAATTTCATAAAATATAAATGAAAAGAGATAAAAGAGCTGATCTTGATGTAAAATATATCTTAAAGACATATTGGAGTTTTATTAAAAATTACAAGTTGTTGATGACTGCGGTAATAATATTAGCGTTATCAATGTCTGCACTGGGATTCGTAGGACGTTATTTATTTAAGAAAGTAGTAGATAATGGAGAATTATTTGCTAAAAATGAGTTGACTGCAGAAGTCTTTATTGGATGGTTATCCTTAATAGCAGCATTATGGGTAGGAGCAATAATATTATCAGCTATAGTTAGATGGTTTAGAAATTATTTTTTAGATAATCTTGAAACAAAAACAATGTTTGATCTGAAAAATTATTATTATAGTCATATTGTTAATCTATCGCATAAGTTCCACACAACTCACAAAACAGGTTCATTAATCTCTCGTATAACTAGAGGTTCATCTTCGATGGAAAGAATGACAGATTTCTTTACTTTCAATACTCTTCCTTTGCTATTTGAACTGATTATTTCAGGAATAGCCTTAGCAACAATAGGTTGGGAAGTAGGATTAACAGTTTTAGTTACAGGAATAATTTTCTCTATGTATAGCATGAGATTACAAAAAGTACAAAGAAAGCTCAATGTAATAACGAATAATGCGGAAGACATAGAAAAAGCTATGATTGGAGATACATTTACAAATATTGATTCAATAAAATATTACGGTAAAGAATACATAATAAAGAATAAATTCAAATCACTTGCAGAAAAAACCAAAGTTGCCATGTTTAATCAATGGACAATTGGAAGATGGATGGGTTCTGGTGAGGGACTTATAATGGGATTGGGAGCTGTAGTGGTATTAATGATGACAATAAGGTTTTTTATAAAAGGAGAAGCAACATTAGGGACAGTAAGTTTTGCATGGGCACTATATTGGGCAATCATAGATAACGTGAGAGTATTTATGGAAGGACTACGTGGCTATAATAGATCAGTTGCAGATTTCTACGACTTATTTGAATACGGTAAAGTCCAAAACGATATTAAAGATAAACCAAACGCTCTAAATTTACAAGTAAGAGATGGAATAATTGAATTCAAGAATGTTTCATTCAAATATCATGAATCTAATTTATTCAAAGATTTCAGTTTAATTGTCCCTAAGAATAAAAAAGTAGCATTAGTAGGACATTCAGGATCTGGTAAATCAACACTTGTAAAACTTCTTTACAGATTATACGACTTAGATAAGGGGAAAATAAAGATAGATGGAATTGATATTAAAGATGTTAAACAAGAGTCTCTTAGGTCTGAATTAAGCATAGTGCCTCAAGAATGCGTCTTGTTTGATGATACTATTTACAATAACATCTTATTTTCAAATCCAAAAGCATCAAGAGCTCAAGTTTTACAAGCAATAAAATTCGCGCAATTAGATAAAACAATTGCAAACTTCCCTAATAAAGAGAATACAATAGTTGGAGAAAGAGGAGTAAAATTATCTGGTGGAGAAAAACAAAGAGTTTCTATTGCAAGAGCCTTACTAGCAAACAAAAAAGTTCTAGTGCTAGATGAAGCAACCTCATCATTAGATTCAAAAACAGAACACGAAATTCAAAAAGACTTACAAAATTTAATGCAAGGAAGAACTTCAATAATAATCGCTCATAGATTATCAACTATAATGAGTGCAGATTTAATTGTAGTTCTAAAAGAAGGAAAAATAGTTCAACAAGGCACACATGAACAATTAATTAAGCAAAAAGGCGAATACAAAGAGCTTTGGAGTCTACAAAAAGGTGGATATATATCAGATTAACTAGATCTCAAGTAGGCTTCGTAATGTCTTTGAAATATCTCGCTCTGTTCGGCAGTTAATTCATCAGTAGCTATAGTACCATATAATCCAACTGGGCTGGCCCTAACTGCATCAAATAAATTTTCAATTTTAGGAGAAAAGAATTTATGTCCTAATTGATTGGCCATCAAAAATCCACCATCTCGGGGTCTAACAACATAAGTGCTTTCAGAAACCATTTTTTAAAATAAAAGTTACTTTCCTCTTCTATTCCAAGCTCTTAAAGAAGGTCTTACTTTCAAATAAGGAGAATGTCCTCTTCTTGTTATCAAACCACGAGATTGTTTACCTGCTGAAGTTAATCCACGTTCAACTCTTCCATGATGATGTCCAGAATAAATCCAACTCATAGTCTTATCATTCTTAATCTCAGGCATTTGAGGATCAACTAAAATTACTTCGAAGAAATAATGTTTTCCATCTTTTCCAATCCAATATGAATTCAACACTTCAAGATTGTTAAAGAATTTGCTTGCACGCATTTCAGCTACCCATCTATAGGACATTTTCAATGTCTTTCTTATTGTTTGTTTTCTAGTCTTTCTACCTTTTACACCTATTCTCTTTCTTGTTCTTCCCCCTCTCATGAGTCTTATTCTAGCAACAATAAATCCTTTCTTTGCTTTGTATCCTAAAGAACGAGCTCTATCTAATCTTAAAGGCTTATCAACAACAGTAATAGCATCAGAATCTCTCCAAGCAATCATTCTGTCACGCATAGTTGCAGTGTCAGGCTTTTTCCAAGCTTCGCGCATATAATGATACATACTTTGTGCCATGTTCAATTTCTATAAATGATCGTTTAAAAAGGCTTCTATTTAATGAAACTTAGAAAATCTAAAATACATATCCTCAGATCTAATTAAAAGCAAAAATGAAAATTGCTTAATTTTGCTAAATAATAAACCTCCACTCTTAGGCGGAACATGGGCTTTAATAATCACTACATCTCTTATTTGAACCCAACCGTTATAATAAATATAAGCTTTATTGGGATCGCTAGAGATATAAGTCAGTTGAGTAGTATAATTCTTACCATCAGCAGGATCATAAATTTTAACATCATTATAATAAACAGTCTCGTTATTTTCATTAGTTCCGTTATAAGTGGTTAAATTAACAGCTCTAACCCTCATCATGTGAGACCAACTTGCAGTTCCATTTTTCTGGGGGACAACTACGGAAACTTGAGACTTATTCTTTATTCCGTTAATAATATCAGAGGCAGTAGGATCCCTCACTTCCTCTTCCATTTTGACTTTATTAGGATCGGGAGAAGATGGTCCAAAACTATGAGAATTAGAGCTAATAACTGTTATTGTAACTGAAGGTCCACCGGTAGGTTGAGCATAAACATTAGAAACAAAAATTAAAGCGAAAATGAAAACTGAAAAGATAAATAATTTATTCATAGAACTCCTATCAAAAAGTGCAAAACTGCAGCCAACATATCATAACTTTGAGGAGGCCATTGATCAGGAGGACATAATTTAGATTGTAATTCTTTAATTATGGGATCTGGATTAGACCCAATCTTAGGGCTTCCTAAAGAAGCGAGCATTCCACTAAAGCTAGCCACAGCACAGCCTTCAACCGCACTTCCCGCCTGAGCAGAAGTTACCTCTACAAAAACTGGTGTTTCAACCCATTGAGCAGAAACAAAAGAGATAGAAAGGACTAATAAAGACAAAACAAAAAGAGATGTTGTTTTAAACATCTTATCTGTTAGCCTCTACTAGTTTATATCCATTTCCATCTTTTTTAACAAAATAAACATTTTTAGTATTTCCGTCCAGTCTAGGACTTTGGTCAGCAATAACAATAAATTCTGGAGGATTCATTTTAGGTCCGCGAGATATACTAATGTCCATTCCATAGCTTCCTCCAAAGACTGCTCGTTCTAAAACATAAGCTCCCCTTTCTCTCAATTGATCCCTAACTATACCTAATAATCCTGGATCAACAGGTCTTCCCCCTGTATAACCATCGCTTCCTGAAATAGGACCATCACGAGTACTGTAAAGTAAACTAACTCTTCTACCGCGAAGCGGGTCTATAATTCTTTCTTGATTTTGTAATCCTTGAATGTAACTATTCAGTGCATTTTCTTCTTCAAGAGTGGCAGTAGAAGATTCAATATAACCAGAAGATTGTTGAGGAGTAGTTTTTACGCCATGGTTCTGATCCGAGTGGATAGAACATCCTAAAAGAGCAGAAAGTGCTAATGCGCCGGCATAATTTCTTCCAAGCATTGCAGAAAATAAAAATCATCATACTATATATATTTTACTAAAACGAACCTTAATTGAGATAAACTATTCCTTCAGACTTATATATCAGATTATTTCCAATTAAAATATCCCCTGTAACATTTAAAACAGGAAGAGCAACTGCATTTTTCCCATTATCCGTTCTTACATAAACAGATCTGTCAATTATCTGAGCAGTATAATCAAAACCATTAAGATTAGGAGGTAAAAAGAATTGTCTAGAATAACCATTCGCCGAACTATGATCTAAGTTTATTTCATCTTGTACTGTTATAGAAATTTCATTCACAGCAACAGTAACAGCCTCTGCCTTTGTAGTAGCTATTTTACCATGAATAAAATAAAGCAAACCTGCAAAAAGAAAAAGAACAGCCATTATAAGAATTACAAATTCAATAGCAGACTGTCCTTTGAAATTAAAACTCACTAATCAATACCTCATTTTGTTGAGCTACAACTTCTACTCTCTTAACCCCATCACTTATCGATATATTTCCAGATAATGGAACATTACTTGTGAAAGAAATTCTAGTAACTCCAGAACTAGTAGTTATATTTGCAACTATTTCTCCCTGCATTATTTCAAAGCTTGTTACTCCAATAGGCATATATCCATTAAGAGTAAGTTTTGAAGGTTCTCCTGCATAAAACACAGATTCTGCAATCGTTACAGCACCTTTCTATATTAATGCTCAAAACATCCAAGCTGAAACTGGAGCAGGAGGTTCAAACTCCGGAATAGTTATGGAATTGAGAAATAATGGTGGTGAGGACTTAACATTTACATCCATCACAGTTGATGGAGCTACAGTAGACTGTACAACAGGTACAATATCTACAGCAGTAACACCAAGTACACCTGTATCATTCACGGTTGACTGCGGAGCTGCAACACTTACAACAGGAAATACCTATAAGGGAGATATAACAATTAGCTACACCAAATCAGGTAGCTCAGTTGCATTAGCTTCAACAGGGACAATAGCCGGAAAAATCGTAGCTTAAAGCTATATTTTAGTTTTTTATTTTATTTTAAAATTTTTATATTTATAATTTGAAGATCGTTAGATTAATCAGTTTTATAAACCATCAATTTGTTTTCTTTCCGATCGTGTAGCGCAGCCCGGTAGCGCATCGCTCTGATACGGCGGGGGTCGCAGGTTCAAATCCTGCCACGATCATATAATGCAATCAAAGATTGCATAAATCATTGCATGATTTAATCAGTGTTCGGGTTCAAATCACTTTAACTCACTAGAGTTTAAGTTACCACAAACTTGTTTGTGTGGACTGCCACGATCATATAATGCAATCAAAGATTGCATAAATCATTGCATGATTTAATCAATATTCGGGTTCAAATCACTTTAACTCACTAGAGTTTAAGTTACCACAAACTTGTTTGTGTGGACTGCCACGATCATATAATTATGTTAAAGTCAGATTTTAGTCAACTCTTCTATAGAACTCGAAGGCACACAGAACACTTCCATCAGGCATGGCTATCCGTTTAACAAAGGAAATATATTGCCTCTTGCAAGGTTACTCGGACTACCATTTTAAGTATATATTTAATTTGAAATGTGAAAATAAACGTCGCCTCTTAAAATAAGATTTTATCAAAACGGTTACAGCCCTTGATAAAATTGCTTTTCTCGTATCTTTAGTAAAGCTATTCTGGATAAGAATAAAAGGCATACTGATATTTAAATTTTCTCACAAGGTATATTTTTAAACTTTAAAGCTTATAGCTATGCAAGATAATCAAGAGTAATAGGTTATCAAAAGAAGCAATGGTTATGAAAACAAAAATAGGGATTGATATTGTGTATATTCCAAGGTTTAAAGCTTTAATGCAAAACAAAAGTTTCATTAACAAAGTATTCCATGCGTCAGAAATCCAAGATTATAGGCCTGAGCATCTTGCAGGCATCTTTGCTGCAAAAGAGGCTTTTTTTAAGTCATTAGACAAAAAGACTCTTGACTGGCTTGCTGTTGAAATAAAAAACAAGAAAAATAAGAAGCCAAAATTGCTTGTTTCTTCTGAATTAAGAAATAAAGCAAAAATAAAAGATATAGATTTGAGCATAAGCCATGACAAAGATTATGCAATTGCATCGGTTATGGTTCTACTAAAATAAAATGTCTAAAGAAGTAAAATTTAAGAAAATGGAAGAAATAATAATGATTGCTTTTAAGATTTTCCTTGCATTAATTGGAATTGTTTTATTTGTTTCAATCTTGCAGTTTGGGGTTAATATTCATCCACCTCGTTACTATGATTCTGATACCCCCTCAAATTATGGCTTAGAATATGAAAATGTTTCATTTGTTACATCCGATAAAATAAAAATTAGGGGATGGCTAATTACATCTAAAAGCGCAAATGGAACAGTCATAATCGGGCACGGCTATCCGTTTAACAAAGGAAATATATTGCCTGTTGCAAAGTTTCTTTATCCTGATTATAATTTGCTTTTCTATGACCATCGATATTTTGGTGAAAGTGAAGGCAAAATAACAACTGCTGGACTGCGGGAAGTAGAGGATGTGAAAGCGACTATAAGTTTCGTGCAAGAGAGATTTGGCAAAGAAGAGCCGATTTCTTTATATGGCTTTTCGCTTAGTGCACCTGCAATATTAATGGCAAAGCCAGAAGTTAAAGCTATAATTGCTGAGTCGGCATATGCTAATTTAGAAAGAGTGGTTGAACATATTTTTGAGAGATTTGGAATTTTTAAATTTCCTTTTGTGAAAGTTACTAATATGCTTTCATTAATTATTTTTGGCGTCCACCCCAAAGAGGTCTCTCCTGCATTATCTATTAAAGAAATTGATATTCCAGTATTAATAATCCATGGAGAGAAAGACACGCAAATACCTGCCGAAAATGCGTATATATTAAAAAAGAATAATCCTAAAGCTGAATTATGGATCGCCAAAAATGCAGACCATGGACAAGTATATGCATTATATAAAGACGAGTATGAATCACGCATTAAAAATTTTTTAGAGGAGCATATGCAAAAAACTAAATAGCTTGCTAATTGTATAATAAAAAAGATGAAAAAACAAATATTCGGATGGAGCATGTATGATTTTGCCAACACTATTTTTTCAGCCTTGTTTGTTACAGTTTATTTCCCTCTATTTGTTGTTCTGAAGGGCGGCAGTGCTTTTCATGTTGGTTTAGTTATGTCAATTTCTATGCTGCTCGCCGGATTGACTGTTCCTTTATTGGGGGCAATTGCTGATATAACTCAAAGGAAAAAACTACTGCTTTTTATTTTTACAATGGCCTGCTGTATTCTAACTTTTTTAACAGGTTTTTTCTCTCTTGTTTTTGTTTTGTTACTTGGTTTGTTTGCCAATTATTTTTTTCATGCAGCTCTTGATGTTTATGATTCTTTATTGGTTAATATTTCAACTAAGAAAAATATAGGCAGGATTAGCGGATTAGGAACTGCCATAGGTTATTTGGGAGCAATATTTTCAGTGACATTAGCTTTTATTATTGGAATTTTTTATGGCTATGAAACTATTTCAGGAATAAAAGTAGTGTTTGTTTTAACGGCCTTTCTTTTCTTTTCTACTTCTTTTTTTACTTTTGCCCTTGTCAAGGAACCGGGAAAAATGAAAATTAGAGTGCAGCATTTTAAACAAGCTTTTGAAAGAGTTATTAGCACTATTAAAAAAATTAAGAAATATAGAAATATTTGGCTTTTTTTGCTTGCTTCTTTTTTGTTCGTTGATGCTGCAGAAACTGCGATAATATTTTTGTATTTATATGCACGAGACCAGCTTAGCCTGAGCCTAGTGCAATTCCTGCCATTATTTGCAATTATGGCCACAGCCAGTGCTATTGGCGCACTTATTTTCGGAAAAATAACAGATAAAATTGGACATAAAACAACACTGGGCATAATTTTATTTTCATGGATTGCAATTATTCTTATTCTATATTTCAATACAACTTATGCGACTTTTACGCTTGCAGGAATTATTGGCGGAGCTTTGCTGGGGGGAATATGGACAACCACGCGGCCTTTATTAATTCAGTTAGCTCCTGCAGAGAAAATTTCTGAACTCTTAGGATATCATGGCTTAACAGAAAAATTTGGGGGGGTTATAGGACCATTTTTGTTTGGATTAATAGCGGTCACTCTTGGATTTAAACAAGCTCTTTTAGTCATAATTGCATTATTTTTAGCAGGAGCTTTTGTTTTATGGTTTGTCAAGGCAAGGCAAAAATAAATTTATATACCACATTAGATTACTCTTTATGATCAAAAAGAAAATAAAAAAAGGAATTAAAATGAAGACATTAGTGGACTTAATTAACAAATTTAACGAGCCAGAATGTTTTGATAAAGTTGCAATAATAGATAGAAAAGAATACCGAAAATTCTCTTATACTTATGGGCAGCTATATGACCTCTGCCAACGATTTGCAGGTTTTTTGAGGAAAAACAAATTTAAGAAAGGCGATATGATAATAATTTGGGCCCCTAATGGGATAGAATATGCGGCAATTATGCTCGGAGCATTTTTAGAGGGAATCATTGTTGTTCCTATTGACCTGAGATCCAATATGGATTTTCTCATCAAAATCCAGGAGGAAGTCAAGGCAAAACTAATTTTTCAGACACGATACAAGCCATTATCATCAAAATTAAAAGCAAAAGTAATTTTTACAGAGCAAATTCTAAGTGAATTAGAAAATAAGCCGGCTGAAAAAAGCAATGTGAAGATTTCTAAAAATGACATAGCAGAAATCATATACACATCAGGAACTACCGGCTCGCCAAAAGGCGTTATTTTGACTAACAAAAATCTTATTTCAAATATTAATGCTTTAAATACAATTGAAAAAATTAGACCAGAATCTAAATTTTTATCTATTCTCCCGCTAAGCCATGTCTTTGAGCAGACAGTTGGATTCTTCATTCCGCTTTCAAATAAATCAAGCATCATCTATATAACAAGTTTAAAATTAAGCAGTTTATTTGAGGCTTTTTCTGAAGAAAAACCGACTCATATAGTTATTGTTCCGAGGTTATTAGACATGCTTTATTCCGGCATTATGAATGAAATCAGAGAAATGAAAAAAGAAAAGCAATTTTCTTCTGCTTTGAAAATCGCTCCTAAATTGCCGGACTTTATGAAAAAAATGATATTTAGAAAAATTCATAAGAAATTTGGAAACAAGCTTGAATATTTTATTTGTGGTGGAGCTGCTCTAAATCCCGAGCTTGAAAATTTCTATAATTCTATTGGAATTCCCATAGTTCAGGGATACGGGCTTACTGAAACCAGCCCTGTCTTGACTACAAATTTATTTAGAGAGAGAAAAGTCAGCAGTATTGGGAAAATCATTCCAGATACACGGATAAAATTAAGCAGGCAAGGAGAAATATTAGCTAAAGGACCGGGCATAACTTCTGGCTATTACAAGAATCCTGAGAAAACCAAGAGTTTGTTTGAAAGAGGATGGTTAAAAACAGGTGATTTAGGCTATATTGACAAAGAGGGCTTTCTTTTTTTAAAAGGTAGAAAAAAAGATTTGATAGTTACCAGCGGAGGCATTAATGTTTACCCCGAGGATATAGAGGCTGTTTTGAACAAAATATCAGGGATCAAGGACAGTTGTGTTATCGGCATGGAAAGAGAAAATAAGGGAGAAGAAATTCATGCAGTTTTATTGCTTGAAAGAGAAATAGGCAAGGCAGAGGTTGAGAAAATAATAAATGAAGCAAATAAAAAACTTGATGCTTCGCAAAAAATCCAGAATTACACAGTTTGGCATGATAAAGATTTTCCTAGGACAACAACCATGAAAATAAAGAAATTTGCTATTAAGGAAGCTGTGCAGAAAAAAAGTGAAATAGAACAGCCAACCATTGTTAAAAAAGAAGATAAAATATACAATATTCTTTCACATCTAACAGCAAAAAAAATCTCTGAAGATAAAAGTTTGCAGGATTTGGGGCTAAGCTCAATTGACAGGGTTGAATTAGTTTCTCTTCTTGAACAAAATTTTAATATAGAGATAGATGAAGAAAAAATATTTTCTAATACCAAAGTTAAAAAGCTGGAAGGATTAGTAAAACAAAGAAAAAAAATTGAAGAAAAGCTAACTTACAGAAAGTGGGCATTGTATTGGCCTAGCAGGATAATTAGATTTTTATTGCAGCAGATAATTATCTTACCAATCTGCATCAAATCAATTGCCAGAGTTAAAGTTGAGGGGAACGAGAATCTTAAAAATTTGGATGAGCCAGTTATATTTGTTTCAAATCATCAAAGCCACTATGACATTGGAGTAGTTTTGAGCAAACTGCCATTGAAATTCAGTCAGAAAATAGCTACTGCAGCTTGGAGAGAATTTTTCTTTAATCCAGACCTAAGTTTTAAAGTTTGGTGGAGAAAGGCATTATTTTATCTAGGAACGCTTATATTTAACATCTACCCCTTTCCTGTACAAAAAGGGTATAAAAAAGGGATGAGGTATACGGGCAGACTTATAGAAAAGGGCTGGAATATCTTGATTTTTCCTGAAGGGCAAAGAACCAAAACAGGCAAAATTTTGCCGTTTAAACAGGGTATTGGAATGCTTGCTGTTGAATTAAAATCTCCAGTCGTTCCAATAAAAATTGAAAATGTAAATAAGATACTTCCTATAGGAAAATTTTGGCCAAAACCAGGAAGAGTAAATATGAAAATTGGAAAGCCAATTAGAATCAGAACAGATTCTTACATAAAAGCAACAGAAATTATTGAAAACGCCGTCAAAAATTTATAAATTATTTAAATTTTCCTTTTCTTGCTTTTCATATAATCAGAAGCAACCACAAAACGATAAATCTTTAAATAAAAAATAATTTTATAAATAGGGAATAATAGAGTGATGCAAAAATGAAAAAATTTATTTTAATTTTTATATCTATAATGATGGTTTGTTTAGTTTCTGCTCATCAACCAAGAATTGATTTTAAAGGTACGTTGGAAAATCCCGTAAAAATTGAAGATCCAGAGATATCAAAGGCATATTACGGAGAGTTAAATGGAAGCTCAGAATATTATGAGATTAATTCTGATACAGAATTTTTATTATATGTGAATATTTTATCTCCAGATAGTAAAGACGCAAGAACAGACTTTAGTGTTGAAATAGTAAGAGATAGGGAGTTGCTTTCTATCATAAACGGCAGCACATGGAAAAGCTTCTATGAGCCTTTTGGCGGAGATAACTATCTTATGGGGCCTGAATTTGAACGGCAGGTATCTCCCGGAAGGTACCTACTAAAAGTTTCAAATCCCGATAACACAGGTAAATATTCTTTAGCCGTAGGAAAAATTGAGTCTTTTCCCCCATCTGAGATAGTAAATACATTTATTGCTCTTCCAAAAATAAAAAGAGATTTTTTCAATAAGTCTCCTCTGACA
>Ga0194121_10005507_pt1 | contig 17409 bp, 20 predicted proteins | sample TA2MahCa50mmetaG_FD_148609 | JGI IMG/M metagenome (GOLD analysis project Ga0194121, IMG submission 148609) | Freshwater microbial communities from Lake Tanganyika, Tanzania - TA2015020 Mahale Deep Cast 50m | ecosystem: Environmental > Aquatic > Freshwater > Lake | place: Tanzania: Lake...
CATCTTGACGGTATGGGGCAGCGAATCGCCCTGCTTCGGCCAATCGCGCAGACGTGCCATCAGCGCGGGCGAATAGCGGTCGAGCCGGCTCGCGCCCTGGCCCTCGCCCCAGGTCGCCGTGTTCATGATGCCGTCGAGCGCGACCGGCTGCCAAATGTCGATGCCGTTACGGTGCAGCGGGATCGAAACGTCCTCGACCGTCGCGCCGAGCTTGCAGAACAGCGTGGCCGCCGCGCGCACCTTGGCATCGACATCGGGCTCGGAGGTCGGCCAACCGAAACCCTCCTTGACCACGCCGATCCGCAGGCCTTTGGCGCCGCCTTCGAGCATCGAAGCGTAGGGATGCACCACGACATCGCGCTGGCGTGAATCGATGCCGTCAGGCCCGGCGATGGCCTCCAGCATCCGCGCGTTGTCGCGCACGGTCGCGCTCATCGGGCCGGCATGATCGACCGCGATCTCCATCGGCATGATGCCGGTATAGGGCACGAGGCCGTAGGTGGGCTTGAGCCCGACGATGCCGGAATAGGATGCAGGCATGCGGATCGAGCCGCCCTGATCGCCACCAAGCGCGAGATCCACCTCGCCGAGACCGATGAGCGTCGCGCAGCCTGAGGACGAGCCGCCGGCCGAAAAACCATGCCGCCGCGGGTTGTGCACCGGGCCGAACGGGCTCGTGTGGCTCGCGCCCGAAAGCCCGAGCGCCTCGCACTCCGCCTTGCCGATGATGGTTGCGCCGGCATCCAAGAGCCGCGTCACCACCGTGGCGTCGTACTCCGGCACGAAGCCCTCGAGCGGCCTGGCGCCGTTCATCATCGGCACGCCCGCGACCATGACGCTGTCCTTCAGCGCGACCGTCTTGCCCTTGAGCGGACCCGCGGCGGCACCCTCGATGCGCACCTTCCATGCCCAGGCGCCATATGTGTTGTCGGCCGGATCCGGTCGCGCGCCCCGCGTACGCGGATATTTCGGCGTGAACGCGGCCTCGCTCAACCCATCGACGAAATTGTAGCTCGCGATATAGGTCGGCATGAGACCGCGATAGGCCTCGATCTCGTCCGCGGAGAGATGAAAGCCGCAGCGCGCGGCGATTTCCCGCACCTCGTCGGCGGACGGCAGGTTGACCGGCATGGCGCGGGCTCCCTTGTTCCCGCGCTCATGCTGAGCCGGCTCTTGACCGAGAGCAACCGTTTGTCGGGTGGTTGATGCGGAGATCGGGGCGTTCAAGGAGATCAGGCGAAGAGGGCCGGAATGTGATGTGCATCAACGTGCTGCGTTCATGTAGACTTCCCGAGTCGCCCATCGAATTTGATGGCCGCTTATTCCTGAGGTCTGCTCCATGAACACCCCCATCACGCAGGAGCAACGGCAACGAGAGATCGATGCCAACTTTGAGGCCTTCCAAGATCTTCTGCCAAAGATTCTCGATCACGAACGCGGTCGATTTGCCGTCATGCGGGACAGAAAGATCATTGAGGTATTTGATACGGCGGGCGACGCGCTGCGCGCCGCAGCCATGAAGTTCGAAGACGGAAGATACTCGATTCAAGAAATTACCGATCGAGTGATTGGCCTCGGCTACTACTCCTATGCCGTGCCTAGCCGGTAGCTTCGATCCCTCTATCGGCCCCGTATTCGAGCTTGGCGTCGGTCGCCCACTCGTCGATGTGCGACGTGAGGGCACGACGATTTCGCAGAGTTTTCTCCAGATACGAGCGTTGATCGACACGGGAGCTGCTTCTTCATGCGTGACAGAAGCGGCTGCGCGGCGCATCGGAGTGTTCGCCGCAGGCAAAGCTTGGATGGAAAGCACAACGGGGCGGCGTCAATGCAACTACTACATTCTTGATTTGCAGTTGCCGACTGTTGGACATCATGGCCAACCCGCACCCATCCCGGTTAGAGACGTTCAGGTGATCGAGATTGTTCCCATGTCTCCCCACTTTGATGCTCTCTTGGGTCGTGACGTATTGGATCGAGGACTATTCAGTCTTTCTGGTCACGACCGCCGTTTCGTCTTCTGCTTGTGATCGCTGCGGCGACTTCTACCGCGTCATCACCATCGGCCCGATCGCGCGGCCACCCAGTATGTGCGCGTGGATGTGCGGCACCTCCTGCCCACCATGACCGCCGGTGTTGAGGATCGTCCGATAGCCGCTCTGATCGACGCCAAGCTTGCGCGCAACATCGCCGACCGCCTTGAAGAAACGCCCGACCTCCTCCGCGCCCGCCTCGCGCGTGAAATCATCCAGCGAGACATAGGGCTTCTTCGGAATCACCAGCACGTGCACCGGCGCCTTGGGCGCGATGTCATGAAAGGCGAGCACGTGCTCGTCCTCATGCACCTTCTTGCACGGGATCTCGCCGCGGAGGATACGGGCGAAGACATTGGAAGTGTCATAGGCCATCAGAGGGCTCCCTGGATAACCCTCCCGCCCGCTGGCGGGAGGGAGGGATAGGGTGGGAGGGTGGATACCAAGCGCGCGGGACGCGCGCTAGAGGCTTCGCCTATGCCGCCACCCCCATCCCCTTGCCCCTTTCCCCGCCCCGGCGGGAAAAGGGGAATTCCACCTGCTCAAGCGGGTGAAGGGGTTCTCCGCCGGCGCAGTAGCGCGGCTTATCTACTCTCCTCGTTTCCTCTTCTCATCAATTCCTGAGGTGCCCTTCCGCTTCTCGATCTCGGCATAGACCTCGGCGGGCGTGACGCCGCAATCGGCCCAGAGCACGAGCAGATGGTAGAGCACGTCGGCGCTCTCCGAGACGACGTGGCTGCGCTCCTGCGCGGTCGCCGCGATCACCGCCTCGACCGCCTCCTCGCCAAGCTTCTTCGCGACATGCGCGCGCCCTTTGGAGAACAGCTTCGCGGTGTAGGATGTGGCAGGGTCCGCGCCCTTGCGGCTCTCGATCACCGCGAACAGCTCATCGAGCACCGAGGCACCGGGCTTGTTGGTCGACATGCTGGCCTCTCTTCCCGCCCGGCCTCAGTGCGCGACCAGGCCGCGCCGCACGCCTGCCGCCTTCTCCGCAACCACGGCGCCCGCTTTATCCCCAAGCGCAGCGAAGGCGCGCGCGAGAAAGGCATGGCCGCTCGCGCTGTTGGGCTTGAGCGCGATGCGCTCGCGGGCCAGCGCGCGGGCGAGCCCCGGCTGGCCGCCCTTCAAGGCCGCGACGATCAAGGTCTGCGTCAACACATCGCGCTGGGCGTGACTGCCGCCGAACCGGTTGGCCTTGGGCCTGAGATTGGCCAGCAACTCGATCGTCGTCGCATAGTCGCCGCGCCCGAAGGCATGAAGCGCGCGACAAACGGGAAGGCCGACCTCACGCGTCATCATGGCGTTGGTGCCGGGGCCTGCCGAGGCCTTCTCCTGCGCGGCCAGCAGCGCGTTCGCCTCCACCTCGCGTCCCGTCGCCGCGAAGCACATCATGCCGTGCATGTCGTTGAACGCGTAATACGCGTCACCCGCCTGCGCGGCATAGAGCTCGGCCAGCTCGCTCCAGCGCGCGCCGACATCGACGTCGAGCAGCTTGAGGCGCCACAACATCGCCGCCGCGTCCAACATGTCGAGCGCGACCTTGGAGCGGGCCGAGCGGATGGGTCCGTCATAGAGCGCCAGCACCTTCGCGATCTCGCCGCGATCGAGATAATAGAGCGCGAGGTGCCACCAATTGTGCACCGAGAAGAAATTCCCCGGCGCCCAATCCTCTTCGTGCTCCTCAAGCCAGGCGACACCCTCGGCGTGTCGCGCCTGCATCTCACACACATGTGCGAAGGCGTGAATGCCCCAGGCATCCTTCGGGTTGAGCGCGATCGCTCGCTTGGCCGTGGCCTCGGCCGCACCATAGTCGCCCATCTCCTCAAGGCCGAAGGCGTGCATGCTGAGCGCGAAGCCATAGCCCGGCACCTGCTCATCCCACGCCGGCAGCACGCGCGCGACGCGATCACGCAGGCTTAAGGCATCGCCCACGAAGAAATCGCCGATGTGGCCGATCTGCAGCGCGAGCAGGTCGCGCGGATGATCGATCAGCACCTTTTCGAGCAGGTTGGGCGTGCCTTGATAATCGCCATCGAGCCAGGCGCGCGCTGCCCTGATGTGGCCGCGCTCGCGTGCATTGGCCGCGTTGCTGAGTGCCTCGGCGGCTTCGACCGTGCGTTTCAGCTCGGGCTCGGCGCCGCGCTCGGTCGAGAGCAGGAGAATATGCGCCTTCAGGAGATGGCCGAGCACGAACGACGGATCTGCCGAGATCACATTGTTGATCGTCGCGAGCGGATCGCCGACATAGGCGTTGAGCTCGCCGAGTGCCTTTTCGAAGCCGTCGAGCGCGGCGCGATTGCTGGTGCTGGTGGGCTCGCCGCGCGAATCACTGAGCGCCATGGGTTCCTCTTATCGCTTGTTCTAGCGCACCGGAATGCCGGCGCGCCGCATGTGGTCCTTGGCCTGCTGAATAGAATAGGTGCCGAAATGAAAGATGGAAGCCGCGAGCACCGCGGTGGCGTGGCCATCGCGAATGCCGTCCACCATATGATCAAGCGTGCCGACGCCGCCGGACGCGATCACCGGCACGGGCACGGCATCGGCGATCGCGCGCGTGAGCGGAATGTCGTAGCCCGCCTTGGTGCCGTCGCGATCCATCGAGGTGAGGAGCAGCTCGCCGGCGCCGGCCTCGACCATGCGTTTCGCCCAGTCGACCGCATCGATGCCGGTTGCGTTGCGCCCGCCATGGGTGAAGACCTCGAAGCGCCCCTCGCCGACCCGCTTGGCATCGATCGCCACGACGATGCACTGGCTGCCGAACTTCTCCGCGGCTTCGGCGACGAACGCCGGCCGCCTGACCGCTTCGGTGTTGATCGACACCTTGTCGGCGCCCGCGAGCAACAGGCGTCGCACATCCTCGACGGTGCGCACACCGCCGCCGACGGCGAGCGGCATGAAGCACATCTCGGCAGTGCGGCTGACCACGTCATAGAGAATGTCGCGCGCCTCATGACTCGCCGTGATGTCGAGGAAACAGAGTTCATCCGCCCCTTGCCCGTCATAGACCCGTGCCTGTTCGACCGGATCGCCGGCGTCCTTCAGATCGACGAACTTCACGCCTTTGACCACGCGGCCGGCGTGAACGTCGAGACAGGGAATGACGCGCATTTTGAGCATAGGATCGCCTAACCTTTATCGCCCTTCTTCCCGTCTTTTACCCGTCGGCGCCGGTCCAGGCCACCTTGCACGCAGGCCGGTCTGAGCGGCGCCGACGGCAGATGTACAGGGAGGAAGAGCCAGGGATGGAGGGTCGAACAATAGCGGGCTACGCCCGCTATGTTTTCTCCCCCACCCAAAGTCCCTCCCCCGATCACGGGGGAGGGATTGTCTCACCGAGGATGCGCAATGCCACTTTCGCCTCTATCCTCCCGTCATACAGCGCCCGTCCGCACACGACGCCGACGATGCCCGAGCCCTCTTCGGCCTTGAGGCGGCGCAGATCGTCATGGCTCGAGACACCGCCCGAGGCAATGACCGGTGTCTTGATCGCACGGGCGAGCTCTGCCGTGGCCGCCACGTTCATGCCGCAGAGCACGCCGTCGCGCTCGATGTCGGTGTGGATGATGGCGGCGACGCCGGCGTCCTCGAAGGCACGGGCGAGATCGAGCGTGGCGAGGCTCGAGGTCTGCGCCCAGCCCTCGATCGCGACACGGCCGCCGCGCGCATCGATGCCGACCGCGATCCGCCCCGGGAAGCGCTGGCACGCCTCGCGCACGAGGGACGGCGTCTTGACCGCCGCAGTGCCGAGGATGACGCGGCGCACGCCGTGGCCGAGCCAGGCTTCGATGGTGGCCATGTCGCGAATGCCGCCGCCGAGCTGCACCGGCAGCTTGACCGCGGCGAGGATGGCCTCGACCGCGCTCGCATTGACCGGCCGTCCGGCGAAGGCGCCATTGAGATCGACGATGTGCAGCCACTCGAAACCCTGCGTCTCGAAGGCGCGCGCCTGGGCCGCAGGGTCCTGCGAGAACACCGTTGCCTGCGCCATGTCGCCCTGCACGAGGCGAACGCAGGCGCCGTCCTTCAGATCGATCGCGGGAAAGAGAATCATGTCAGGCGCGACGCGGGCTGCTTAGAGATCTTTCGAGTAGTAAAGGCCGGCGATGAGCTGGCTGTTGACCTTAGCGTATTTGGGGTGCCGACCCCAGCGCACGAAGCCCTCGCTTTCATAAAGCGCAATGGCCGCGCTTTGGGTTTCACGCACCGAGAGGTTCATGACCTCGAAGCTGGCCGCCCGCGCCTCGGCGATCGCGGCCTCAAGCAGCGCACGCGCGAGGCCGTGGCCACGGGCCCAGGGCGCGACGAAATGCGTATCGACCAGGCATGCGTGGGCCCAGGCCTCCTTCTGGCGCGGCGGGCTGACCAATTGGATCGAGCCGGCGACCACCTGATCGAGCCGCGCGACCAGGAGCTTTCGCTCAGGCACGATGAGCACACCGCGCCAATAGCGCTCGAAGGCCTCGCGCTGCGGCGGGCGTACCCAGCCGAAGCCGGCGCCGTCGACGATCGCGGCGGACGCCGCGTCGCACAGATCGCCGAGGTCGCGCTTATTGAGCGCGGTGATCAGCTCGACGGCGACGCGTGCCTTGGTGGTCTGTTCGGCCATGATGCTGCCCTCAGGGTCGCCAGGAGAGAAAGTTCGCGATCAGCCTGAGGCCGACCGCCTGGCTCTTCTCCGGGTGGAATTGCGTGCCGATGAAGTTGTCGCGCCCGACAATGGCCGCGACCGGCCCGCCATAGTCGACACGCCCGAGCACGATCTCGGCCGAGCGCGCGGCCAGATGATAGCTGTGCACGAAATAGGCGTGATCGCCGGGCGCGATGCCGGCGAGCACCTTGTGCGATGATTTCAGGCCCGCGAGATCGTTCCAGCCCATATGCGGAACCTTTAGCGTCGGATCGCCGGGCTCGAGCTTCATGACCTCGCCGTCGATCCAGCCGAAGCCTTCATGCTCGCCATGCTCGCGGCCGACACGCGCCATCAGCTGCATGCCGACGCAGATGCCGAGGAAGGGCTTCGCCTGTCTGATGACCGCTTCATCGAGCGCCTGCCACATGCCATCGAGCGCCTGAAGGCCGCGCTTGCAGTCCGCGAACGCGCCGACCCCAGGCAGCACAAGATGGCTCGCGCGCGTGAGGGCCGAAGGATCGCTGGTGACGATGATGTCCTCGCGCACACCGGTCTCGCGCGCCGAGCGCTCAAACGCCTTGGCCGCCGAGCGCAGATTGCCTGAGCCATAGTCGATGATTGCGACACTCATGTCGGCGTGTCCGCGACGGTGCGGCTCATCTCGGGCAGGCGCCCGAGCGTCGGCCGCGGTTCGGCACCGGTGCGCTGCGCGAGGCGAATGAGCGCCTCGGCCTCATCACGCGCGATCACCACATCGAACAGGCGATAGCCGCGTGATTCGAGCGAGGCGACCCAGGCGTCGCGCGCCGAAACGCCGCAGAGAATCGTGTAGCCGATGATCGCGAGCGCACGCGAGGCGGGGTCGAGCCCCAGGATCTCGGGCAGACCCGCCGCCACCGAAAGCAACGCGAGCGCGCCAAGCCCCGCGGTCCACATGCCGCGCGAGAAGGCATAGACCGGCCCGAGCGCGGCACCCGACCAGCTGAAGCCCTCGCGCACCAGGACGAGCCCGCTGAACGCGCCGGGATCGAGCGGGCCGGCGGCCTCCGCGCCAGGCGCGGCGCCGTGCGGGAGGTACACGGCGTAGCGACGCATGGTCAGCTGGCGATGGTGCCGGTGAGCGTGCCCTTGGTCGAGGGCACCGCCGCGAGCGCGCGCGCATCGAGCTCGACCGCTTCGCGCAGCGCGCGCGCCAGACCCTTGAAGCACGACTCGACGATATGGTGGTTGTTCTCGCCGTAAAACGTTTCGATGTGGAGCGTGAGGCCGGCGCTCTGCGCGAACGCCTGGAACCACTCCTTGAACAGCTCGGTATCCATCTCGCCGAGCTTCGGCCGCTCGAAGCGCACCTTCCAGATGAGGTAGGGGCGGTTGGAGGCGTCGAGCGCGACGCGCGAGCAGGTCTCGTCCATCGGAATCACGGCCGAGCCATAGCGGCGAATGCCGCGCCGATCCCCCAGCGCCTTCGAGACCGCCTCGCCGATCGCGAGCCCGGTATCTTCGGTGGTGTGGTGAAAATCGATGTGCAGGTCGCCCTTGGCCTTGCACTTCAGGTCGATCAGGCTGTGGCGCGAGAGCTGCTCCAGCATGTGATCGAGAAAGCCGATGCCGGTGGAGACCTCGTAGCGGCCGGTGCCATCGAGATCGAGCTCGACGGCGATGCTGGTTTCCTTGGTGACCCGCTCAACGCGGGCCCGACGCGGTGTGGCCGTCATGACACATCAGGGGGTTGGCCGGGCACGGCCGGCGGAGGCGCCCCTTTTAGCAAAGCGGGACCGGGTTCGCCAGCCTCTCGGCCGCCCTTGAACACGGCCAAAGGCTCCCCACATCCAGCACCTGAGTCCGCGGTCGGTGCGCCACAGCCCAGCCCCAGCGCCACCCTCGATGGTGGCGCGGGGCGGGCATCCCCTATAAATGATCGCTGCAGACTCGCCGCCCCGCCTGGCTGATTAAGGAAAACCGATGACCGACTCGAGCCCTGCCGCCGCCCATGGCACGACGATTCTGTCTGTGCGCAAGGGGCGCGGGGTGGTGATCGCGGGCGACGGCCAGGTGACGCTCGGCAATGTCGTGCTCAAGTCAAACGCCCGCAAGGTGCGCCGCCTCGGCGATGGCGGCGTGATCGCCGGCTTCGCCGGCGCGACGGCCGACGCCTTTACCCTGTTCGAGCGGCTTGAGGCCAAACTCGAGCAGCACCCGGGCCAGCTCACCCGCGCCTGTGTCGAGCTTGCCAAGGACTGGCGGACGGATCGTTATCTGCGCCGGCTGGAAGCCATGATGGCGGTGGCGGATGACTCTACCTCTCTCGTGCTAACCGGCATCGGCGATGTGCTCGAGCCTGAGGATGGCCTCATCGGCATCGGCTCGGGCGGGGCCTATGCGCTTGCTGCGGCGCGCGCGCTCATCGACGTGGACGGGCTCGACGCCGAGGCGATCGCACGCAAGGCCATGGCCATCGCCGCCGACCTCTGCATCTACACCAACCGCTCGCTCACGCTCGAGCTTCTGCCGCGCTAACCGAAATCATCGATGTCTCTTCCAGCCCACAACTCACCCCCCACCCTTGCCCTCCCCCGCAAGGGGGGAGGGAAATCCATAGAAACAAGCCTCGCGACGTGGGGCTCCAAACTCGAGACCGATGTGGGCCGCCCTCTTCCCCCCTCCCCCTCGACGGGGGAGGGTTGGGGTGGGGGTGTGAGCAAATATTTCGACGGTGAGTTCACTTGTCCATGAGTGCCTTCAGCCCGCGCGAGATCGTTTCCGAGCTTGACCGCTTTATCGTCGGGCAGCGCGAGGCCAAGCGCGCGGTCGCCATTGCACTCAGGAATCGCTGGCGCCGTCAGCAGCTTGCGCCCGAGTTGCGCGAAGAGGTGATGCCGAAGAACATCCTGATGATCGGCCCGACCGGCGTGGGCAAGACCGAGATTGCGCGCCGCCTCGCACGGCTCGCCCAGGCGCCCTTCATCAAGGTCGAGGCGACGAAGTTCACCGAGGTCGGCTATGTCGGGCGCGATGTCGAGCAGATCGTGCGCGACCTGGTCGAGATCGGCATCCACATGCAGCGCGATTCCATGCGGAAAGAGGTGACCGCCAAGGCCGAGCTCGCCGCCGAGGAGCGCGTGCTCGACGTGCTGGTCGGCGAGGGCGCAAGCGCCGAGACGCGCGCCAAGTTCCGCAAGCGCCTCAGGGATGGCGAGTTCGGCCAGAAGGAAATCGAGATCGAGACGGGCGATGCCACGAACCCGCAGCTCCCGACCTTTGAGATTCCCGGCATGCCGGGCGCGCAGATGGGCATGCTCAATCTCGGCGAGGTATTGGGCAAGACCTTCGGCGGGCGCACCCGCCGGCGCAAGATGTCGGTCGCGGAATCCTATGACGTGCTGATTGCGGAAGAGAGCGACAAGCTCCTGGACAATGAGCGCGTGGTCAGGAGCGCAATCGAGCGGGTCGAGAATCACGGCATCGTGTTCCTGGACGAGATCGACAAGATCTGCGCGCACGGCTCGGAGCACCGCATCGGCGGCGATGTCAGCCGCGAGGGCGTGCAGCGCGATCTGTTGCCGCTGATCGAGGGCACGCAGGTTTCGACCAAGCACGGCACCGTCAGGACCGATCACATCCTCTTCATCGCCTCGGGCGCGTTCCACCTCGCAAAGCCTGCTGACCTGCTGCCCGAGCTGCAGGGGCGGCTCCCCATTCGCGTCGAGCTGAAGGCACTGACCCGCGATGACTTGAAGCGCATCCTCACTGAGCCGGAGAACAGCCTGCTTCGGCAATACACCGCGCTGATGAAGACCGAGACGGTGACGCTCGACTTCACGCCCGATGCGCTCGACGCGATTGCTGACCTCGCGGCCGAGGTCAACCGCTCGGTCGAGAACATCGGCGCGCGGCGCCTTCATACCGTGATGGAGAAGCTGCTCGAGGACGTCAGCTTCGACGCCAGCGAGAAGAGCGGCTCAACCGTCTCCATCGACGCCGCCTATGTGCGCGAGCACGTCGGCGCGCTCGCCAAAAACGCGGACTTGAGCAAATTTATTTTGTGAGCCGGCCACGACGATCGGGCGCGCCGACGAGCGCACACTTGGTCGCCGTCCTCCGGCCGCGCGGCACGCGCGGACCGGGGGACCCATCTCTCAACGTTCTCGCTGCTCAATGGATTCTCCGGTCGATGCGACGCATCGCCGGAGAATGACGACAAGAATTACGAGCGCGTTCGATTTCCGCCCTTGTCGTTCTCCACGGAACGTAATAACATCTGTAAAACTGCGAGGTGGTTGCCCATGTCCGCACCCGTCAAGGTTCGCAAGATCGGCAATTCGCTCGGCCTCGTCCTGACCAAGGACCTGACCGATGCGCTCGGCGTCGGCCAGGGCGACACGCTGTTCGCGGTCAAGACACCAGACGGCGTGATGCTGACGCCCTTCGACCCTGATTTCGCCGCCGTGCTGGAGCAGAACCGCGCCTATATGCGCCGGCACAGGAACGCGCTGAAGGAGCTGGCCAAGCGGTGAAGACGCCGAAGTGGCTCAGCCTCCGCATGGCGCTCGCGCTCCATGACGAGGCGAGCGCGATGTTCGGCGGCATCAGCGGCATTCGCGACCAGGGCCTGCTGGAAAGCGCGCTCGACCGGCCGCGCAATGTGCTGGCCTATGAGCCCGACGCCACGATCTTCGACCTGGCGGCGGCGCTCTGCCATGGCGTGGTCAAGAACCACCCCTTCCTCGATGGCAACAAGCGCACCGGCCTCCTCTGCGCCCGCGCCTTCCTGTTCCTGAACGGGTGGGACTTCGAGCCCGAGGAGCCCGACGAGGTCGAGGCCATCGTCGCGCTGGCGGCCGGCACGTTGGACCAAGCCACGCTTGCGTCGTGGTTCAAGTCGAACAGCACGCGGCTGAAGAAAGCGCGCTAGCGACCGGCCCCTTCCGCGGCCGCCGTGATCCGCTCGGCGCGCGACGGCGTATCGTCTGCATCACCAATTTGCGGATCGGTCATCATGATGCTCGGAAAGGTCGCGATCGTGCTTGCGCTGGCCTTGGCTCTCGTCGGTTGCAGCGGCAGCTATGAGCAGCCGCGCTACACCGCGTCGCAAACATCGGACGGGTTCGAGGTGCGCGACTATGCCTCCTATGTCGTGGCCGAGACGCCCATCGCCGGCGGCACCGACGAGGCGAGCGATGACGGCTTCAGGCGGCTGTTCGATTACATCAGCGGCCAGAACACGGGCGCGCAGGAAATCTCCATGACGGCACCGGTGACCACCGCGCCGCAGAAGATCGCGATGACCGCGCCGGTGACGCAGCAGAAAGGCGAGGGCGGCGCAGTGATGCGCTTCATGATGCCGTCGAGCTTCACGCTCGACACCCTGCCGAAACCGACCGACCCGGCCGTCAGCCTCCGCACCGTGCCGGCCGAGCGCTTCGCCGTGCTGCGCTATTCGGGCTCATGGTCGAGCGGCCTTTATGAGGAACAGCTCGCGACGCTTCGCGCCGCCATGGCGCGCGCGGGCCTGGAAGCGACGGGCGAGCCGATCTGGGCGCGCTATGACCCGCCCTTCACGCCCTGGTTCCTTCGGCGCAACGAGATCATGATTCCGGTCGCGGGCGGCTGAGATCTCTCACGAGCGTTTCTTCCGCAACAGCACATAGAGCGCGCCCTGGCCGCCATGGCGCTGCTCGGCGGCCGCGACATTGAGCACCGCCTCACGAAGCGTGGGCTCCGCCAGCCAGCGCGGCACCGAGCGCCGCAAGACGCCACCGCCGCGCGCGCCGACCCCCGTGACCACCAGCACGCAACGCCGACCCAGCTCGCGGCTACCGGCGATAAAGCGCCGTAGCTCTTCATGTGCTTCGCTTTGGGTCATGCCATGCAGATCAAGCCTGGCCTCGATCGCGATCTGGCCGCGCTTGAGCTTAGTGGCCGTGCGTCGGTCGGGCGCCTGACTTTGCAAAAGCGCCGTCGAGACCGTGATGGTCGGCTTCGCGGGCGGCCTAGGCGCCGCGCTGACGGGCGCGGGCGGGGCCGGCGTCGGTGCGGCAACCGGCTTGGCCTTCTTTGGGCGTGACACGGGCCGCTTCGCGCGCGCCAGCGGCTCGGTCTGCGCGGTCACACGCTGCCAAAGCGCGAGGTCGTCATCGCTGAGACGTTTTTTCGCCATCAGAGAAAAGACCGGGGGCCTTAGGCCCCCAGACCCCCCTTCAATCTCCGACAACGATGATGTGGAGCCGCCTCGGCCCGTGGGCGCCCAGCTCGATCTTCTGCTCGATATCGCCAGTGCGCGACGGGCCGGTAACCAAGTTCACCGTGCGCGGCAGGGTCGCGCCGCGCGCGCGCAGGATGTTGAAGCCCTCTTCATAGGCGCCGACCACCTGCTCGGCGCGCAGCACGACGACGTGCGTCTCCGGCATGAAGTTGAGCGTGGTCGGGTGGTCGGGGCCTGAGGCCATCATCAAGGTGCCGGTCTCGGCCACGCCACACAGGGCGCCGGTGACGCCCACCTGATCGGCATCCTCGGGCCGGCCGCGACGCACGCTGAGCATCCTCTCACTCTGCCAGCCATAGCGATCGAGCGAGGCATCGGGCGCCATCACGACGTCAGACGGCAGGTTCTGCCCCTTGAGATAGCCGACCAGCGCGCCCGGCACATCCTCATCGCGCGCGACCCGCGTGACGCTGGCCTTCACCGCCTCCGCCATCTTGACGAAGAGCTCCACTTGCTCGGCCTTCGGCAGCTTGGAGCGGGCGGGGATCAGATTCGACGGATGCTCCTTCAGGCGCGCCTCGCATTCGGCCCGCGCCGCGCCACTGAGCTCGCCACGCCCAAGCGCGCGCCGGATATTGCCGAGGATTGCCGCCTTGCCGTCCGTGCCGCTCATCGCTTTATCCTCTGCCATGCGCCGCGCGCCATTGGGCGCGGAAGGTGGCGCCTTCGGGCGCCGGAAAATCGCGTGTGCCGGTCCAGCCGCCGGCCAGCGGCAGCGCGCTGAAGCGCCCGCGGCCGCGGCCGAAACAACCGAGCACGCGCGCGCCCAACCCTGTCGCCAGCGCATAGAGGCGTGGACGTTTCGCGACGAACGCCCAGAGCCCGAGGCCATGACGATAAGCCGCCGGTGCGCCCTTGCGCTCATATTCCGTCTCGCGCCAATGCCGCATCAGGCTCGGCAAGGGAATGCTCATCGGGCAGATCGCCTCGCAGCGCCCGCAAAAGGTTGACGCGTTCGGCAGCGGACCCGAGCGCTCGATGCCGAGGAGCGCGGGCGTGATCACCGCGCCCATCGGGCCGGTATAGACCCAGCCATAGGCATGGCCGCCGACCGATTTGTAGACCGGGCAGTGGTTGAGGCAGGCGGCGCAGCGGATGCAGCGGAGAATCGGTTCCTGCTTGGTGCCGAGGAGCTTCGAGCGACCATTGTCGAGCAGCACGACATGAAACGCCGCCGGCCCATCGACATCGCCGGCACGGCGCACGCCGGTTGAGAACGTGGTGTAGACCGTGAACTCCTGGCCCGACGAGGTGCGCGCCAGGATGCGCGAAATCGTCAGCGCATCCTCGAGCGTCGGCACGATTTTGTCGATGCTCGCGAGCACGATATGGGCGCGCGGCAGGATCTGTGACAGATCGCCATTGCCTTCATTGGTGATGATGGCGGACGAGCCGGTCTCCGCGATCAGGAAGTTGGCGCCGGTGAGGCCGATATCGGCCTCGTGATAGCGCGGCCTCAGCATCTCGCGTGCTTCGCCGACCAGCGCCGGGATCTCGCTCTTTCGGGGCCGCTTGTGCTTTTCGGCGAACAGATCGCCGACATCCTCCTTGGTCAGGTGGATCGCCGGCGCCGTGATGTGGCTCGGGCGATCGCCCTTCATCTGGATGATATATTCGCCAAGGTCGGTCTCGATCGGGCGAAGGCCCGCGGCCTCGAGATAGGCGTTTAGGTCGATCTCCTCGCCGACCATCGACTTGCCCTTGGCGATGGTCTTGGCGTTGTAGCGCTTGCACAGCGCGATGATGGTCTCGCGCGCCTCGGCGGCAGTGGCGCACCAATGCACCTCGCCGCCGGTCTCCGCCACCTTCGCGGCGAAGCGCTCCAGATAGAAGTCGAGGTGGGCGAGCGTGTGATCCTTGAGCGCCTTGGCCTCGGCCTTGAGCGCCGCGTATTCCTCTTCTGGCAGGTCGGCGAGCGCGCGGCCGCGGCTATCGACGAAGTCGCGTCTGATATTGCTGAGCGCGCGCTGAAGCTGCGGGTTCGCGAGCGCCTTGACCGAGTTGTCACGAAAGACGTGCGACGTGGTCGGCGGAATGACGGGAGTCATCCGCTGCGGCCCCGGCGCGCCCAGGCGGTGCGGAAGGTGGTGCCTTCTGGCGCGGGGAAATCACGCGTCGCGGTCCAGCCGCCGGCGAGTGGCAGGCTGGCAAAGCGGCCGCGCGAGGCGCCGAAGCAGCGCAAGATTCGGCTCCCCGCGCGCGCGCCCATCGCATAGAGCGTCGGCCGCTTGGCGGCGAAGGCCCAGAGCCCGAGGCCCCAGCGATAGCGCGAGGCCGAGAGCTTCTTCACATGCTCCTGTTCGCGCCATTGCCGCATCAGCTTCGGCAGTGGAATGCGCATCGGGCAGACGGACTCGCACCGGCCGCAGAAGGTCGACGCATTGGGCAAGTGCCGGGCCTCTTCGAGCCCGATCAGATTGGGCGCGAGCGCGGCGCCGATCGGGCCAGGATAGACCCAGCCATAGGCGTGGCCGCCGACCGTGCCATAGACCGGGCAGGCGTTCATGCAGGCGCCGCACTTGATGCAGCGCAGGATCTCGCGGAACTCGCTGTTGAGGATTTTCGTGCGCCCGTTGTCGAGCAGGATGACGTGGAACGCCTCGGGCCCATCGGGATCGCCGGCACGCCGCGGGCCGGTGGCGAGCGTCGTATAGGTGCCGAACTCCTGGCCCGTGGCCGAGCGCGCGAGCAGACGCAGGAAGGTGGACGCATCATCCAGCGTCGGGATCACCTTCTCCACCGTCGCGAGCACGATGTGCACCTTCGGCAGAATTTGCGTGAGCTCGGCATTGCCCTCATTGGTGACGAGGATGATCGAGCCGGTCTCCGCGATCAGGAAGTTCGCACCCGTGATGCCGGCGCCGGCGGCGAGATAGCGCGGGCGCAGGAACTGGCGCGCCTCCGCCACCATGTCGGTCGCCTCGGTGAGGCGCTTCGTCTTGTGTCGCGCGAGGAAGAGGTCGGCGACCTGGTCCTTCGTCTTGTGGATCGCGGGTGCGAGGATGTGGCTCGGCTTCTCATGCGCGAGCTGCACGATGTATTCGCCGAGATCGGTCTCGACCGGCTCGATGCCGTTCTCCTCGAGAAACTCGTTGATGCCCATTTCCTCTGCCACCATCGACTTCGACTTGGTGGCGGTTGTCGCACCGTAGGTGCGCAGAATTTCGAGCACGGCCTTGCGCCCGTCATCCGGCGTCGAGCACCAATGGACCTGGCCGCCCGCCTTCTCGACATTGGTGGCGAAGCGCTCGAGATAGAAATCCAAGTGCGCGAGCACGTGCTTCTTGATCGCGATGCCGGTGTCGCGCAGCGCCTCAAACTCGGGCAGCCTGGCCGCCGCCTCGTCGCGCTTGACCGCGAAACCGGCCTTGAAGAAGGCGAGCGACTTTTGCAAGTCGGCATCGCCGAGCGCGCGATGCACGTTCTGCTTGAAGGCGTGCGAGGTCGGCTGCACGGGGCGCGGCCTTCAGCGCTTCTTGACCGGCTCGCCGATCGCCGGGCGATCGCCCATGCCGGCCAAAACCTCGGCGACGTGGCGCGCCTTGACCTTGCGCCCTTCGCGGCTGAGGCGCCCGGCCATGTTCATCAGGCAGCCGAGATCGCCGGCGAGCAGCGTGTCGGCGCCGGTGCCGGCGATGTCCGCCACCTTGTCCGAGACCATGCGCGTCGAGATCTCGGGATATTTGATGCAGAACGTGCCGCCGAAACCGCAGCAGACATTGGCGTTCGGTAATTCTTTGAGGGTCAGGCCCTGCACCGTACCGAGCAGCGCCCGCGGCTGGCCATGAACCTTGAGCTCGCGCAGGCCCGAGCAGGAATCGTGATAGGTGACGACGCCGTCATAGCGCGCCGCGACGTTCTTCATGCCGCGCACATCGACCAGGAATGACACGAGCTCATGCGTCTTGGCTGCGAGCGCCTCGGCACGCGCGTGCCAGGCCGGCTCATCGGCGAACAGCTCGGGGTAATGCGCCTTGATCATGCCGCCGCAGCTGCCCGACGGTGCGACCACATAGTCGAAGCCCTCGAACAGCGCGATCACCAGGCGCGCGATGTCTTTGGTGTGCTGGCGCGCGCCTGAATTATACGCCGGCTGGCCGCAGCAGGTTTGCTGACTCGGCACCTCGACGGTGCAGCCGGCGTCCTCGATCAGCTTGACGGCGGCGAAACCAATCGTCGGGCGGAACAGATCGACGAGGCAGGTGACGAACAGCCCGACGCGGGGCTTTTTCTCGGCCATGGCAACCCGAAGACGCGGTGGGAGGGGGCTCTAACGCGGCCAGACAATGGCCCGCGAGGGCGCGGATGGCAAGCGGGAGCGGGCAATTGTGCCCTAGAGCGGAATGAGATCAGCCTGAATCGGAAGGGATTCCCAAAGTGGCGCGAGTCTGATTCAAGATGCTGGCTGGGGTGGGGGCCAGCGTCTGATGGGCAAACCCTATTCGATGGATCTTCGCGAACGCGTGGTTGAAGCGGTCGCAGTG
>Ga0194121_10005508_pt1 | contig 17408 bp, 24 predicted proteins | sample TA2MahCa50mmetaG_FD_148609 | JGI IMG/M metagenome (GOLD analysis project Ga0194121, IMG submission 148609) | Freshwater microbial communities from Lake Tanganyika, Tanzania - TA2015020 Mahale Deep Cast 50m | ecosystem: Environmental > Aquatic > Freshwater > Lake | place: Tanzania: Lake...
GCACGGCGGCCGGCTCGCGTCCTCCGCTCAGGCGAAGCTGATTCACATTCGCGCGTCCAAGGCGGGCCTGTCCGAAACCGAGCTCGACGAGATCCTCCTGCACGTATCCGGCGGCGCCAGCGAAAGCGCAGCTGGGATCCTCGCCTCGCTCGTCGACACCGTCCTCGAGACCATCCCGACCTGGAGGGAGATCAAGTGACGCCTGCTGAAGACGCGATGACCGCCCCCAGCGGTGTCATGCGACGGCACAACCGCGGCCCGCGAAGCGTTCTGAGCGAGCGGCAGGTTTGGGGGTCTCCCGGACGATTGGACGAACCCGGACGGCAAGAGCACGGACAGCAAACGGGCACAACGCGCGGCCCGCGAAATCGTGGTCGCGCGCTGCCATGAACGCGGCCGATCCTGACTGGGACGCCGGAACGGAAGCCCGGTACGAACGACACCGCATCCTGATTGACCGAGACCCCGGCGACGAAACCGTCGAGGCCACGGTCGACGTTGACGACGACCCCGACGCATGGAAGGACACCCCCGACGATGCTTGACACGGCGAACTCCCGCATCCCAAGCCCGTTCCGGTACGCGTCCGGCGAAATCCCGAGGGTCGGCGACGTTCTCGAACTCGACCGCCCGGACGGACGTCGCCACGCTGTCGCCGGCGTCGACCGTGGGCTCCTGATCGTAAACGTCGACGGATCCCTCCTCGACGGGCTCATGCCGAGGCACTACCGCCTCAACGTGCCCGCGACGGTTGACCGGTGCGTCGGAAAACTCGGGTGCATCCTCACCGACCTTAACGCTGTCGCCGACTCGCTCGCCGCGACCCTACAGCGCGTGGGGATGCTCCGGTGAGAATCGATCACATGCCCCGCCTGCCGGTCACGTTCCAAGTGTCCGGGGTGCCGGCACCGCAGGGATCGAAAACCGGGATCGTGGTCGGCGACCGTGCCGTCGTCGTCGAGGGCAAGGGCGCCGGCCGTGACAGGTTCCGACAATGGCGATCGGACGTGCGGCACGCCTGCGACGCCGCGATCGACACTCCGATCGAGGGGCCAGTGCACGTTGACATCAACTTCTACATGCCCCGACCGAAATCCCACTATCGCACCGGACGAAACGCACATTTGCTCCGCGATCAGGCGCCCGGGTGGCACACGTCGAAGCCGGACATCGACAAGCTCGCCCGCGCCGTCCTCGACGCGATCACCGGCTCCGCGATCCACGACGACTCACAGGTCGCACGAATGCGGGTCGGGAAGCAGTACGCCGATGACCGCCGGGTCGGCGCCACCATCACCGTCGATCAACTCACACGCAAATGACGTTCGAGGAGGTGCTGTACCGGCTCGCCCCGGAACTCGAGCGGGTCGCCGCGGCCGCCGCCATGTTCGAGCGGAAGCCGCACCACGACACAATCGAAGCCGCACTCGTCCTGCGCCAAGCGATCCGCCGGCTCGACGACATCGAGCGTGACCTCCGATCAGCCATGCTCACCCACGAACGCACCGCGTAGATGGACCCACCCGAACGGATCATTCGGTCATACCGCGGAGAACCGCCGCAACCATCGCTGTTCGAAGCGCCCCGACCGATGCCGACCGGGCGTTGCGACCACTGCCACGCCGAAGGCCGAAAGCCCGTGGACGACTGCCTGCACGATCTCGAACGAGACGAATACGAGATCTCGCCGGCCGCCCAAAGGCCCGCCGGATGCCTCAACCGCCCGAACCCCGAAACCGACAGCATCCCCTACTAGACCGCCATGCGCCTGGGGAGGGACAAAGGGGAAGCAGCCGACCCGGAAGGGCTGCTCCCCCCACACGACATCGACGCCGAAGAACACGTCCTCGGCGCCATGCTGCTATCCCCCGTCGCAACGAACGCCGTCGAAACGATCCTCCAGGCGCAGCACTTCTACCGCGACTCCCACCGCGTCCTGTACCGCGTGCTCGTCGAAATGGTCGAGGCGAACGTCCCAACCGACCTAGTGTCCGTCGCCGCGGAACTCGAAGACCGCGGCATCGACACCCCAGACCGCGCCCGCATCGCGGAGCTCGGGCAACTCGTCCCGAGCGTCTCGAACGTTCGCCGGTACGCGCAAATCGTGCGGGACCGCGCCCGCGCCCGCGACGACCTCCGAGCCGCCCAATCCCTCATCGAAGCCGCCCGCACCGGGAACGTTCGCGACCACCCCGACGCGCTCGACCAAGTACGCCGAATGCTCGACCGACCCGTCGACGCAGACCAAGCGTTGCGGCCACTCAACCTCACCGAGCTCCTCTTCGGGACACCCCCGCCCGTCCCGTGGATCCTCGAAGGATGGATCGCACGAGGAGACCTCGCAATGATCATCGCGCATCCCGGCGCCGGCAAAAGCCTACTCTCACTCCTCCTCGCGATCCGAGCCCGAACCGCCGACCCCGCCGGACTTGTCCTTGGCGAGACCGTCACGAAGATCGAGAACGCCGGCTACATCGACCTCGAGAACCCGAAGGTCGAAGCGCACGCCAGGCTCGCCGCGTACGGACTGACCAGCACAAACCACGACGGGCTCCACTACTTCACGTGGGAGGGCGTCGGAGACTTCACGATCTCAACACCGGACGGCCGCGCCCGCCTCGAAGCAACCGTCGCCACATACAACCTCGACCTCGTCGTGATCGACTCGTTCCGCCGTGCCGCACCCGGCGTCGACGAGAACGACTCAGGAGCCATATCGGCGATCCTCACCCCGCTCCGATCGATCAGTGCCCGCCACGACTGCTCTATCATCGTCATCCACCACGCCCGAAAGAAAGCCCGGGACGGCACGGACGACGCAATCGAAATGATCCGCGGGTCCAGCGACATCGGCGCCAGCCTCGACCAGCTCCTGTACCTCCGAACCAAACCCGGTGACCCCGCCAGCCTCATCCTCGAGCACGGCAAAAGCCGGCGAGGCATCCCGCACTCGGCCGTCCAACTCCGGATCGAACGATCCGACCGCGACGACGGAACCTACAGCCTCGACCTCGTAAACGAAGGGGACGCCGCCGCCGAACACGGCAAGATCGAACACGTCCTCTCCAAAATCCTGAGGGCGCTCGACGACGACGGCGGACTCGTCCCGACCTCCGTCCTCGCGCTGAAGGTCGGCGAACCCCGCAACGGACGCCACTTCAAAGACGCGTTGACCGCCGGATACAACCGATCGCAACTCGCGAAAACCGAAGGACAAGCATACATCACAGGCGGAAAGAAAACGACACTATGGACGCTCTACCGTAACACCCTCGTCGACATCACACAGGAGGACACGTGACATGCGAACCGGATCCATGTTCGCCGTCGCCGGCGATCACGACCTCTACCCCGGCCACGAACGCTCCAGAAAGAACGCCGCAACTCGAACCCGTCAACGCGGCCCGGCATCAGCATCGAGGCGGCGAACGTAGTGAAGCCGCGACCGGGGTTCGGGGCAGGCGCCCCGAAAGGAGGGCTCCGCCTAAGATGATCGTCCAGTGAACGCTTCGCAGTCACACCAACTACGGCTCCCGACGGCCGCGATTCAAGACGACGCATCGTCATCCGACGACTGGTACACCCCCCCCGAGATCTTTGAAGCACTCGACCTCGTGTTCGATCTCGACGTATGCGCGCCCGTAGGCGGAGTGCAGTGGATACCCGCCCGTCGGTATCTGACGATCGAGGACGACGCGCTAACGCATGAATGGGAGGGACGAGTCTGGATGAATCCGCCGTACTCGAACCCGGGGCCGTTCGTGGCACGATGGCTCGAACACGGCAACGGCGTCGCGCTCCTGCCTATGTCGAAGTCGCGCTGGTTCGGGAATCTATGGGCGTCGTCGGCGGCGCTATCGGTGCCGTCGAACTATGCGCTGAACTTCATCCGCAACGGTCAACGCAAGCAGATCTTCCTGCCTATGTTATTCGCCGCCATCGGCCCGGATGAAAACGTCGACGCGATCGGTCGTCTAGGCTCGGTGCGGTGACGCGCTTAGGTCACTACACCGGCGTAAGGCTCGTTTCTGCCTATGCCGGATGCGGAGGGCTTGACCTTGGCTTCGTCCAGGCAGGTTGTGAGGCGGTCTGGGCGAACGACCTCGATCCGGTCGCTGTGGCAACTCACAATGCGCTGCTAGGGGAGAAGGCGGTCGCTGGCTCAATAGACACCGTCCGGTGGCCCAAGCGAGGCAGCGCAGAGATTGTGGTCGGCGGCCCTCCCTGCCAGGGCTTCTCGGTGGCGGGAAAGATGCAGCCTGGCGACCCGCGCAGCCAGCACGTCTTCCGGTTCCTCGATCTCGTAGAGCACGTCCGGCCCGAGGCGTTCGTGATGGAGAACGTGAAGGCGCTCGCGGTAAACGATCGTTGGGCGACGATCAGAGAGGATCTCTTTGCGCGGGCGACCAGGCTCGGCTTTCGCACGTCGCTCCTCCTCCTTAGCGCAGCGGACTTCGGCGTTCCTCAACGCCGGGAGCGCATGTTCCTGATCGGTCTGAGGCGAGACGACCCACCAGCGAAGATCGACGCGACCGTATCGTCCCCGCTAACCGTTGCCGAAGCGCTGGGGCGTCTTCCTCGCTGGGGCGCGAGGGGTAACGAAACGATCTGTACGGCGGGGATCACTCCCGCCAAGCGGCCGATCCTTCGACCCACGGCCTACCGTGGCAGCCTCCTATTCAATGGCAACGGGAGGCCGCTGAAGCTCGACCTGCCTGCGCCGACGCTTCCCGCATCCATGGGAGGCAACGCTACGCCGATCGTCGATCAGCACGAACTGGAGACGGGCGAGGAGTCGTGGATTGTCGGCTATCACCGACGCCTGATGGAAGGTGGAGCGCCAGTAAAGCGTGTCCCCGCTCATCTCCGTCGGATCACTGTCGAGGAGGCTGCGGAGCTTCAAAGCTTCCCGCGCGGGATGCAGTGGTTCGGGACGAACAGCGCCAAGTACCGGCAGATCGGCAATGCGGTTCCTCCTCGGTTAGCGTTCGAGGTCGCTCGGGCCGTGTTGGACGCGCTCGGCGCTTCTGTGGCTCGTCCGGTCGCGGCCTAATGAACGCAGCCGCGAGATAGCGAGTGAACAGGCTCCCACATCCAATCCCGTACCAGGGCAGCAAGCGCCTCTTGGCCGACGAGATCCTCGCGGCCGTTACGAATCAGCGGTTTCGCGTCTTGTTCGAGCCATTCGCCGGCTCCGCCGCAATCACCATCGCAGGCGCGGCGCGCAACATCGCAGACGAGTACCGCATCAGCGATACGCTCACACCGCTGATCGTGCTGTGGCGGGCGATCCTTGACCAGCCGGACGTGCTAGCCGATGCGTACGAGCGGGTCTGGACGGGGCAACTCGACGGGGACGCCATCGCGCACTTCAACCGTATACGTGACGACTTCAACGCAGGCGCAGCGGAGCCGGCGCTGCTGCTCTACCTGCTTGCCCGGTGCGTCAAGAACTCGCCCCGCTTTAACAAGCATGGAGTATTCAACCAGTCGCCGGATAAGCGTCGGCGCGGCATGCGCCCGAGCAAGATGCGGCACGAGATCAGCGGTGCCTCCGCACTACTTCGTGGTCGCGCGAGGGCTTTAGCCCAGCCGTTTGAGCGGGCGCTCACCGAAGCGACTCCGGCTGACCTTGTCTACCTCGACCCGCCGTGGCAAGGAACATCTACCGGTCGCGACCGCCGCTACCTCGAGGGCCTTGATCGGGAGCGGCTCGAACTGGCGCTCGCCGAGCTACACCTTCGCGGCGTGCCCGTGCTGCTCAGCTACGATGGTAGGTGCGGCGACAAGACCTACGGGCCACCGCTGCCCGACCGACTTGGCCTCGTTCGGCTCGAACTTCACGCGGGCCGATCATCTCAGGCGACGCTTCTCGGCCGCACGGACGAGACGGTCGAGTCGCTCTACATCAGCGCTTCACTTCTAGCCGACCCGCGGCCGGCAAGTTCCGCCGTGTTTGCTGTCAGCCCGACCCCTTAGGCTTCCGGACGTGTGTTCGGGGCATGTAGTTGATCTCTTCGCGGGGGCAGGCGGCCTTTCGGAGGGCTTCCGGCAGGCTGGCTACAGGATCGTTGCTGGAATGGATGTCGATCCCGACGCCAGTGCGACGTACTCGCTGAACTTCCCTGAGGCGCAGTCACTCGTCGGGGACATCCGGAAGAAGTCGGTCAAGCAGAGGTTGCTGCACGCCGCGGCTCAAGGCGATGTGGTCGTGGGGGGACCGCCGTGTCAGGCGTTCTCGCAGGTGAGGAACCACGCTCGCTTGATTGATGATCCGCGCAACTCGCTCTATCGCGAGTTCGTGAAGGCGGTGCGCGAGGTCGTTCCCCGCGCGTTCGTGATGGAGAACGTGCCTGGGCTTGAGCAGATGGGCGTGAAGGAGCAGGTGCTGGAAGACCTGAGACTTGGGGGGATGTATCGGGTCGAGGCGCAGGTACTCGACGCCGCAGACTTCGGCATTCCGCAGACACGCCGACGCATCGTGTTCATCGGAATCCACGATTCGCTTGACCGCGATCCGCCTCAGCTGAGGGGAACCGGGGCGACTCAGGCGATCACGCTTGCGAGGAGGAACGGCATCCGCCCCGTCCATTACGACATCGAGGCGGGAGGGGACGAGTGGCTCACGCGACTCGCTGATCCCCTCGATCCTGCTCTGGTGACGGCGGAGCAGGCGATCAGTGATCTTGTCGCCTTGTGCGCTGGACGTCGCGAGGACGAGCTACCGACAGCCGAGCTTCCGGAACCCCTGTCCGCGTATCAGGCCGCGATGCGCGACGCAGCAGGAGACTCAATAGGCAACACGAGCGTCCCCCGCATCAACGAGGACACCGTTCTCAGGCTGAGAGGCATACCGGCAGGAGGCAATCACCGCGATCTTCCGGGAGAGTTGCTTCACCGGTACTTGACAGGGCAGCGGTGGGGGCAGGATGCAGGCAACGGTGTCCTGAGTCGCCGCCACTACTACGCGTATCGGCGGCTGTTTCCCGGCATGTGGTCGTGGACACTGAACACGAAGGCTGACTCGGTCTACCACTACGAATCTCCCCGTGCCCTAAGCGTTCGCGAGTTCGCACGGCTTCAGTCGTTCCCTGACAGGTTCCGCTTCACCACCGACGTCCGAAAGGGCGAGCTTCCGGGCAGGATTGATGGCGGCGCGGCGCACTCGCGCTATCGCCAGGTAGGAAACGCGGTGCCGCCCCTTCTCGCAAGGGCCATCGCGGCGGCGCTCGCACCTGTCATCGCACGCGCCTGTGACTGAGCGAGAACGCGATACCCTGAGGCGACCGTTCGGCGCTGAGAAGTGCGATCCAATCAGCCTCATCTTCGGAGTGTGACACATGACACCGACAGAAACGAACGTGTCGCCGATCATCCGGGCGCTCGCGCGCAAGCACGGGATCGACCCGCAGGCGGCGATCGCGGTCGCGATGGGCGAAGGCGGGCTCGTCAACCGCGACGGCGACCGCGGCGACGGCGGCCGGTCGTTCGGGCCGTTCCAGCTGTACGAGCGCGGCGAGCTTCCCCGCCAGTACGTCGGCCGACCGGACATCGCCGACCAGTGGGCATGGTCGCCTGCCGGGATCGAGCACGCGCTGTCGCGCATGGCGGAAACCGGGGCGCGCGGGCTCACCGGCTCCCGGGCGGTTGAGACGATTATTCGCAAGTTCGAGCGGCCCGCCGACCCGGACAGCAGCGTCCGGAACGCGCTCGGAAGGCTCGGCAGCATCCCCGCCGGCCAGACCATGACGGCAGCTCGGCCGGTGCGCATGCCGCAGTCGACCGTCGCCGCGAGCGCGTCGCCCACGACCGGGTTCGCCGGGATGCTGCTGGCGCGGTCGGCGGCACGGCGCGGCCGCACCATCAGCCCGATCCTCGCAGGGCTCCTCCAGAACACGCTGAACGCGCCGCAGGCGCCGGCGGCGCCCGTCGACCCGCAGCCGCCCGACGTGGCGCCGCTCGCGGCCGGCGGCGGCCCGTACCCGTTCAACCCGCTGCGGGGCGCGTACAAGCCGCTGGGCGCCCCAGGGCACGGCACACATTCGCGCGACGAAGGCCCCGACAACTGGCAGTCCGACTTCGCCTGGGACTTCGGCGCGAACCCTGGGACGCCCGTGTACGCGACCGAAGACGGGATCGTTGACCCGAGCCGGTACGGGCCGCTCAGCAGCAGCGGACGGTTCGGCGGCCACCGGTTGACGATCGACACACCGGGCGTCGACAGCTTCTACCAGCATCTTGCGCCTAACCTCGCGGTGAAGCCGGGGCAGCGCGTCACCCGAGGGCAGCTGCTCGGGTACGTCGGCGACGTCCCCGGGCTACGGCCTCACCTGCACTACGCGCGGTCGGTGCTGCCGTGAGCGAACCCGTGAACGGCCGCCACGTAACCGCCGCCGAGCTCGCCGCGTGGCTCGTCCGGTGGGACGATCGGCAGTCCGCAAGCGAAGCGCTGTGGGACGAACGCTGGCAGACGCTCGACACGCGCCTCGACCGCATCGAAACCCGGTTGGACGCGAGGCCGGTGCAACGGTGGCTCGCCGGACGGCTAACCCAAGTGGCCGACCGCGTGCTCCCCACATGCCTGGCGGTCGCCGCCGGCTGGGTCGTCGGCCACTTCCTCTAACACCCCCGAGTCTAGGAGGGCAACATCATGGCGTCTTCTATCCGCCTGCCCAAGGTGGACGTCGACCTGCGCCCGCTGTTCAAGGGCGAGGAGCGCGGCCACCGCCGCAAGGACATGATCGTGCTGCACGAGACCGTGTCGAGCAACCGACCCGGGTTGCGGGACATCACGTCGCCCGCCGAGTACCTCGACGCGAACGGCCTCGAGATCCACGGCGTCATCGACCAGGAGGGCTACGTCGGATGGGCGTACGACCCGACCGCCATCTACGACCACGCCGCGTCCGGCAACGGCCGTGTCAACTCGCGCAGCGTCGGGTTCGAGCTCGTCTCCGAGATCCCGTTCCTCGGCACCGTGACGGAACGCCGCCGCGCGTGGAAGAAGCCCGATCGCGTCAAGCAGCTCGACACCGTCGCGGCGTGGTGCGCGTACCTGCACGTGGAGCTCGGCATCCCGCTCGACTACTCCGACGCGACGACGCCCGGGATCACGTCGCACTGGGACGTGAGCCGGTCGTGGCTGAACGGGCACGGGCACTGGGACTGCTGGCCGATCCACCGCGGCGGCCACTTCCCTCTCAACTACGTCGTGTACAAGGCCCGGCAGATCGTCGCTGCGGCCGACGCATGAGACGCCACCCGCTCATCGCCGACCGGGACCCCAGGGACGAAACACGCTCGGGCTCCGACGAAGGTGAGCGGGTGCTGTCGTTCCTCGAGTAGCGGTACAGCGCGCTCGGGTTCAGCAGCCTGCACGCCGCGGCGCTCGCGACGTCCGGGTGCGACTGGCACGCGGTCGAACGAGCGGTCGCCGCCGGGTGCGGCCACCAGCTCGCCGTCCGCATCTTCACCTGAAGGAGAGCACCTTGGAAGACAAGAGGAAGGTCATGGATCACGCACACACGCTGATCGTTCTCGCCGCGTTCGTGGCCGCGCTGGCAGTGCGAGCCGTCGACCCGTCCGCGGTGTCCGAGGAGCTCGTGTGGGGCCTCGCCGCCGGTGTGCTCGGCACCGCTGGCACGCGCCCCGTCCGCTAGCGCCGTTTCGGCGCCCGGCGCGTGAAGCGCCCCCGCCTGTCCTTCGGGGCGGCCGGGGCGCTTCACGCTGGACCCACTGCCAAGCACGACAGCGCCGAGTACGGCCTGCCTGTCGCAAAGAAACGAGGAGGCGAGGAGCTCGCCGAATATGTCACTCAGAACCCATTGATCCGCGATCCAGTTGAGCCTCCGTGGTTCCCGACGATCGACGAAGTCTGGGACTTGCACGAGCAGCTACGCGGCGGCGGCGCCTGACGCACCGAACGCCCGGATCGCATCGGTAATCGCTACCGCGAGCGTTTGCTGTGCTGCATGCCAGGCGTCCTGAGCCTGCCGCACACGCTCCGCCTCCGCCCCCAGCGTTTCGAGCAACCCGCGCTCGATGGGAAGCAAGAGGTTGTCCACGCACGACTCGTCAACAGCCGGGTACGCGACTCCCATGTTGTTCCGCATGAGCTGAGCCGTCACGAAATCCGTCCGGAGCAGAGCCGCGAGCACCGTAGGGTCTACTCCTTGCGGCCGCAGGACTGCGAAGCCGGTCGAGCAAATCGCGTTCTCGAGTCGCTCGGGAACAACGCCGACTGCACGCCGTTCGGGACGAACGGTGGATATCAGCACGTCGCCCGACTGAACCCGCTTGCGGGCGCGCGACGGGGCATCGCTGCAAGGCACCGGCTTTGCCTGCACTAACCCGGTTGAGCCGTCCACATCGGAGATCTCGATGTAGTCGAATGTCGGAAGCGCGGATCGGCGCGGATCAGTCCGGTCGACACATCGCACCGCGACGTCAAGCAAGAAAACCGCAGACAGAGGTGGAGTGGCGACGAGCGCTTCAACCTCGGGAGGAAGCGAAGCATGGTATGTCGCATCCCACCGGTGGAAAGACTCGAGGGCGACCACGCGACGTCCGATTTCGACCGGGTCAGCAGCACTCGTCAGTTCATCAAGGATCGTCGGAAGCTGACCTGTGCCCCGGGCGATCTTGCGTCGATAGCTCGCCCGCGTGCTCACGCCAAAGCCGATCTTTTCGCATCTCGCAACATATGACGACCGACCAGAGCGCCGCGACGACGACTTCCGGACGTGAAGGACGGAGGTTTTCGTTCCGGTTCCCGCCGCGGCGAAGGTCTCTGAGGGCAGCGACACGACGCTCTCAATTTGGCCGCGACCGGCGACAAGGTCTCGCAGGTCGCGGAAGATGCCGCGGTTGGTCAAGACGCTGTCCGGGACGACAACGAGGGCGACGCCGTCCTCCATCAACCAATCTAGGTACCGCTCAACAAACAGAAGCTCGGAGTCCACCTTCGAGGCGCTACGTGCGAGCGCGTAGCCCGAGATGGCTTTTCCGTGGAACTCGGCGCCAAAAGGTGGATTCGTCAGGATGAGTCGAACGCGCCCAACCATCTCGTCGAGAATCGCCGGCTGCCCGTTGCGCCCGAGTGAGTTGGCGAGGTGAAGGTTCGCCCGATCGGCGCCAAGGAGAGCGAAGCTCGTCAGCGCAAGACGCATCATCCGCTCGCTCTTGTCTACGCCAACGAGAACATCAGCGCTCAAGGCGTGTAGCTGGCGCTCTTGCTGCGTCCCTGCCGTGGCGACCCTCCGGGCAAAGGTCGTCAAGAACGAGCCGACACCGCAGGACGGATCGAGAACCAGTCCGAAGTCGCCGCAGGCAGCAGGTTGACGAAGGAGCTGAGTGTGCTCGTCGGTCAGCGTCTGAACGGCTACCTCGACCATGAATCGCACAACCTCAGGCGGCGTCAAGTACTGCCCGAGTTGCCTCTCGTCGCCGAACGAGTCAGCGAGGAACGTTCCAAAGACCTCGTTGAACACGTCGTGATGCTCGGCACTTGCAACGAGGTCCGGAGTGATCCGCTCAAACGCGTGGGCGAGTTCAACTGCCAGCTCATCCTCGGCCGGACGCAATCGGAGCTCGAACTCTGACAGCGGCATCTCTTCCGCGAGACCGCGCGGCAGATGAGTAGCGAAGGCGTCGCTGACCGCCGCGCTCAGCGCGACAGCGGGCGCTCCACGCTCGGCTATTTCACTCAGGCCGCTGGACTTGTCGCGAGCAAGGATGATCTGCGCGAAAAGCAGCTTGCAGATCTCGTCTAGCGCTTCATGCCGTGAGGAGATACGCGCGTGGCGGTGCAAGGACTCGCGCGCCTCGTTGAGTGCAGCGGCGAGCGCCGCTCGGATGCGAGCATCGCCAGTATCCGCCGACTCCGTGGTCGGCGGGGGCGAGTCCGCAGCAAGAAGACCGCGTAGCCGACCTTCTGCGGTGGCACGCGGCCTGCCCGAGCCAGAGGTCCAACGCGTTATCGTTGCGACAGAGACTCCGAGTTCGGAAGCAAGCCGTTCCCGCGACCACTCCGGACGGGCTAGAAGCGCCTCGAGTTGAGGTTGCAAGGCAGTGGTGTCCATCTGTGTAACCCTAACGTGTCCGCAAGACGTACACGGCGTGTGAGCCGTTCGGCGGCGGTAGGGTCTCGCCAGGCTTGACAGTACGTGAAATGTCTAGTAGTGTCTAGTCATGAAGCGTTACTCGCGGTCTTCGTTCCTCTCGAACCTTCGCGGGTCACGGGGGCTGACGCAGCGTCAGCTCGCCGAGAAGATCCAGGTTGACCCGATCTCCGTTTCCCGTTGGGAGCGGGGGATCGTGGAGCCGACCGCGATCAACCGCGTGCGGATCGCGGCGGTTCTCGGCTGCCACCCAAACGAGCTGATGAACGGAGCGGAGGCGTGACGATGACTGAGCTTGCCGCGTCTGCCGGCGTGACGGAGCAGCGAGCCCGGTCGGCTGTCCGCGAGCTCGTGAGCGCCGCGCAGAAGACACGGCGGCTCATCGAGTTCGAAATCGTGCGGATCGTCACCTGCGGCGGCTGCGGCGTCGAGATCGACAGCTACACGGACGGCTGCGCCAGGTGCCAGGACCGTCGGGCGAGCCGGAGGCTGCGAGCCGATCCGGGGCGCTGGGCGCGCGAGCTGCAGCGAGCGAGTGCCCGCAAGTACGACGGCCCGTCGTCCCGCCGATGCCGCGGCTGCGGCTGCGGCTGGAACGAGATCACGGACGGTTGCCGCACCTGCTGCCAGCGCGGTCGCAAGCGCCCGCGGGTGGCCGCATGATCGCGTGCGCGTTCGTGGGATGCGAGCGGTGCGGTGAGCTCGCGGAGAACTGCCGCCTTGTGGGCGGCGAGCGGGCGTGCGAATGGTGCGTCCTCGAATCAAGCGGCGCGTGGTTCGCCACCGTCGTAACAAGCCAGGACGGCCCCCGCGCCCATGAAGCAGCAGGGGCCGTCCCGACCCAGGAAGGAGCGTAACTGTGGCCCTGCAGATCAGAAGGGCAACGAAGCGTCAGGTGCGGCTGCGTGTCGCGTTGGTCGGGGTGTCAGGAAGCGGGAAGACGTACACCGCGCTGACCATCGGCCAGATCATCGCGAAGCACTACGCCACCAAGTTCGGCGTCCTCGATACCGAGCGCGGCAGCGCATCGAAGTACGCGGACCTGTTCGACTTCGACGTCGCCGAGCTCGAGGACTCGTTCTCGCCGCTCGCCTATGTGGAAGCGCTCGACGACTTTGCGCGTGCCGGGTACGGGGTGCTGGCCGTCGACGGCCTGTCGCACGCGTGGATGGGCAAGGAGGGCGCGCTCGAGCAGGTCGACCGGATCGCACGCCGGTCGACGAGCGGCTCGTCGTTCAATGCGTGGCGTGACGTCACCCCGCAGCACAACCAGCTGGTGGACGCGCTGCTCGCGTACCCCGGTCACCTGGTCGTCACGATGCGCGCGAAGACCGAGTACGTGCAGGAGAAGGACGAGCAGTCCGGCCGCACGACCATCCGTAAGATCGGGTTGGCGCCCGTGCAGCGGCAGGGGCTCGAGTACGAGTTCGATGTTGTCGGCGACATCGACGTTCAGCACAACCTGTCGATCACGAAGACGCGGGCGCCGAAGCTCGCGGACGCGTACCTGCAGAAGCCCGGCCGCGGGTTCGCGGAGACGCTGCTCGAGTGGGCGAGCGTCGGCGCTCCCGTCGCGTCGCAGGAGACGCTCACGCAGATCTCGATCGCGGCTGCGGATCTCGACCGGCTCGACCCGCAGGAGAAGGGGTGGCCGGCGATCGTGGAGCAGCTCGCGCACCGCGACTACGGCACGAACCTGCAGCAGCTGAACGAGGAGCAGGCCGCCGGCGTGCTCGAGCAGCTCGTTGCGTACGCGAACACGAAGCGCCCGCAGGAGGGCGCTGACGAGCCGGCCGCCGCCGCGGCGGCGTCCCCCGACACCGCCTCTGACTCCCCGCCGCAGGCGCCGGGCGAGGCGCCCGAGTCGGGTGAGCAGGGGTCGTTCTTCGAGCAGCAGGCCGCGCAGGTCGTGTGGCGCGCCCGCCACCCCGAACGGGTGGAAGCATGAGCCTGCTTGAGCTGCTGCCCCCCCAGCGGCCCACCGTGGCCGTGCAGGCGCCGCCGCCCGTGGGTGCGGCGGCGCCTCCCCCCACCGGCGGCCTCGCAGAGTTGCTCGACCGTCGAGCGCAGGAACGTGACGCGCTGTACTGGCCCGCCGGGTTCCCCGACCATCTGTCGCCTTCGTCGATCGCGAAGGCCGGGTGTCCGGAAGCGTGGCGGCGCCGGTATCTGCTCGGGCAGCGGGAGCGGTCGTCGTCGAACATGGTGATCGGCGTCAGCGTGCACGGGTACGCGGAGCTGAACTACGCGCAGAAGATCCACTCAGGCGAGGACGTGCCGCTTACGACCGCGTTAGAGCTGGCCGCGGTCGCGTTCGACGAGAAGGTGGAGAAGGACGAGGAAGAGCTCGGCGTCGACTGGGGCGACACCACCCCGGGCGAGGCGAAGGATCTCGCCGTCAAGCTCGCCGACGCCTACCACCGGTTCGCCGCGCCGCAGGTGACTCCGGTCGCCGCGGAGGAGAACCTCGAAGCGCAACTGGCCGGCGTCCCGGTCGTGATCGTCGGCCGCGTCGACATCCGCACCGACATGGCGGTCGTCGACATCAAGACGACGAAGGCGAAGACCGCCAGGCCGAAGGGCGAATGGCGGCTCAAGGGCATGGTGTACGCGGCCCTCACCGGCCTCGGGGTCGAGTGGCACAACGTGTCGAAAGCGAAGACCCCCGGCGTGTACACGCCGGAGAACGAGCCGGGCCTGTGGATGCCCCCGACGCCCGCTCTCCTGGGCGTCGCGCACCGCAGAGTGATCGCGCTCGTCGAAACGCTGATCGACCTGCACGACAGGTACGGGCCGGACGAGCCGTGGCCGACCACCGCGACCGAGCACGACTGGAAGTGCAACTACTGCGGGTTCCGGCCGAACTGCACATGGTGGGCCGAGTGATGTGGTGCCGCACGATCGAAGATCAGATCGCGGTCGCCGGCGTCGAGCTCTCAGCGCTCGAGCGGAAGCTGCGCTCCAGCGAAGCACGCGAACTCGGGCTGCACGGCGTCGCCTACCAGCAGCGGCTGCGCTCCGACATCGCCGAGCTGCGAGCTGAGATCCGCGAGCTCGAGCAGCAGGCCGAGCGGGAACCGTGATCACAGAAACCGTATGAGCGACAACCAATCCATCGAGGCGTGGATCACCGACCTGCAACGCGACCTCGACGCGCTACGCGAAGACCTCTTCCTCTGGTCGCTCGCGCAAGGCGGCACCGACCGACCGCGGGACGTACCGCTCGCACCGCTCACGGAGACGACCGCGCGCCAACTGCTCGAGCTGCTCGTTAGCCACCACGGCGACCAGTATCCCGGGCTCAACGGCCTCCGCGACGAGCTCGCCGCGCGCCTCGACCGGCTGCTCGTCGACGTCACCGCGGAGCTCCTCCAGGAGGCAGCTCGCGAAGCCAGCCCCGGGCCGAAGACCGGGGGAACCCACAGATCGGAGACGGAGCCATCCACCGCATGACCGCCGCTCTCATCCTCGTCTGCTGCGCCCTCCTCATCGCGTGGGCGCGCGCCGCCGACGCGTCCACCATCACCGACGCCCGCCGAGAGGTGTGGCGACTGTGGGGCACAACCCATGCGCCGCGCATGTGGTGCACCATCGGCCGCGAGTCGGGCTACCTCCCATGGGCGGTGTCCCGCACCGGCGACCACGGGCTCACGCAGATCAACGCCAGGTCGTGGCGCCGGTACTTCGGCGAGCGACAGTGGGCGCGCGTCTACGACCCCGTCGAGAACGTCCGCATGGCGTATGTGATCTACCGCCTGCAGGGGTTCGCAGCATGGGCAGCGAGGTGCCCCGCACGATGAGCGGGTACGACACCTGCGCGTGCGGCCGCCGCAAGCGCCGCGCCAGCGAACTGTGCGCGACCTGCAAGCGCGACGCCTACGAGCCCGGCGAGAGCGTGCTCGGCGTCACGAGGGCGGAGATCGACCGCCGCTGCTGCGACCACGTCCAGACGACCGTCCGCTGCTGCATTCCCGGGTGCGACTGGTCCGGGTACACCGGCCCAGCCGTGGAAGCCCGGCGCATCCAGGCCGAGCACGCCGCCACCCACCGCCGCCAACGCCGACGCGGCCGCTACGGCGCCGAACGCGCCGCAAGCATGTGCAAACGCGGGTGCGGCCACCGCCACAACCCCGCGAACGGCGGCCCCTACAAACGCCTCTGCGACCCCTGCAAGGCCGATCTGCTCGCCGACATCCGCGAACGCCGCCGGCTCGAAGCCACGCACGGCCGCGACGGCGACAGGCTCTTCAAGGTGCTCGGTCGACAAGGCCGCGCTCGCCCACGACCCGCAGAGGCGTAGATGGCCTGGCTCGACGACCGCATCCGCGACCACCCGAAGATGGTCGGCATCAGCGCGGCGTCCGCGTGGGCGTGGGTTCGAGCGCTCTGCTACTGCAACCAGCACGCCACCAGCGGACGCCTCGACGCAGCCATCGCAGTCGAGAAGATCCCCGCTCGCGTCGTCGATGACCTCGTCTCGCGAGGGCTGTGGGACGTCGAGTCCGACGGCGTATGGGTGCACGACTGGCAGGAGTACAACGAGAAGCGCGACACGTCGATCGCCGAGAAGCGCGCGCAGGCACGGGAGCGTCAACGGCGCCACCGCGAGAAAATCCGCGCAAACCTAACGCGTGACAGTCACGCAGAGTCACGCGTCGGGTCACGCGTTACGGAGCGTGACTGTCACTCGCGGGCGGGCGCCCGCGCGCGTACGGGCGCGGGCGCGCCGCCCGCGCGAGATCACGATCAAGATCACGATCAAGATCACGATCAAGATCAAGATCACGTGCTATCGTCGTCGTCTGTACACCAGCCGCCGCGCACGGCACACCGCGACGACGACGAGATCACGGGCTTGCGAATCACCCCCACTACGGTCGACGCAGTCACCCACGCCCACCGCACCACGTCGAGCGTCCCCGACGACGACGGGCCCACCAGCCAACTCCTCGACCAGCTCCGAGCGCTCAACCCCACCGACGACCAGTGGAACCGCTGGCACAACGCCGCGCTCGAGAACCCCGACCGCACCCGAGCCTGCTTGGACTACGCCAACCGCAAAGGCCGCCAGCGCATCGGGCTCCTCGACGCGCTCCTCGCCAACGGATCCTGTCCCGAGGCAGAAACCGACCCCCGACGGTCCGTCACCACCCCGAAACCCCACCGGTGCGACCACGACGGCTGCGGACTCGGGTTCACAACCCCCCAGAGCCTCGCAGACCACCAAGCCAACGTCCACCAAGACAACACAGGGGCGCCGCCGCCCGCAGACCTGATCGGACGACTCCA
>Ga0194121_10005513_pt1 | contig 17388 bp, 13 predicted proteins | sample TA2MahCa50mmetaG_FD_148609 | JGI IMG/M metagenome (GOLD analysis project Ga0194121, IMG submission 148609) | Freshwater microbial communities from Lake Tanganyika, Tanzania - TA2015020 Mahale Deep Cast 50m | ecosystem: Environmental > Aquatic > Freshwater > Lake | place: Tanzania: Lake...
CAATTGAAATAACACTAAATTAAAAAAAAATTTAATTAACAGATAGTTAACTAAGATATTTCCTATTAAATTTTAGAAATTAATTAAATTCAAAATATTTAATAAAATTTTTATTATATAATGAGTAAAATAATAAAATTAATAAATTCTAAACATTAAATAAAAAAGGATAGGAAATTATGGATATAATTAAATATTTAAAATGGATTAGTACTGGTTTAGTTTTAGGTGGGACATTACTAACAAATTTAAATATCTACCCAATTAATATTTTTTTACATGGCCTAGGTGTTGTTGGGTGGACAATTACTGGAATTATATTAAAAGATAAAGCCATACTGACAAACTTTGGATTACAAATTCCATTATTTATAATTGGAGTAAATAAAATTTTTTTTTAATAAAAAAAATTATAGTAAAATTTAAAACATTTTTTTTAATTAGTTATTATTAGAATAAATTACTCGCGGTTCTAAAAATAATTCTTTAGAAAAAGCCTTAAACTTCTTGATTACTTGTTGTGATATCATTTCTTGGTGCAGTGAAGGAATTTTTAAAAAAATAGAATCCCCTCTTTTATAAAGTTTAAATTCGTCTAAAAATATTGTTGATATAGAGGTTAAACTGTTTGCAAATCTTAAAGCTGAACCAACTTGTTTACTGGAGAAAATTTCATTGTTGTTTAAAAATTTTAAATATTCAATTTTTGGATTATATTTAATACTACAGTATCTCCAATAACAAGCTAGAGCCAACTGAATTCTTTCTTTATGGGTCAATTTCAACACTGGAGCATTTAACGTTTCATTGAAAACTAATTCCGCTTTTTGAAAAGCCCCTATTCCCCAATCCATATGACTTAGAAGACATGCTAAAATAAGCAGGTCTTCATTGAAATATTCGTTTCCGATAAATATCGATTTAATAAAATTAAAATACTTTTTATAATTTTCACCTATATCGCCACGTTTTTTTGAAATAAAATTTAGGGAATTATTATTATTTTCTTTTATATCAACATTATTCAAAAAATCTGAGGCTAGTTTTCCCTCCCTTACACCACATATTGAGCAATGTATGAGATCGGGACTTGCAATATCAAGTATTTCACTCAAGATAATAGAACTGAATGGCAGATATTTAGTTCGAGATTTGGATATATATTCTACAGATTTCAATTTATTTTTATTAAATCTAGAAATTTTGTTAGTAAATCTAAGTAATTCAAATTTTTGCAAATGATATTGATGAATTATATGAACAGGATGATCATTTTGAAATAAATGTAATTTAAATAATGCTCTCCATGTTCCCCCAACTAAATATAAATTTTTAAATTTTGTTTTTGCTAGCCATTTCTCATTTTTAAAGAGTTTTTTTATATATTTAGGCAAATTTTTTTTTTTGATCAAAGGGTTATTAAACAAACGTAAAACACCCAATGGAAGCGATGTTTTTTCAAGAACCTTATTATTATCAACATGTGCCAGTTCCAAACTACCTCCTCCTAGGTCGGCCACCAAACCATCAACATTTTTAAAACTAACTTTTACACCCTCTGCTGCGTATTCAGCTTCTTGATCACCAGACAAGATATTAACCGAAATTAAAAAAATATTTTCTATCTCTCTTACAAAATCTTGAGCGTCTGAGGCTTCTCTTAAAGCGGCTGTTGCAATAATTTGAAAATTATTAATTTTTGAAACATTTAAAATTTCATTAAATCTTTTTAATATTTTAAACGCATATTCCTTACCTGATTTATTTAATTTTCCAGAAACATCTAAATTTTTACCTAATTCACAAACAGCTTTTTCGTTAAAAAAAGGCACTATTGATGAAAAAAAATTCTCATAAATCAACATTCTAATTGAATTAGAACCTATATCGATTATGGCAATTCTAGTGTCTTCTTGAAGAAACTTTTTTTGAATATTTTGAAATTTAACTTCCATAATTAAAAATTTTAAAATTTAATTTTTGTGGTTTAAATTTTATTTTAGCTTTACCTCTGCCTGATAAACTTGGATTTTTCATAAAGTATCTATGAGCTGAAAATGAATCAGTCTTAACGTAATTGATTTTTTCATAATTTCCATTGTCTTTTAAAATCCAGCTTTGAGCTGTGTCAATATAATTTGCTAACATTATTTGATCTAAAACTTGTTCATGAACAGTTTTATTTTCTATAGGAATCAGCAATTCTATTCTACGATTAAGATTTCTTGGCATCATATCTGCTGAAGAAATATAAACTTTAGCTTTTCTACTAGGAATTGAATGTCCATTTGCAAAACAATAAATTCTAGAATGTTCTAAAAATCGACCAATTATACTTTTAACAACAATGTTTTCAGACAAATTTTTCACACCGGGTTTAAGGCAACATACCCCTCTTACTGATAAAAAAACTTTGACACCTGCTTGAGAGGCCTCATAGAGTTTGTCTATAATGTTGGGATCAACCAAGGAATTCATTTTAAACCAAATGCCAGAGGGCTTTTTTTCTCTAGAATTTTTAATTTCAAAGTCAATTCTACTTTCAATTGTATCTCTAAGATTGATTGGTGCTAAAGAAATTTTATTCAATTTTTTTGGTTTAGCATAACCAGTCACGTAATTAAAAAACTTTTCAACATCTGCAGCTATATTTTTGTCAGCACTAAAAAAGGATAAATCTGTGTATGTTTTAGCATTATCAGGATGGTAATTTCCTGTTCCTAGATGAATATATTTTTGAATTCTCGAACCCTCTTTTCTTAAAATTAAAGATGATTTAGCGTGTGTTTTAAATTTTGCAAAACCATATACTATTTGAACACCAGCTTTTTCAAGACGTCTAGAAAGCTCGATATTTGAAACTTCATCAAATCTAGCTTTTATTTCTATAACGGCTGTAACTACTTTTCCATTTTCTGCAGCCAAAATTAAGGCTTTAACTATGGGAGAATCTAATGTCGTTCTATACAGAGTTTGTTTAATGGCAACAACTTGAGGATCGTTGGAAGCTTGATTTAAAAATTCAATAACTACATCAAAAGTTTCAAATGGGTGATGAACAATCAAATCTTTTTTTTTAATCGTTTCAAAAAAATTATTATTAAATTCAGTTAATCTTTCAACCTTTCTTGGAGTAAATATATCAAATATAAATTTTTTTTTTTTAATTAAACAAATCTGATCTAAATCTTGTATGCCGACTAATGAATTAGTTTTATAAATATATTCAATATTTATATTTAGTTTATTGATGATAAAATCAGTTAATTTTTGATCACTGTTTTCATATATTTCCAACCTTACGATATCACCTATCCGTCTTTTCTTTAAAGCTATTTCAAAAGATCTAACCAAGTCATCCGATTCATCTTGAATTTCAACATCGCTATCTCTGATCACTCTAAAAATCATTTTTGATTCTAGTAAATAATCGGGAAAAATTTCAGGTGAAAAAAAACTTATAACTTCGTCAATAACTAAAAACTTTTTTAAATTATCACTTATTGAAATTTCAACAAATCTTGGTAAAGAAGGTGGCACCAAAATAATAGAATTTAATTTTTTTTTACTATTTCTTTTTGTTAAATTTAAAATTAAAGCTATACCTTGGTTAAAAACAAAGGGAAATGGATGAGCCGGATCAATTGCAGATGGTGTAAGCAATGGAAAAATATTTTCATTAAAAATTTTAAGTAATCTTTTTTTCTCTTGAGGATTTAGCTTTTCTGGAACTGTATATTCAATGTTATTTATTTTAAGTTCTTTAATCAACTTACTAAAAACTTCGTTTTGTGTTTGAAGCAAATCTTTAGTTTTTAAAATCACAGACCTCATTTGTTCTTCAGGACTTAAACCATCAGAACTTAAAGAGGCCACTTTTTGTTTAATTTGACTATGTAAACCAGCTACTCTTACCATAAAAAATTCATCTAAATTGGAACCTGCTATAGATAAGAACTTAACTCTTTCATAGAGTGGGTTTTCTAAATTATTTGCTTCAGATAGAACACGCTCATTAAATTTAAGCCAGGATAACTCTCTATTAATAAATCGATTTTCGTTTTCAGTTAATTTTTGTTTATTTAAGTTATTCATATATTTAAAAGAGGTGATTCAATTTGTTCAAAAGAAAATTATCAATATTTGCTCTTCAACTATAAGAGTATGACAAAACATTTTTTACAGCATTTCGCTGTCAGTATTTTTTGGTCTATTTCCCTCTAAATATTCACCTGTTACAAGAAAAAATATCTGTTCAGCTATATTAGTAGTATGATCGCCTATTCTTTCTAAATTTTTTGCAATGAATAACAATTGTGCCCCATTTTGCAAATTTTGTTCATCCTCTTTTAAATATTTAATTACATCTTCCATGCATTGAGTTGTCAAAATATCAATCTGTTCATCGCTTTCCCAAACATTTATCGCAACATTTTTAGATCTTTTAAGATAGGAATCTATTACTGATTTAAGTTGTTTTTTTACTTTGTTGCCTAATAAATTAAATGAGTTCGTTAAAGGCTCAGATAAGTTTTTATTAATTAACAAAGTTTTTTTTGCGATATTTTTACTTAAATCTCCTATTCTTTCTAAGTCAGATGAAATTTTGAGTGCAGTAACTGTTTCTCTTAAATCAATACCCATTGGTTGTCTTAAAGCAATTAAATTTACAACCTGATGTTCGATGCTATTTTCATACGCATCAATAACTTCATCTTCTGCAATAATTTTTTTTGATAACTCAAGGTCTTTTTTGGCAAAAGCATCAATAGACATTAATAATTGATCTTCAGCTTTTGTTCCCATTTTTATTATTGTATCTTCAAGTAATTTTAATTGTTCCTCGTAAGATTTAACAATGTGTGATGGTTTATCCATATTACCCAAATCTCCCTGTTATATAATCTTGTGTTAATTTATTGTCAGGATTCTTAAAAATTTTTTCAGTTGAATTAAATTCCAATATTTTTCCTAAATGGAAAAATCCTGTATCGTTTGAAACTCTAGCCGCTTGAGACATTGAATGGGTCACAATGACAATTGTATATGTTTCTTTTAATTCATCAATAAGTTCCTCTATTTTTGCTGTTGCAATCGGATCTAACGCGGAACAAGGCTCATCCATCAAAATTACCTCAGGATTAATTGAAATAGTTCTTGCTATACAGAGTCTTTGCTGTTGTCCTCCAGACAAGCCAGTACCAGGCTGATTAAGTCTATCTTTTACCTCGTCCCATAAAGCTGCTTTTTTTAAACTATTTTCAACTATATTATCCAAGCTTTCACGATTTTCTGCAAGACCATGAATTCTTGGACCGTAAGCAACATTATCATAAATGCTTTTTGGAAAAGGATTTGGCTTTTGAAAAACCATTCCAACTTTTTCTCTAATTAAATTTACATCTAAATTTTTTTTATTGATCTCATCTCCATCAATTTTTATAGATCCCTCAACTTTACAAATATCAATTACATCATTCATCCTATTTAAACATCTTATAAAAGTTGATTTACCACAGCCAGAAGGTCCTATTAAGGCTGTAACTTTATTTTCTTTCAAATTGATGTTTATATCGAATAAGGCTTGTTTAGAAGCATAAAAAACGTTTAAATTTTTTGTCGATATTTTTATTTTTTCATTAATCATATTAAGACCATTTTTTCTCAAACTTATTTCTCAAATATATTGCGGAAGAATTCATCAAAACTAGAAAAAAAATTAAGATAATTATAGTAGCAGAGGTTTTTTCGACAAATCCTCTTTCTGCAGACTCTGACCATAGATAAACTTGAACAGGTAAAACAGCTGAAGGATCTATGGGATAAGTCGGAACTACATTAATAAAAGCCACCATGCCAATTAATATTAGAGGCGCTGTCTCTCCAAGGGCCTGGCTAAGCCCAATAATTGTTCCTGACAAAGTTCCAGGCAACGCTAATGGGACTACGTTGTGCATCACTGCTTGAACTTTTGATGCTCCTAAAGCTAATGCCCCTTCTCTTATTGAAGGTGATACAGCTTTTAAGGCTGCTCTACATGGAATAATAATTCTGGGTAGAGTCATTAAAGCCAAAACTAGCCCACCAACTAAAGGTGTTGATCGTGGCAAATAAAAATAATTTAAAAAGACTCCAAGTCCGAGTAGTCCAAATACTATGGATGGAACTGCAGCTAAATTGTTAACATTAATCTCTATAATTTCAGTAATCTTATTTTTTGGTGCAAACTCCTCTAAATAAATTGCAGCTAGAAATCCTATCGGGAAAGATAATATAAGGCATACAAGTATTGTTAATAAAGAGCCTATTAATGAAGCTCCAATGCCTGCTAACTCAGGTTCCCTGGAGTCCGCATTTTTAAAAAATGAAAAGTTAAATTCTGTAATTATTTTATTTTGAGAATTTTGTTCATCAAATACTTTTAATTGAAAATCAGAAAATCTTCTTCTATCCTCTGGTATATCTCTTGGAAAATTACCTTTATACAATTGATCTAAATCATCTGATAAAGTTAATGAAATCTCAACTATTTTGTTAAGTTGGTCTTTATTTTGTAAATAAAATCTTTTGAGTTCATATGTTGCATCAATACTTACTATATCAATCAATTCAATTTTTTTTAAATCAGGAGCAAGTAAATCTAAATTCAATAATGCGTCTTGTAAAATTTCATTAAAATTTGATGCTTTAATTGCTTCATCTGGAGTATTCATATTAATTCCTAATTTTTTTTCATCAAAATTTATTTTTAAAATTAGTTTAGTTTTAAAAAAAGCACTTAAGCCACTAGTAAAAATATTAAATAATAATATGCATAAAAATAAAATTGCTAGAGAGATTGAAAAAATGCCAAAAAATTTAAATCTTTTTTCCGCACTATATCTTTTTCTCATAAGAATTTCTTTTTGTTTACTATTCATATTGTTCCCTAAATTTTTTAACAGTTTGTAATGCAATTATGTTAATAATTAATGTAAAAAAAAATAACGTAATTCCCAAAGCGAAAGCAGCTTGAGTTTTTGGATCATCAAAAGACTGTTCACCCACAAGAATTGTAACTATTTGTGTTGTAATAGTAGTAGATGCTTCTAATGGATTTATTGTTAAACTTGCACCAAGGCCAGCAGCCATAACAACTATCATAGTTTCTCCTACGGCACGAGATACAGCAAGAAGAATAGCTCCAACAATACCTGGAAGTGCAGCAGGTAAAATTACTTTTTTAGTAGTTTCAGATTTTGTTGCGCCCAAAGAAAATGATCCCTCCCGGAGGGACAATGGAACTGCATTTATTACATCATCTGTTAGTGATGAAACGTATGGGATAATCATGACCCCCATTACTATACCAGCGGCTAGGGCACTTTCTGAAGATACCTCTAAACCTATTATTTCGCCTAAAGTTCTAAAAAAAGGTCCAACTGTTAAGGCTGCAAAAAAACCATATACGACTGTAGGTATGCCTGCTAAAACCTCAATTAAAGGTTTAACTATTTTCCTAACTTTACGAGAAGCATACTCAGCCATATATATACCGGAAAAAAGACCAATGGGAATAGCTACACACATTGCGATTGCTGCAATAAAAAAGGTTCCCCAAAAAAGAGGAACTGCTCCGAAAACATTTTCGACATCAGCTATTTCTGTTGAAGCATCTCTAATGAACGCTCTACCAGGTGACCAATTTGTTCCTGAAAGAAAATCAAAAATAGGTACCACAGTAAAAAATTTAATACTTTCAAAAAGTAAAGACAAAACAATTCCAAAAGTTGTAAAAATTGCAATTGCAGCACAACAGAACATTACAGATTTAATAATTTTTTCAACACTTTCTTTTGCTTTAATGTTTTTTAGAATTTGTTCATAACTAAAAAAAATTGAAAATAGGATCGTGCTAAAAATTACAGCCAACTTTGATAATTCAAAAATATATTTAAGACTTAAAAATCTTTCAGCGTAAGGTATTAGATTCTGAGGAATTTGACCTGAAAATTTTTTTTCTGCAATTGATACAATTTCTGTAAATATTAAATTCAATTTATTCTCATCAATTGTTGGATCAGCTTTAAAGTCAGATAAAATTATAAATTTTACAAAATATAACTCTGAAAATGTCCAAAGTATTAATATTAATAAAGCTGGTAAGCCACACCATGCGGCCAAGTAATAACCATAATATTTTGGTAAGGAATTTAATTTACCCCTGCTTATTTTTATTTTATTAGAAACTTTTGTTTTTCCGAAAAAAAAACATGATAAGCTAAATATTAAAATTAAAATTATTATTGTTAAATTCATTAAAAAATTTTTTTAAGAATTTTAATATTTTTATGTTTTTTATAGCCGAAACATATTTCGGCTATAAAAAATTAGTTAATTATTAGTTTTGCATTATAGTTAAATTAGCAACTATGTCTCTTGCTTTTTCTTCAGTTTCTCTTGAATTTGGTACTAAACCAACCTTAAAAAGATAACCAGTTGTTCCTATTGCATTTTTAGAAGTGAACTCAGCAAGAAATTCATTAAAACCAGGAATTACATTAGCGTGAGCTTTTTTTGCATACAAAAATAACGGTCTTGAAACAGGATACGTATAACTTTGTATCCCCTCTACCGTAGGTGCAATTCCTTCAATTTGAGCTGCTTTAATTTTATCTTTATTTGCAATTAAATAGCTATAACCAAAATAACCGAATGTGTTTGGAGAGGATGTAATTTTTTGAACGATTAAAGTATCATTTTCTCCAGCTTCAATCACAGCTCCATCTTCTCTATACTCAGTACAAGCTTTTTTCTTGTTACCTTTAAGTGCTATAAAGTCTTTATTACAACCACCTTCCATCACTATAGCATCCCATGCATCTCTTGTTCCTGATGTTGGTGGAGCAACTAAAACTTCAATTTTAACATCCGGTAGAGATTTGTCTATATCACTCCATTTCGTATATGGGTTTGTTGTTATTTTACCACCCCACAAAACCTCTTTAGCCATTGCTCTTTGAAGTTGTTCTTTAGTAAAGTTAACATCTTTTCCTTCAACTGAAAGTGCAAATGCTAAACCATCATTACCGATTGGTAATTCGATTATTTCAGTCACACCATTTTTTTGACAAAGTTCGATTTCCTCTTTTTTGATTGGCCTAGAAGCCCCAGTAAAATCTGGATGATCAACTCCTACACCAGCGCAAAAAGCTTTAAATCCACCACCTGATCCTATGCTTTCAACAACAGGAGTTTTAAAATTTCCCTCTTTGCCAAATCTTTCAGCAACTACAGTTGAATACGGATAAACAGTTGAAGATCCTGTAACTTTTAATTGATCTCTAGCTTGAGCAATAGTTACCGCTATCACTGAAAGACCTATTAAAGTAAATATAATTGGAATTATTTTTCTCATAATAATACCTAAGTTTTGTGCTTTAACTTTATGTTAGGCGCACATTAAATATAAAAGCCTTGCGATTTGTTAATTGGGATTTCTTTTGCTATTATAAGCCCGCTATAAGAACAAATCGGCAAGGGCCAAGTATCATAGGAAATAAAATTTACAATATAAATATTTAATTGAAATAAAGAGAATCAAGTCGAAAGGGTTTTTTTATCAATTAAAATTAATATTACAAGATAAATATCGAATTAATTTTTAGTAAATAATTGTGTGCAGAAATACAATTTAAATATGTATTAAAACATAAAAAAATAAACGAATTAACTTCAAAAATATATGTGTGTTTATCCGTTTTAAAAAAATATCAATAGTAATTTTTAAATTCTTCCATAAACATCGTCGTATCTCACAATGTCAGTTTCTTTTAATATTGAGCCTAATTGAGCTTCCATAATTTTAACAGGCTGTTTATTTGGATTTTGTATCCGATGGATTGCACCCAAAGGAATAAAGATATCTTCATTTGGTCCCTTTTTAAAACTGTTGTTATTTAAGGTAATATTGGGATTTCCTGCAGTGATTAACCAATGCTCTGATCTGTGATGATGCTTTTGCAAACTTAAACTACCTTTAGATTTAATATATAATTCTTTTATCAAAAAACCTTTGCCTTTATATAAATTTGCATAACTACCCCAAGGTCTGTAGTAAACATTTTTTTTATTAAGAAAATTTTTTTTATTTTTATTGTACATTCTTAAAATTTCTTTCCAACTTCCAAGATCCGACCAAAAGAGATTTAATTTAATAGCATTAATTTGTTTCATTTTTTCTAAAATGGCGTAATCAAAAGATTTTGGAATGATTTTTTCAAAAGCTGTTTTATTTAAATAATAAACGTTATTTTTTAAAATAGCTCTTGAAACTGATTGAAGACATTTTTTATAAGTATTTAGCTGATATTTTTTAAAATTATTAATAATTGAGTCCTTTCTTAAAAAAAACATACCTGAATTCCAATATCCTTTTTGTCTAATTATTTGTTTAGCTTTTATTTCCTTTGGTTTTTCAATAAATTTTATTACTTTATTAATATTTTGATTAATTTTTCTAGTTAAAAAATAACCGTATTCACTTGAAGGTCTATTAGGTTTTATTCCAAAAATGAAAACGTTTTGATCTGTTAAATGAGCTTTATTTTTATTTATAGCTTTATTAAAAGTAGCGATGTTGTCCATTAAATGATCTGCTGCAAAAAATATTAATGGCTGTTGAATTGGTATATCCTTAATTAATGCTGATGCAAGAATTGCAGGTGCAGTATTTTTTTTGGAAGGTTCTAAAATTATTTTATATTTATGAATTTTAGTTTTTTTTAAATATGTTTTAACTAATTTTAAATATTTAAAATTAGTACTAATAATTGGATAATCAAAAATTGGATCTTTAATTCGCTTTAAGGCTTTCTCCAATAATGTCCAACCACCAAAATCAATAAATTGTTTTGGTATTTGATTCTTAGAGTTTGTCCAAAGTCTAGTGCCTGAGCCTCCACACAAAATAATGGGTCTAATTTTCATTAAATATTAGCATACTCTTTTACTTCTTTTCTTTTGCCGGGATGGGTTGAGGCGCCTAAATAAGCTGGTCCAACCGTTTGGGCATATTTCCACAATGTGCCTGATCCAAATTGTGATTTTCTTGGTTTCCACTTTTTGCGTCTAACCGCTAATTCAGCCTTAGATAATCTTACGTTAATAGTACCTTTTTTAGCGTCTATATCAATGATATCACCATTTCGTAAAAGAGCTAAAGGACCTCCCAGAGCCGCCTCAGGGCCTACATGACCAACACAGAAACCCCTGGTTGCTCCTGAGAACCTTCCATCAGTAATTAAAGCAACTTTCTCCCCCATTCCCTGACCATAAATTGCACCTGTTGTCGATAACATCTCTCTCATACCAGGTCCGCCTACAGGTCCTTCATATCGGATAATAATTACATCACCTTCTTTATATTGCCTCTTTTGAACCGCCAACATTGCTGCTTCTTCATTATCAAAACATTTTGCTTTACCAGTAAATTGTAATTTCTTTAAACCAGCAATTTTAACAATAGAACCATCAGGTGCTAAATTTCCTTTGAGCCCTACAACGCCACCGTCTGTGGATAAAGGATTGTCATATTTTCTTAAAACTTTTTGCTTTGGATTAAATTTTATATTTTTTAAATTTTGTTTCATAGTTTTTCCAGTAACAGTCATACAATCTCCATGAATATAACCTCCATCAAATAAGGTTTTTAAAAGCATTGGCACACCACCAGCTAACCACATGTCTTTTGCAACATATTTTCCCGCTGGTTTTAAATCAGCAAGATAAGGAGTTCTTTTAAAAATTTTAGCAATGTCCATTAAGTCAAATTTAATTCCTATTTCATTTGCAATAGCAGGTAAATGTAAAGCTGCATTAGTCGAGCCTCCTGTAGCAGCAACTATAGTTGCAGCATTTTCTAATGCTTTTCTTGTAACAATATCTCGAGGCCTAATATTTTTTGCTAATAAATTCATAACAGTTTTACCGCTCTCTACAGCGTATTTATCTCTTTCTTTATAAGGAGCAGGAGTTCCTGCTGAATAAGGCAAGGCTAATCCTATTGCTTCAGAAACACATGCCATGGTATTTGCTGTAAATTGTCCCCCACAAGCTCCTGCACTTGGACAAGCAACTAATTCTAGTTTTCTTAGATCTTTTAGAGACATTTGACCTGATGAATGCTTTCCAACTGCTTCAAATACATCAACAACGGTTACATCTTTACCATTATATCTTCCTGGCAAAATTGAACCACCATAAATAAAAACACTCGGAACATTTAGACGAACCATTGCCATCATTAAAGCTGGTAAAGATTTATCGCAACCAGCGATTCCAACTAATCCATCATAACAATGTCCTCTAACAGTAAGTTCAGTTGAGTCTGCAATTACTTCTCTTGAAATTAATGAAGATTTCATTCCTTCATGGCCCATAGCAATTCCATCAGTTACAGTGATAGTACAAAATTCTCTTGGGGTGCCACCATTTGCTCTAACACCTTTTTTAACTGATTGGGCTTGTCTCATTAAAGCAATATTGCACGGTGCAGCTTCATTCCATGTTGATACAACACCAATAAAAGGTTTAGCTACATCTTTTTCAGTTTCCCCCATCGCATAATAAAACGATCGGTGGGGTGCTCTATCAGCTCCAATAGAGGTATGCCTGCTTGGCAATTTATTTTTATCAAATTTTTTCACTATAGGTTTTCAATTGTTATAGATAATTTTTTAATATCATTGTTTAAATTAGTATAGTTAGTTTTTTCTTGATCAACAATATCTTTTGGGGCTTGATCGACAAAATTTTTATTAGATAATCTTTTAGAAATTACATCCAATTCATTTTGATATTTTTTTTTACGATCAAGTAGATTTTTTTTAATTAATTTTAAATCAACATTTTGATCAAAATAAATCTTAAATACCTCACCATTTATTATAATCGAAGCTGAAGATTTTTTTTGATCTTCAATATAAAAGCTATTTATACGTCCCATTTTTTTTAAAATTGTTTCATTATCATTGATAAATTTTTTTGTTGTATGTTTTAAATTTTGAATAGATATATCTATAAAAGAACCAGGTGTAACATTTAATTGATTTTTAAATGATCTTATTTCTGAAATTATACTAATAATTATTTCAACATCTTTGTGCGATTGGTCTTTATTAATTTCACCTATTGGCCAATTAGTAAGCATTAAAAAATTTTTACCTGAATTGTCAAATTTATTTTTTAACCACATTTCTTCAGTTATAAACGGTATAAAAGGATGCAATAAAACTAAAATTTGTTTAAATATATATGTGGAAAAAGATCTGACTTCTTTTTTATAAATTTCATTTTCTGAAAATAAAATTGTTTTTGCTAATTCCAAATACCAATCACAATATGAATTCCATACAAATTTATATGCATTTTTTGCAGCTTCATCAAAACGATAATCTTTTAAATATCTATCGATAGAATTTTTTGTTTCAATTAATTCATTCAAAATCCATTTATTAATATTTAAAGATGAATTTGGTATTTTATCGGATGTTTTAAAATCACATTCATTTGTAATTAAAAAATTATTTGCATTCCACAATTTATTTAAAAAATTACGATATCCTTTAACTCTTTCCTCAGAAAGTTTTAAATCAGTTCCAGGTGATGCCATCGATAATAGTGTAAATCTCAAAGCATCAGCACTGTATTTATTTATTAAATCAACAGGATCAATTACGTTACCTTTAGACTTAGACATTTTCTGACCTTTTTCATCTTTTACCAATGCATGAACGTAAACTTCTTTAAAAGGCTCTTTATTTTCGAACTCCATACCGAACATAATCATCCTTGCAACCCAAAAAAAAATAATATCAAAGCCAGTAACTAAAACATTGGTTGGATAAAATTTTTTTAAGTATTCACTTTGATTTGGCCAACCTAGGGTTGCAAGTGGCCATAGACCAGATGAAAACCACGTATCTAAAACATCTGGGTCTCTAGTTAATTCGACTTCCCTACTGTAATAATTTTTTGCTTCTTTTTTTGCATCATCCTCACTCATAGCCACAAAAACCTTGCCGTCAGGACCATACCATGCTGGTATTTGATGGCCCCACCAAAGCTGCCTTGATATACACCAAGGCTCAATATTATTTATCCATTGAAAATAAGTCTTAGACCAATTTGCTGGGAAAAATTTAATTTTTTTATTTTCCACAACTTCTTTTGCTTTAATAGATAATTTTTCTGCATCTACAAACCACTGATTTGTTAAAAAAGGCTCAATTATCGAATTAGATCTGTCTCCATAAGGAATTTTATTTTTTATATTCTCCTCCTTAACAAAAAAATCCTTATCTTTTAATTCTTTAAGAATTTTCTTTCTTGCAACAAATCGATCTAAACCAACATAATCCTTGGGTGCATTTTCATTTATTTTTCCATCTTCAGTAAAAATGTTTATTATTTCTAATTTATGTCTTTGACCAACATCATAGTCATTAAAATCATGTGCCGGTGTTATTTTTAAAGCACCAGTACCCTGTTCAGGGTCAACATAATCATCTTTAATTATTTTAATTTTTCTTTCGACAATAGGAATTGTAACAGTCTTGCCAATAAGGGTTTTAAATCTTTGATCTTTGGGATTCACAGCTATTGCGCTATCTCCTAACATTGTTTCAGGGCGAGTTGTTGCAATTGTTATAAACTTTTTGGACTCATCTATTGGATATTTAATATAATATATTTTAGAATTAACTTCTTTTTGATCTACTTCTAAATCTGAAATTGCTGTTTTTAAGACTGTATCCCAATTAACAAGTTTTTTAGCTTTATAAATCAAATTTTTTTTATAAAGCTCAACAAAAACTGTAGTTACCGATTTTGATAAATTTTCATCCATAGTGAATGCATTTCTTGACCAATCACAAGAACATCCTAAATTTTTTAGTTGATTAATAATTATGTCTCCATATTGATTTTTCCATTCCCAAACTTTTTCTATAAATTTTTCCCTACCGATTGAATTTTTATTAATATTTTGATTTTCAAGTTGACGTTCAACTAAAGCTTGGGTGGCAATGCCAGCGTGATCAGTTCCTGGTTGCCATAAAGTTTCATAGTTATTCATTCGATAATAACGAACTAAAAGATCTTGAATTGAATTATTTAACGCATGCCCCATATGTAAACTTCCGGTTACATTAGGAGGCGGTATAACTATTGAAAATTTCTTTAGATTTTTTTTAGGTTCAAATAATTTGTTTTTTTCCCAATAAGCATAAATCTTATTTTCAACATTAGAATGTATGTATTTATCATTAGTCATGTGTTCGTTAAGTTTATAATTTAATAATCTAAATTAACAATAATCAAATTCGAATGTTATTTAATAGACTAATGAGAAATATTTTATATAAAAAGTAATTGAAGGTCCAAACAAATGGCAACGTGGCGGAATGGTTACGCAGAGGATTGCAAATCCTTGTATCCCAGTTCGATTCTGGGCGTTGCCTCCAAAAGATAGACAATAAAATTAAAATACAAATTATTTTTTAATACTTAAAAAAATTTATTTAGCAATATAACAAATTATATAAATGATATTAAGACGGTTAACTGATTTTTGAGATTTTTGTTTAAGTAAAAAAGGTTACTATTTGATTTACAGTTACTCTTGGATCATGTAAAAAAACTCTATTTGATATTCCTCGGTAGCTCAGTTGGTAGAGCAGTTGACTGTTAATCAATTGGTCGCAGGTTCGAGTCCGCCCGGGGAGCCAAAAATTAAATCAACCTACTTTAGATATATTTAAATGAGATAATTGAAGCGATTTATTAAATTTTAGCTTTTGATCTGCATTAAGTTCTAAATATAATCTTGTTAAGAAGTTGAAATTTATATCCATATTTTCTACATTTGATTTTTCAAAATTTAATAAGTATTCTGGAAAATCTTCATAAAAATAATTTATAGGAACTTTTAAAAAATTAGAGAGTTGTAAAAGCCTTATTGAACTTACTCCGTTAGTTCCTTTTTCGTATTTTTGAATTTGTTGAAATGTTACATTAATAGCTTTTGCAACTTTAGTTTGCGTTAATCCAAGTGCTAGTCTTCTTAACTTAAGTTTGTTACCCAAATGTTTATTGAAATTTTCTTCCATTAAGACCCTCTTAATTTAATTATAAAAAAGATATTGAACTAATATTTTATAAATACTGCAATAAAAAAATTTATTATTAATTGTGAATTTTTGGTGACTTATAAAATCATGTCAAGCGTTAGATTCATTAAAAAAGAATAAAACAAATTAAAAAAAGGTTAATAATTATAGTTTTTAGTTCAAAATTATAAAATTTGAGATAAAAAAACTTTAGTTCTATCGTTTTTAGGATTTTCAAAAAATTCTTTAGTTTCAGCGGCCTCCACAATCATTCCCTTGTCCATAAATATCATTTTATCAGCTACTTCTTTAGCAAAACCCATTTCGTGAGTAACTACTATCATAGTCATACCTTGTTTAGCTAAATCAACAATTACATCAAGTACCTCTTTGATCATTTCAGGATCTAAAGCAGATGTTGGCTCATCAAATAACATAATTTTTGGTTCCATACATAAGGCTCGAGCAATAGCAACTCGTTGTTGTTGACCACCTGAAAGTTGGCTGGGAAATTTTTTTGCTTGATCCAAAATTTTGACTCTTTCTAGGTTTTTTAATGCTAATTTTTCAGCATCTTTTTTAGAGATTTTTTTAACCCATATAGGCGCTAACGTGCAATTGTCTATGATAGATAAATGAGGAAACAAGTTAAATTGTTGAAAAACCATTCCAACTTCAGCTCTAACTTTTTCAATATTTTTTGTATCATTTGAAATTACAATCCCGTCAACTATAATTTCACCAATTTGATGTTCTTCTAATCTATTAATACATCTGATTAATGTAGATTTGCCCGAACCAGATGGACCACAAACTACGATTTTTTCCTTTTTCTTTACTTCTAAGGTTATATCTTTAAGAGCTTGAAAATTATCAAACCATTTACTGATATTTTTAATTTGTAATATTACATCTGACATATATTTATTTAATCTGTTTACTATTTATAATTTTAATTACAACTACCTATACTTCAACAATTAATCCAAAGTATTATTCAAATTTAATTTTAAATTTAAGAAATTATTTTTTATAATTTCAAAAGAATTCATAATAAGAAATAATTATTACGTTTAAAAATAAATATTAGAGTAAATTTATTTTCAAAATAAAAGTAAGTTATCAAAAACATTATTCTTTGTATTATTTTTAATTTTTATAAACATAAAATTATATGGCGCGCCCTGCACGACTCGAACGTGCGACCCTCGGTTTAGAAAACCGATGCTCTATCCAGCTG
>Ga0194121_10005522_pt1 | contig 17371 bp, 14 predicted proteins | sample TA2MahCa50mmetaG_FD_148609 | JGI IMG/M metagenome (GOLD analysis project Ga0194121, IMG submission 148609) | Freshwater microbial communities from Lake Tanganyika, Tanzania - TA2015020 Mahale Deep Cast 50m | ecosystem: Environmental > Aquatic > Freshwater > Lake | place: Tanzania: Lake...
GTTTGTTTGAGAGTTTTTTTAACCGACATCAGCTCAATCCCTGAACCAATGATCGCCTCCGCTCCGGCAGTAAAAAAAGAAGTTTCTGGAACGGAGAGGTCTTTCTCTCTTAGAAACTCATCACGCAGATAAAGTGGAAAAAAAATCGCTGAGTTTTGATAGGCAAAGCGCCAAGGGTATCCTTTAACAAAAACAGATGGATTTTTACCAAGCTCGGTGAGTGGTGCCATTCCTGAATCGGCAAGTAGTTTAAGATTGATAAAACCTTGTCGCTGAAAAGCGTTAATCGTGCATTGGATGACCTTTGTGAACCAGTTCGGGATCTGTTTTGTCTTCTCATCTCTTAAGTCAAAACTGATATCATCAGCTTTGATTACATCTTCATCTTTCTGTTCCTTATGACCTTTCATTAAAGCGGTAGATTGTCATGTTTTTTCCAAGGTTTGTTGCAGCTTTTGTTTTTGAGGATTTGTAGAGATGCGCAGATTCTTTTTCTGGTGTTTTGCGGACGTATTACTTCGTCGATGAAGCCACGAGATGCTGCTACAAAAGGCGAGGCAAACTTCTCACGATATTCGGTAACGCGTTTGGCTTTTGATTCCGGATCTTTTGCATCTTCGCGGAAAATGATTTCCACCGCACCTTCCGGCCCCATCACAGCGATCTCGGCATTCGCCCAAGCATAGTTCACATCACCACACAGATGTTTTGAGTTCATTACGATGTAAGCACCACCATAAGCTTTGCGAGTGATGACAGTGATCTTCGGCACTGTCGCTTCGCCATAAGCATAAAGCAGTTTGGCACCATGACGGATTATTCCGGCATGCTCTTGATCTGTTCCGGGCAAGAATCCCGGTACATCAACGAATGTCAGAAGAGGAATGTTAAAAGCGTCGCAGAAACGAATGAAGCGCGCTGCTTTTTCGGAAGCTTTAATATCGAGACATCCGGCTAAGTTCATTGGCTGATTAGCAACAATGCCCACGGTCTCGCCTTCCATACGGCCGAAGCCTACTAGAATGTTCTTCGCGTAATTCGGCTGGATCTCAAAAAAATCTCCTTCATCCAGAATCTTTTCTACCAGTTCCGACATATCGTAAGGCTGATTTGGATTTTCTGGAACGAGCGTGTTTAAGGCGACATCAACGCGATCCGCATTGTCATCGACCGGAATCTGCGGCATCGCTTTTTGATTGGAGAGAGGCAGGAAGTTGATGAGGCGACGAGTTTGCAACAGCGCTTCGATGTCGCTTTTGAAAGTGAGATGAGCCACGCCAGATTTAGCTCCGTGAACCGATGCACCACCTAAATCTTCTTGCGAAATGATTTCATGAGTAACCGTTTTAACCACATCGGGACCGGTTACAAACATGTAAGATGAGTTCTCGACCATCACTGTGAAATCGGTCAAGGCCGGCGAATAAACCGCCCCACCAGCACATGGTCCCATAATTAGCGAGATCTGTGGTACTACACCACTTGCATCGATATTTCTCTGAAAGATTTCGCCGTAACCACCAAGTGAATCAACGCCTTCTTGGATACGCGCGCCGCCCGAATCATTAATGCCGATTACTGGTGCACCAACTTGCATCGCGCGATCAAGAATCTGACAAATTTTTCTGGCGTGAGCCTCACCAAGCGAGCCACCCATCACTGTAAAATCTTGGCTGTAAACAAAAACGAGACGGCCATTGATTGTGCCTTGGCCAGTAACTACACCATCACCTGGATGCTTCTTATCTTCCATACCAAAATCAGCACAGCGATGTTCGACATAAAGCCCATATTCCTCGAAAGAATTGGGATCTAGCAGAACTTCAATCCGCTCACGCGCAGTTAGTTTTCCTTTGGAATGTTGGACATCGATTCGCTTCTGACCACCGCCGATTCTGGCCTCTTCGCGTTTTGAAGCAAGCTTAGCAATATTGGAGGAACGCATATTTTTAGTGCTCAGTTGCCAGTGCCCAGTGCCCAGGCTCTCATAACTACTGAGAACTGGGCACTGAGCACTGGGCACTGAATTAATTCAGCTTCGCAATCACAGTCTCGCCGCCAATCATGGTTTGGCCGACTAGAGATTTGATCGCGATTTCTTCATGGAGATAGATATCGGTACGGCTGCCGAAACGGATAATGCCATAACGCTCACCTGTTGCAAATTCTTGTCCTTCTTTGGCATCGGAAATGATGCGACGTGCGACAAGGCCAGCGACTTGCACGCATACTACTTCGCTACCATTCACAGTTTTAACAACCACTGAGTTTCTCTCATTTTCGCGGCTCGCATCGTCAACATTGGCGCTTAAAAACTTTCCTGGTTTGTAGCTTACTTTGATAACCTTCCCACCAACTGGTACACGGTTTACATGAACATTAAAGACGTTCAGAAACACGCTAATCTTGTTGAACTTTCTTTTGCCGTAACCTAGCTCTTCGGGAGCTTCCACACCATATTCCACGCGGGTTACCACACCATCAGCTGGACTTACTACGACATTTTCTTCAACCGGAATAACACGCTCTGGATCGCGAAAAAAGAATACGCACCACAGTGTCAGCACCAAACCAATCAAGCCCAGCACATCACTGAACAAGGCCAGAATTATCGCCAGCAAGGCAGAAATGATGATGAATTTGTAACCCTCTTTGTGAATTGGGAAGGTGGCCAGTTTTACTGCGTCTAGGAAATCGTGCATTTTACTCCTCATTGGATTTAGCCCAGACTTTATCAAAGTCCTTCAAGCTGATTTTTTTCTTCTCAAGTGATTGCTGACTGAGTATGAAATCAACCGCTTTTTCTTCAAGAATCGAACCACGCAACTGCTGAATCGCGCTTTGATTCTTTTGATAATATTCAATCACTGCCTTTTCTTGCCCCGGGAAGCGGGAAACGATTTTGCTGAACTCTTTGTTCACATCGTCATTGGTGATTTCGATTTTGTTTTTCTGCGCCAGCTCAGAAAGTAACATGCCACAGCGAATCATACGTTCCGCTAGCTCCTGCTTTTTTTCCTTCGCTTTTTTCTTCTCTTTTTCTTCCTTGTATTTGCTTTCTTCGGCTTCGGTCCAGAGTTGATTGAGCTGCTCATCCACTAGCCCCAGAGGCAACTCGAAATCATATTTCTTATTCAAAAAATCGAAGAATTCTTTTTTGAAAAGCGTACGCGACATGTTATCGTAACTATCAGTAAGCTGCTTCTTTACCGCCTCCACGAGCTTCTCCTTATTATCCATTCCGAAAGTTTTTTTGACGAACTCATCACTTACTTCCGGCATTTCTCCGGTTAAAACTTCATTGAGTTTCACCTCAAACTCCGCCTGCTTTCCCGCATATTCCTCTTTATGATATTCCTTCGGGAACTTGACCTTAATGCGCGTCTCATCACCCGCTTTTTTACCAACCAACTGCTTTTCAAAATCATCGATGAAGCTGTTGCTACCTAGCTCAAGCTGATATCCCTTCGCTGCGCCACCTTCGAATTCCTGTTTGTCGATTTTGCCAACATAATCGATGTTGACCGCGTCGCCCATATTGGCCTTGTAGCCAGCATCTTGCTTGTTCCATTTGCGGTAGAATTTCAGCATTTTCTTTAGCGCCTCATCAACATCATCAGCGGAAATTTCTGCTTCACGCTTCGTTACTTTAATCTTGTTTAGTTCGATTTCCGGAACATGCGGATAGATCTCGAGAACCGCTGTAAATTCTATATCCTTCCCAGTTTCAAAAACTTTGACCTCTATTTTTGGCGAGAGAGCGAGCTTAAACTTATTCTCATCAACCAGTTTGCGCATAGTGTCGGAGATTATCTTATCCGCCTCATCTGCCATGATCGACTTGCCATATTTTTCCTTAATCAACTCATGTGGCACTTGGCCTTTGCGAAAACCTTTTAACGAAAAAGTTCCGCGGATTTTGTTGATGTAATCATTGATCTTTCCATCAATCACCGGGTACGGAACGGTGATGTGGTAATCTTTTTTCAGTTTTTTGTCGTGCGTGTTTTTGATCTTTACGTCGGTTGCGAGTGCTTGAGTCATAAGGGAAAGGGATAAGGGGTAAGGGGGTAAGTTTACAGCTATTCAACGGTGCGGCAGAACTTACATAAATCCGCTTTTGCAAAAAAGTTCGAGGTTCTTTTTTGGCTAGGAGCGTAAGCGTATCCAAACATACGTGCGCACCGCAGCCAGAAAAAACCGAAGAAATTTTGCAGCAAAAGTAGGATTTATGTAAGTTCTGTGGTGCGGACGGAGGGACTTGAACCCACATGCCGTGAGGCGCTAGATCCTAAGTCTAGTGCGTCTGCCAATTTCGCCACGTCCGCAAAAAAGTCGTAAGTCATAAGTCGTAAGTCGTAAGTTTATTTAAGCTTACGACTTACGACTTATGACTTACGACCAAATAAAAACTAGGCAGGAACTACGTCGATGAAGATACGGTTGTTGCGGGAACTTTTTACAAACTTAACCACACCAGCGATTTTAGCGAAGATTGTGTGATCTTTACCAATGCCAACATTTTTTCCTGGATGCCATTTAGTGCCTCTTTGACGCACGATGATGTTTCCAGCTTCAACTGATTGTGAACCGTATTTTTTTACGCCGAGCCTTCTACCCGCCGAATCGCGTCCATTCCTCGAACTACCACCCGCTTTCTTCGTTGCCATGACTTACTCCTATGCTTTGATTGATAAGATTTTGAGAAGTGTTTGTTGCTGACGATGTCCGCGTTTTCTGCGCGAATTCTGTCTTCTTCTCTTTTTGAAGATGATGACCTTGTCATCTTTAAAGGTTTTAATGATTTCGGCTTCAACTTGCGCGCCCTTTACTAGCGGGCTGCCAAAGCTAACTTCACCTTTCTCACCCTTAACTAAAAGAACCTTGTCGAGAGCGACTTTTGCACCAGCTTCACCGGTCAATTTTTCGACAATAATTTTCTCATTTGGCGCTACGCGGTATTGCTTCCCGCCGGTCTCAATGATTGCAAACATATCTAAATCTGTCTGGATTAAAAAAGGGCGCGCACGGTAGAAATCGCGATCTGTTTGTCAACTAGGTCAGTGCCCAGTTGTCAGTGCCCGGTGCTCAGAGATTATGAGAGCCTGAGCACTGAGCACTGAGCACTGAGCACTGAAACATGTTGGAAGGATATTTCGCCGCGAAAAAGCGGCTTTACCCACAAAGCGTCAAGGGACGGTTCCGTAAGCTAAAATGGATCTTAAATACCATCTTCCTGAGCATTTACTTACTCACTCCTTTTATCCGTTTTGACCGCGGTGAAAACACGCCAAACCAAGCGGTTCTAATCGACCTACCCAACAGCAAAGCCTATTTTTTCTTCCTTGAGATCTGGCCACAGGAAGTATTCTACCTAGCGGGAATCCTTGTCATTGCTGCTGTGGTTCTGTTTTTCGTTACCTCACTTTTCGGACGAATCTGGTGTGGCTATGCCTGCTTCCAAACAGTTTGGACTGACATATTCATCGCCGTCGAACGGCTATTTCAGGGCGATCGCAACACCCGCATCATTTTAGATCGCAAAGAAACTTTTGAGAAATTTTGGCGTAAAGCCGCAACCCATCTAATCTGGATCATCATCTCGCTCATCACCGGCTACAGCTTTGTAATGTATTTCAACGATGCACTGACGCTGCCACAAAATCTTAATCTAAATATTTGGGGCTGGATTCTCGGCGTCAGTAGCATGACTTACCTCATGGCCGGCTTCGCTCGCGAGCATGTTTGCACCTACATGTGCCCTTACTCGCGCTTCCAATCGGCGATGTTTGACAATAACACACTGATTATTTCTTACGACCAGAAACGTGGGGAACCTAGGGGAAAGTGGGATGGCGACATCAACAAAAGCAGCGGCCACTGCATCGACTGCAAACAATGTGTCGTCGTCTGCCCTACAGGAATCGATATCCGCAACGGTTTGCAGATGGAGTGCATCGCCTGTGGGTTATGCGTTGATGCTTGTGACAATGTAATGGAAAAAATCGGCTTGCCGAAGGGACTGATCCGCTACGACACCATGGCGCATCTGCTTGATCCTCGTCCCGAAAAAAAATTCAAAATCCTGCGACCACGTAGTTTTTACTACGCCACAATTTTGGCTTTGGCGTGCGGCTTAATGTTACACGGATTACTCTCCAAACCAACTCTCGAAATCAGTGCCATTCCTGACCGTAGTCCAGTTTTTGTTCGCTTATCGGATGACTCAATCAGAAATGGCTACACGCTAAAAATCAGCAACAAGACCCACGAGAAAAAGATTTTCACGCTAAGAATCTGCTCAAAATCCCTACCTGCGGATAGTAAGGTACAAGGCTCCGCTTCGCTTCCGCTGCTCACCGTATGTCTAGATACACCTCCGAGCCTTGCATCTGGCTCACCGCAGCAAGATTTTGAGCAGATTCTAAAAATAAATCAGCCACAACAGGCGATTTTAAAGGCTCCGGAGCAAATAGAGGTCAAGGCTAATGAGGTTGGAACTTCTAAAATATTCGTGATTCTACCTCAAGAAATAATAGCTCAAAATGAAGAGGGACGAGGTTGGATAGAGTTTGTGATTAGAGGTGACAAAGAGGAGAAAAATGTGAAGGCGGTGTTTATCAGTCGGTGATCATTGATAAAAAAAATAATCGCTGGACTACCAACTACCAACCTACCCACCCCTAGCTCTTCACCCACTTCCCATCAGATTTTTTGTAAAAATTTGTCGGCTTGATTTTGCTTAAATTCTTACCTTCCTCAAAAAAATAAAACACGCGCGAGAAGTTAGAAACAAAGGGCTGCGAAGGCTCATCTAAAAATACCAAATAATCCGCTAAGTTAGAATTTTCTTCTTTGTCAGTAAGCAAAACCGGCTGTCTTTTTGGATCAAAATCACGATCAAAAATCAGGGCGTGTGGGATGAATTTATTGCGGCCATAATTCCACAAAGCACTGTCGATTTCTTTGAGCTGTACCTGATTACGACTAAAAATCAGCGCCTTCTTCTTTTCACTCAGAACCTTGAGCAGCAAGGGCGCAACCGACTTACCAATCGCTTCGTCAGTTTGATAAAAATTTATTTCTGGATTCATAAAAACTCTAAAAATTCCTTAATCACATCGCGGTAAAGCCCGCGTTTGAAGCCTACAACCACATTGATCAGCTTATCTTTCTCGATCCATTTCCACTCAGAAAATTCGGGCTTTTCGTGATTTAGGTTAATCCGACTTTCGTCACCGACAAGCTCTGCCAAATACCAACGCTGCTTCTGTCCTAGATATTTCCCGCCCCAAAATTTCTTCTGCAGTTTGTAGGGAAGATTGTAGTAGAAATACCCCCTACTCTTCCCAATCAGCTTCACATCCACACTACTAATTCCCGTCTCCTCTTTCAGCTCACGAAACATTGCCAAATCCTCATCTTCACCGGGATCAGTCCCACCCTGTGGCATCTGCCAAGCATCGGAGTGATTGTCGATTCTCTTGCCAACAAAAATCTTTTTTTCCGGATTGATCAGCATAATGCCAACGCCGCTGCGATAAAGGTAATCCGGTTTCACTGATTTGACTTGATTTTATTGTAGGGGATAGGGTTAGCACTTCCTAATTTTCCCAATAAAAATTTCCCAATAAAAACTTAGTTATGAAGTTCATCTCAACCCGCCTTGCCGCTCCCACCTTGTCTTTTGAAGAAACTATTTTTCAGGGACTGGCTAGCGACGGCGGTCTTTATGTTCCTGAATTTTTACCACAATTCGACGAGAAGAAAATTTCCGAGCTAAAAAAATTAAGTTACGAAGAGCTGTTTTTCGAGATCACACGCTACTTTGTCGAAGGCGAAATCTCCGCTGAGCATTACAAAAAAATCATTTCTGATTCTTACAAAAATTTTACTCACCAAGCCATCGCACCTTTCAAACAGCTATCTCCCAATCTTTTTCTTCTCGAACTTTTTCACGGACCAACCCTCGCCTTCAAAGATTTTGCGCTGCAGTTTTTAGGAAATTTACTCAACCACTTCCTGCAAAAACGTAGCGAAAAAATCACGATTATTGGCGCTACTTCTGGCGACACTGGATCAGCGGCAATTCAAGGCTGTAAAGCTTGCCACAACGCACAGATCTTCATCCTCCATCCCCACAACAAAGTTTCCGATATACAAAGAAAGCAAATGACGACTGTCGTCGCAGACAATGTTTTCAACTTCGCGGTGGAAGGAAATTTTGATGATTGCCAGGCAATGGTGAAGAAGATGTTCACCGACCAAAGTTTTCTGAAAGGTCGAAGAATGGTGGCGGTAAACTCGATTAACTTCGCGCGAATAATGGCGCAGATTGTTTATTACTTTTACGCCGGACTCAGGCTGGGCGCGGATAAAACACCAGTGTCATTCTCAGTTCCAACCGGGAATTTCGGCGATATTTACGCCGGATTCTTAGCCAAAAGAATTGGGCTTAAGATCAACAAACTCGTGATTGCAACCAATGCTAACGACATCCTTGTTCGCTTCCTAAATCAGAATGATTACCGCAAAACCCAAATGATTGAAACCATCTCTCCGAGCATGAATATCCAGGTCTCAAGCAATTTTGAACGACTACTTTTTGACGCGCACAAAGCCCAAAAACTAGAAGCAAAAATGCCGGAGCTAATGCAGAAATTCGAGCTTAATGGCACGTTAGAGGTGTCTGACGAAATCCTCAAAGCCATTCAAAAAGATTTCGCTGCCTATTCCTGCGACGACAAAACAACCAGAGAAACAATCAAAAATATTTTTGAAAAAACCGGCGAGACTCTTGATCCACACAGTGCAACCGGGGTTAATGTCGCCGCAAAATTTTGCGATAACAAGGATTACGCTGACGAATTTGTGATTAGTTTAGCTACCGCTCACCCTGCAAAATTCCCAGAATCCGTAATCGAGGCGGGCGCTCCCAAGCCGACATTACCACACTTCCTCAAAGATCTAAACAAACGCAAAGAAAAATTCTCAGTGGTCGAAAATGATTTGGAAAAGGTGAAAGAGGTTGTTGTAGAGAGGTTGAATTGAAATGGCTCCAGCTCTAGGCCTCTCCTCTCTGTTTTTAGTTTTTTCTGTCGCGATCTTTTTGCCGTTTTTTGTTTTTTTTAGTTGGAAGAAAATCGCTCCAACTGAGTTAGAAAAAATCTCACAACGTCTTGTCGCTTTAATACTCGCAGCCTCACTCTTCTCACAACTCTGCCTGATTTACTCCTTCCTCATTTCAGATTATTCGGTCACGAATGTTTACAAAAATTCCCACCACCTCAAGCCGCTGATTTACAAAATTTCTGGCAGTTGGGGAAATCACGAGGGCTCAATGCTACTGCTGATCACCACCCTATCTGCTTACACCGTCGGTTTTGGATTTTTGAGCAAGTCGAATGCGAAAGAAAAACTAATTACCCTATCCACCCAATCAGCAATCATCTCTCTCTTCGCCGCTTTTACTGCTTTTACTTCCAACCCATTCGCGCGGATTTTTCCGACCCCCGCAAATGGTCTCGGCCTAAATCCCTTACTCCAAGACATCGGTCTCGCCCTACACCCGCCAATTCTCTACACTGGTTACATTGGTTTCTCGCTCGTCTTCTCCTTAATAATCGCCGGACTTCTGTTGGAAAAAATATGCCCATTCCACCCAAAACAGTCGATTTCTGACGAAGAAGTTTTGAGCAAAAATCACGGTCAGAATTCGACTGTTTTGGGTGGAATGGGCATAGACCGCGATTTCGTCAGAAGAATGCAGGTCTGGCTATTTTTTTCTTACGGATTTTTAACTCTTGGAATCGGGCTTGGAGCCTGGTGGGCGTACCGCGAACTAGGTTGGGGTGGTTACTGGTTTTGGGATCCGGTCGAGAATATTTCACTAATGCCGTGGCTCGCTGCGACCGCGCTAATCCACGCCGCAAAGCTAGTCGAGCGCAAAGAAATTTACCAAAATTGGACAGCATTTCTGGCCATTCTCACCTTCATTCTCTGCTTGCTTGGAATATTCCTTACCCGCTCCGGTGTCTTGAGCTCCGTGCATTCATTCGCAATTGACGCTGGTCGTGGATTCTTCATTTTAGCTTTAATTTTTTTGATTGGCGGTGGCGGAATGTTGGTGTTTGGGTACAAGGCAAAAGGCGGAAGGCGTAAGGCAGAAGGCGATTGGTTAATACTTGCTAACAACTACTTCCTCCTAATCGCCCTCTTCACCGTGCTGCTCGGCACCACTTACCCACTCTTCTTACGCGGGCTATTTGGCGAATTCATCAGTATTGGCGCAAGCTACTACAACAAGATTTTCGCGATTTTGATTGTGCCGTTTTTGCTGCTGATTGCTTATTCAACAAAGTCACTCCGCCCTACCCCCAAGAACCTCGCCCATCTCGGATTCTTTTTAATTATTCTCGGCATTTGTAGCAGTTCTTACTTCGGAATAACTAAGGAGCTAAACCTCAAACAAGGCGAGTCATTCACACTCGGCAAATACCAAATTCGCTTCGTCAAAACCGAATATTTCGCCGGCAAAAATTTCCTCACGAGGCAGGGAGATTTTGTGGTAACGAAAAATGGAGACGAGGTCGTAACCTTACAGCCCCAACTGCGCTACTACCCCGTCAACGACCAAACAACAAATGAAGCGGCAATTAATCACGGATTTTTCGGCGACCTTTATTTGGTGATTGGCAACAAGGATGAGCAAGAAAACTACGCTCTGCGCGCTTACTACAAGCCGATGATTTGGTTGATTTGGCTCGGCTGTTTTTTAGTTTTTTTCGCCTCGATCCAAAAAATTTTTCGTAAGGGCGCCTCTAAAAATTGATTTTTTTGAGCGATTTGTAGGAAGTGAAAATTTTTGAAAGGCAAGAGTATATGTGCGTTTCAAAAATTTTCACTGACGCCAAAATCGCCGAAAAAGGCGATTTTTGGAGGTGCCCGTAAAGCAAAATGAAATTCCGCATCTTCCAGCCAGCCAAATCAGCAATGCAGTCCGGCAGAAAAAACATTAAGAAGTGGTTAATGCTGCCGGTTGAAGAAAAAAATATTCGCGAGGTCAACCCACTCACCGCCTGGATTTCCGCTAGTGACACCTCCTCCCAACTTCGCTTTGAGTTCGCTACAAAAGAAGAAGCGGTAAATTTTGCCAAAAGGAGTGGATTTACATTTGAGGTCACCGAGTCGCACCACTCAAGCATTAAGCCCAAATCCTACGCTGCCAATTTCACCAACTAATTTCCTAAATTTTCCAAGATTTTTCACTTGTGTGCAAAATCTCTAAAAAAAGCTGTAAATCCTTGTAAGTAAAGGTGTAGTGCTGGTTTTTAATTAGGTTATTTCTTTCCCCTAAATTCACGTGTTCTGGCCTTTAACTCGTGAATCTATTGATTTTACTAACAAGATTCACGAGTTTCTGCCAAAAGCACGTGAATTTATGCAAAAACTTTCAACTCACTTAAAACAGATTATTCAGCTTCAACGCAATTACCGCGCGGCTTTGCCAGGACGCGATATGATTCTTGCTCGAATCTTCAACTCAGAATATGACGAGATAATTAAAAGAGAAAAACAGCTCTCACCACGTGAGGCCGAAAATCTCAGAACTCTGTCTTTTGCTGTACACGAGAAGGCTCAGACAGAAAAGCTCGACCTACAACTAATCGTGTCTCTGCACGAAATCATTACTACCAAAACGGGTGATGAAACCTACGGCCGCTTCCGCAAACACAAGGAGCGCGCTCGCATCAAAACCGAAATCGAGGATTACGTAGCGCCAAAACCGGCACAAATGCACAAAATTTTAGACGAGATTTTGGTTACTTATTACAGCTCGCACCAACAAGGAATCGTCAAGCGCTTAGCCCAACTTCACCTGAATTTTTGTCACGCTCGACCATTTGTTGACGCCAATGGACGCGTGGCTCGTGCACTGGTCAATCACTTACTAATTCGCGAAGGATTTCCACCGATTATTTTTCCGATTTACCACAAAATTGACCGCAAGAAATACAACGAATCCTTCCAGGAATTTAACAAAAAAAAGCTGACCAAAAAAATGGAGGAGATCATCGCCGAGGCGCTAATCGACAGCCTCAACAAACGCTTGGCTTATCTTGATTACAAAAAAATTATCCCTCTTTCCACCTATGCCAAATCCAAAAAAATCCCTATTCCCAATCTGCTCAACAAAGCCAAACGCCGCAGCATTCCGGCCTTTGTGGAAGATGGGGAATGGCGAATTGGGGTTTAAAATAACCACAATCGTGCTTAATAAAACATTCACCAAGCCAATCATCTCCTACTGTCATACTGAACTTAGAAAATCTTGGATCGCGTAAGCGATACTAGATTTTCTTACGTGAAGTATCTCGTGAAGCTTTGTCCAGCCTGACTTCATGAGATACCTCGCTAAGAGTTTCTAAAATCGTTGGCACGATTTAAGAAACTCTAAACTCAGTATGACAGTGGGCGGGACAAGGGTTGTGGATAGTTTTCTTAAGTGCAACTGGGGTCTAACATCAGCAGACAATGGAGGAAATTTACAGCATCATCCGCGACGGCTCGCTTGCGGATGTCAGACGATTTATTGAGCAACAAAGAATTGCGGAAAGCGTAAATAATCTCACCGACCAAGACGGGCTGACACCTTATCTAGTGGCCGCTGAAGCTGGTCACACCGAGATCTTCGACTATCTCGCCTCCCTACCAAATTTTGACGTCACAAAAAAAGACAAACACAATCTCAACGCCTTGCTCTTGGCGACTATCCGCGGACGGATGGAGATGTTTGATCACCCGGTGAAGAAACATAAATTCGACACATCTCAGTCTCTTCATTACGCCATTAGAAATAGTGGTGACCTAAAGACGGTGGAGCATTTACTCACCAATCACGCCTTTCCGGTCACTGATGATCTAATAAAATTCGCGCGAGATTGTAACAAACCCGCGGTCGCCACTTATCTGGATAAAATCGCCAAGCTCAACGAAGCGCTGCAAGTGGCGATCAAAAATAAAGATTTTCCTACCTTCAAAAATCTCTGCGAAAAGCAAGGAGCTAAACCAAAATCAACTGCGCGAAGTTTGGCGGAAGATGCCGCGCTAAATGGTGCTTTGAATATTTTTGAATATCTGGCGCAGAGGCGTGATTACAACTATCTAGATCGCACCTTCCTTGCCCAGGAAGCCTTGTTTAAGAAGAATTGGCGGCTGTTGGAATCTTTGTTATTCAAAGAAAATTTAGATCCGAATTTAGGCTTTTCTTACGAAGGAAAATCTTACAACAGCCTCTACGAATTTGCTGAAACTCGCTTTGACAACGAAGCCTCTAACAACGAAGCCTACGCTTATTTGAAAAATCTAAAAAAAGAGAATGAGGAATTCACGCAGGCTGTAAAAAATAACGACCAAGATTTGATTCTCGGCGACAGAATTCTGCAAAGCACAATAAACCGCGCCGCCTTACAATGCGCGGCTTCCGGCAATTTGGAAATTTATCAAAAAATTTCTCGCAGCAAAAAATTCGACAAAAATTTTTGCGACGAAAAAGGGAGAAATATTTTTCATCTCGCCGTCACTTCCGGAAATGTCGAATTTGTTGATTATCTGCTGGAGTCGTACCAGTTCTCGCTTGATAACATATCGAAACCGGAAATTTTTACTGCAGCGCAAAATTTTCCGAAGCTGGAAACTTATTTAGTCAAAAAAGACGCCTGGTTTTTACTCAAAAAAAATCCCGATCTCGGCAAGGAAATTTCCGCAGTTTTTTACGACGAAACTAAGTCTGAAGAGGAAATCATTGCGGCCTTTGAGGACTTAAAAACCATCACCGAAAATCCTTACAGGCTGGCAAGACATTTATTCAAAAATGAGCCGGGAAATTATTTTGATACCATCTCGTACCTTACCGATCGTGGCTTTACAAAGCTTTACGCCAAACTCGCTGCGAACGAACCAGAACTGAGAATCGGCTACAAATACAATCTTTTTCATTTCTACCACGCCGCAGAAAGTGCTAAAAATGGTCACGAAAGATTTTCTGAAAATTACGCCGTCTTTGAAGAGGCGATGGGAAGTTTTGGTGACTCGAGTCACATATTTTTGCTCGAAAGAGGAAGAAGAGATACTGCGTTAGAAGCCTATTTAGAAGGGCTTCTCACTTCTGGCAGAGTGGTAACAAAACGCCTTTCCTCAGAAGAAATCGTCTCCTGCCTCATTCCATCTAAGAACAATCTGAAGCATTGGCGCTCTAGTGATCCAAGCGTTTTTTATTCTTTTCAAACTCCAGTGGGTTGGACAGACATCCCTTTTGATGAGGAGGAGAAAAAATTTTTTAATTCGGTCGTAGCCAAGGCGGCAAAAAATATCATTGTTCCGGTTGAAGAGATAAGGCTAACTGCGGAAGAGCTACAGGCTGTAGTCGAAAACAGATTCGACAAAAATGTTTTTTTTATCGTTAAGGGTCAGATCGAAGGTAACGCCGTATACCCCATCACCACCTCTCATCAAAATCGTAATGAGGTTGCTCACAAAATTATTATCGTGCCGGTTGAAAAAATTTTAGGCAGAGAATATGCGATGCTGCATCAGTTGGCGATTGGGATCGCCGATCTGAAGCATCCGTCATATTACGACTCTAGCATTGATACCGAGCCCAATTGCGACAATAGCGTTACGATTGCCGACAGCATCATGTCCCATATTTGCCCGCCTGGATCTTACTCCGCCGGCTGTTTCAACAGGGGCGGAAGGGGTGATGATGAATTCCCAGATTATTTGGGTTTTAGAGAAGCTGATGTGCGGGCAATAAGTCGCAGCCTGGTTAGGCAATATCCCGAACTAGAGAACCAAACATGCGCCCCAGAGGAAAATCAAATCGCCACGATGCAAATGATCTTGGTTGCGTTTTTATTGGGGGCAGTTGCGACATATTTTTTGGCAAGGCCAAGGGCGAGAATGGAACCAACAAATACTGATGAAGTGGTTGCTAGAGTGGCCGCTAGAGACGATCCGCAGCAGCATGGTTGAGGGTTTTACTCCCACTCAATCGTTCCCGGCGGCTTAGAAGTGAAGTCGTAAACCACGCGATTAATGCCACGCACTTCGTTGATTATTCGGCTGGCGACATTGCACAAAAATTCGGAATCGAAGCGGTAGACGTCGGCGGTCATACCATCGATAGAGGTTACGGCACGTAAGGCCAACACGTTTTCATAAGTTCTGGCATCGCCCATCACACCGACGGTTTTGATCGGGGTTAGCACACAAAAAGCCTGCCAAATTTTGTCGTAGAGACCGGCTTTGCGGATTTCTTCGATGTAGATCGCATCAGCTTCTTGCAATGTTTTGATCTTGTCCGGTGTGACTTCGCCGATGATTCGAATCGCTAAACCCGGACCAGGAAAAGGATGACGACCAACAACGTGCTCCGGCAAACCAAGCTCTTTTCCAAGCAAGCGTACTTCGTCCTTAAACAGCATCCGCACCGGTTCGAGCAGCTTCAGCTTCATCTTTTTTGGCAAACCGCCAACATTGTGATGTGATTTGATTGTGTGGCTCGCGCCTTTGTTTGGATGGGATGATTCGATGACGTCTGGGTACAAAGTTCCCTGCGCGAGGAAGGTCGCATCTTTTATTTTTGCCGACTCCTTGTCGAAAACTTCGATAAAAGTTTTGCCGATTATTTTACGTTTTTTTTCCGGATCGGAAACGGTTTTTAGCTTCGTCAAAAATAATTTTGACGCGTCGACGTAAACAAAATTATGCAACCCCATCGTCGCGCTCTGCTTCGCTACGCTTCGACTCGATCCCCTTAAATAAGGGAATCCTGGCCGCCCACCAAACACTTCGCAGATTTGCTGCCCTTCGCCTTTGCGCAACAAACCGTGATCAACAAAAATACAAGTTAGTTGCTTGCCAATTGCTTCATTAATCAAAGCGGCAACCACCGACGAATCCACGCCACCACTTAGTCCACAGATCACGTGATTTTTGCCAACGAGTTTTTTTATCTCCCTGATCTCTTCCGATTTGAAATTCTTCATCGTCCAATCAGCTTTACAGCCAGCTATCTTTACGACGAAGTTCTCGATGATTTTTTTGCCGGAAATTGAGTGCACAACTTCGGGATGAAACTGCACACCATAGATTTTATTTTTCTCGTCAGCGATTGCGGCGTAAGGCGCCTTTGGGGTGTTGGCGATAACTTTAAAGCCTGCCGGAATCTTGCTGATATGATCGCCATGCGACATCCAAACCTGACGATTTTTTACGCCGGAAAAAAATTTTGATTCAGCAATCACCTCGATTTCTGCCTTACCAAATTCGCGCTCGAAAGACTTGCCAACCTTACCACCAAGCAAGTGGCAGATAAGCTGCTCGCCATAACAAATCCCTAGAATCGGTGTTTGTAAATCAAAGATTTTCTTGTCGATTGTCGGCGCGTTTTTTTCGTAAACAGAGTTTGGTCCGCCAGAAAAAATAATAGCGCGAGGCGCGATTTTCCTGATTTCATCTAGCTTGATGTCGGGATTTTTTACTTCACAAAAAACACCCAACTCGCGAATGCGACGCGCGATGAGTTGAGTGACTTGGCTACCAAAATCGATGATTAGGACAGAGTTGGACATGTTTTGCTTACACTCTTTAAGCGTCATCGCGAGCGAAGCGTGGCGATCCATGGATTGCCACGTCGCTTCGTTCCTCGCAATGACGAAGAATTACTTCAAAATCGCTTTTGAGATTATTTTCCTGACTTCTTCTGCAGAAAACTTTTGGGTAAAAGATTCTAGACGGGCTCTTAGAATTTGGTTTATTGCTTCGCACAAATCGAGTTTGACTTTTAAGCGATGTGCCAATGCAACCACCCTGTAAGAGGCGGCAGCGCCTTCGTAAGTTTTTCCTTCTTCAAGCTTCTCGCCACGCACAACCAACACTCCGAGTGAGTTGTTGCGCGATTTGGTTGACGAGCAAGTAAGAAAAATATCTCCAAATCCTACCGCATTTGCAATATCTTGTGAGGCCTTGAGCTTCTTACACAGAAGCTGGATTTCAGAAATTCCTTTTAGCACTAAAGCGGATTTGGCATTCACACCAAGACCAAGTCCATCAACGATTCCGCAACCAATCGCAATTATATTTTTTACTACGCCACAAATCTCAGCAGTGCGCGAGTCCTTGAAATACAAGGCGTGGAAGTGGTTGTTGTTTAGAAGATCAATAACCCCCTGCGCTAGTTTCTTATTTTTGGCAGCAATCGTCGTGATGCTTGGAACCTCAGCTGCAACTTCCGCGGCAAAATTTGGACCAGACAAAATCGCGTAGTTTTGTTTGCCGGTGATTTTGGTAAAGGAATCAATATTTAAGC
>Ga0194121_10005525_pt1 | contig 17368 bp, 40 predicted proteins | sample TA2MahCa50mmetaG_FD_148609 | JGI IMG/M metagenome (GOLD analysis project Ga0194121, IMG submission 148609) | Freshwater microbial communities from Lake Tanganyika, Tanzania - TA2015020 Mahale Deep Cast 50m | ecosystem: Environmental > Aquatic > Freshwater > Lake | place: Tanzania: Lake...
CGGAAGCCACCAGCAGTCTTTCGTTTCTTTCTTAAAACGCTGGAAATGCCTCGGGCGTCTATGCCAGTTTGTCTATCGGCCTCTTGAGCCGATGGATAACACTTTATCTCCCTTCCAGAAATATCTAACTGTCTCACTGGCTTGCTGGTAGTTTTCTTGTCCGGTTCCGGTGTCTCGGTCTGGTGAGGACATATTCCAAAAACATGGGTAGCGGTATTGCAGTTGAAACAAAGAACTCTTAAATCAGGCCGAACTTCCTCCCTCAACAACTTGCAATACCACCGCACCGAATTTCCACGTAGGTGATTACGATTACGGACGACTGGCTGACCATCGACCCATGCCATGCCGACGTTAGCCCCGTCTACTTTTTCCTCAACGTAGATGTTGGGGTTAGTGAATAAGAAGGCGCAGTCTTTCTCTTTGGCAACGAGGTCGCTACGTTGGGCGTTTGGCTTCCAGGGCAGATGGATTGTTCTGGGATACTGAGGCAGTATCCGACTTTCCCATTTGTCCGGTATTAGTGGTTTCATTGCCTGGATACCTTTAGTGCCCTGACCACTGAGGAACACTGTTCTTAGACCATCCCGTAAGGTAAGAACATTGTACCACAACTTCCCAAGTTGTAAAGCTATTTATCGCTTCTGTTTTTGTCTGTTCTCCCAACTGGCATTGTAGTAGTCCGACAACTCGTTTATTTTGGCTTTGTTGTGGTTTGCTATTTTTTTACACCAATAAACGAAATTGTTTTGCTCGGCGTCCCATTTCATTTGATTCACAGCTTTATGCACCCACTGAACATTGCCAGGCACATAGCCTTTCTTGCTGTCAATCCTATCCAGCGAAGCTGTGTTCTTTCTCTCATAGAGAAGTTCTTTGCTGGAGACGGCAAGGTAAATTGCTTCCCCACTTAAAGCACACTTGCCATCCTGTTTCTGAAACAAATCCCAGGCTTGTTCTATCGTTACCTCAAAAAGTAGATTTCTGGTCTTGGCATGGGCTTTTATATGCGCCCAATTTGCTCCCGTTATGCCGCCATGCCCAGACCACAAATGGTGTCCTTTTCCTTTTTTGCGGCAACCACAAGATTTTTTTCTGCCAGTCCTAAGCCTAGCTGCCGAACAAGTAGTCAAATTGCCGCAGTCACAATGGCATTCCCATACCATGCCATAACGGTCTTTTCCTACTATCTTTTTGGCAATCAAACTACCAAATCTTTCCTCCTGCAAATCGGCAATAGGTGTTGACATAATTTTCTCCATGACAATAATGTTAAGATAACATAGTATTGTCATGGAGAAAATTATCTTTTGAAAGAATCTTTCAAAAGTAAGTTTATACACTCTTGAATCCACTTCCATTGCTCGCCGTTTAAGTCAATCTTAAAACGCTCAACGGCTTCGCTTCGTACCCAGTGCCGTAGGTCGGTGCCAAACTCTTGTGACCTAGCATACCAATCGCATACCATTTCTGCGGCATCAACGGGAGGCATATCCTCAATGTTGCCGTAGTATTCGGGGTGGTGCGAGTTAGTGCGGGTGTGTTGTTTGACTGCGTGGTCAAGGTCCACTGGGTTTACGTCGGGTCCAACATGAAGATAGTCAAACTCAATGCCGTTGAATTTGCTAACATCGTGCATGTGGCCACGCATGATTAGCAATCGCCCTAACTCTTTACGACCTTGATTGATAAGCCGCTTGCCCATTAGTGTGCAAGCCTCCCTGACGAGCGTTATATGGCGAATCAGGTTATCAAGGTGTTCTTCATGAGTGTACATTAGTTTTCCCTCTGTGCTTGTTCTAGTACGGCTTACGGTCTATCAGCAACGGTAATCCACTCTTTGCCGTATTCTTTGATAGCCTTGGCCTCTTCCACGGCCTTCTCAATGGTGTAACCATTTTCAGGCTTGTAAGCGTTGTTGCCGCCCGCCAAGTTATGCACGAAGCGAAAAGCGGAGAGCGGCGGTTTCGGACCTGCACTAGCCAGAACAGCAACCAGGACGTAATCGCCTACGATTATTTCCTCGGGGTTGTAATCGGGGTCGGCAAGGTATGCCGCCTTCGTATAGACGATACAAGCTAGATGCTCCGTAGTCGCAGCGTACTTGCGGTCAACGAACAAGGATGGGCCTTCTCTGTACCGCCGAATATGGTAGCCCTCAAACGGGATGCCTTCCCGACGAGCAACACCGCAGCTTACTAGGCCCGGTCCGTTCATTGGAATAAAGGCTTGGCCATTCTCAGGGAACTTGAAGTCGCTGATAGTGTTTTCGAGTTCCTTCCAGAAGGTGTTATGGTGTAACACCTTGGAACCGATGGTGGAGTCGTCCAGGGCGGTACAGATGTTAGAAATTTCAATCTTCACGGGGAACCTCTCTTATTTCGTACCATTCGTCATCGTCCCGCATTTCGTTGAAATACTTGCATGTTTCTTGCAAGTTGGGCAAGTTTAACGAACGGAAATCTTCTCTGTTCCAGCGATTAGCCATAACACTAATCACTTCGATTAGCGGATAGGCCCAAGTCCCTTTTGCCTCACTCACTTCAAGGTATGGCACTCGCCAAACGCCAGTGGGGGCTGGTTTCTTGCACTTATACACCCGCCAGATTTGGTACAGTTTTTTCATAGACGGTTGGCAAGGTATTGCCCATTAAGGACGACGCCATCCCTCTTAGCTAGGTCCGCTTGAATCCCATCAGGGTATTCCTTGCACTGAATGATGACCATTCTCAACATTTCGGGGCTATAGTTGAGCCTTTCGTTGACAAACTGCCGAAGATAATCAAGAGCCTGCTCGTCAGTATCAAACGGTCCTTCGTAATCACCCCACTCTAGTCCTGGCGGGGTCATTACATAGAACTTGCCAGCCTCAAACTTGGTGGCTTGGTATGCAGACATTATTCCTCCGGTTTTAGCTTGAGAGCCTGTTGCATCTGCCCGATGACAACCAGAAACTCTTCCCTTGAGAGTGGCGGGGTTTCGATGTTGACTGAGCCTTTGCCGAAGGTGGTGAAGCCCGTGCCGATGCCGATGGTGTAGGTGAAGCGGCCTTCTTCGTCGGTGCGTCGGTCCTTGTCAACGTCTACAGATAATTCCATTTCCCCAAACTTGAGGATGGTGCTACTTACGCCCATTATCTTCCCCTCTGGTCTGCCCGTTTTGCTTGTCGCAACCCTTCTTCATCGTCACCTTCGACAAACATAACTTCGGGTGCAGTTTTATGGCCGTAGACCATGAAACCAACTTTGCCTTTGACGTTTGAATGCTTGACGCAGGTGGTGGTGTCTGGCAAGGCTTCCAACCTTTCCTTTGGAATCTCTATGCCACATTCTTCGCATTTACGCATGAATGTTACTCCGGTGCTTGTTCAAACTCTTTCTTGAGTCGGTCGTATTGCTGACGCCTGTATTCTTTTGACTTCGTTTCATCTTCCAGGCGTTTGGCGGTTTCTTTTTCGTTCTCGGGCCGTGCCCATACGACAGCATATTCCTTGCCATCGTCATACTCTTGGCTTCGCAAGTCCAGGCTTATGTCTTTGCCCTTGTAAGTTTCTTTCAACCTCTGCAATCGTTCAATTACAGAGTCAATAGTGCCTTCAAGGTCATAGAGGCCCAAACTTTCCAGCTTTTCGGTGACTAACTTAGCCATGTCCCCAATACCCCTTTGCGTTGTCGTCCAAAAACCCCTCGGCCTTGGCCCAATCCTTACTTTCCTTAGCCATTTCTTCTGCCCACTGGCAAACGATTTCGGCCTTGTCAGACTGCCCCAGGCCCGTTAGTTGGTAGCAGTAGCTACAAGTGGCCTGGAATAGCTCGTAGCCTTCATCGCCAGTGCCGTAATAGACGCAAGCCTCAATTCGCTCCTGCGTCGTTTTCTTTCCAGTACGGCTTACGGCCTTCTTAGTCTTGGGTGCTGGTGGAGTGATGGGCAGAATGCGTTCCCTAATATCCTGTTCGATTTCAGAGAACACCGTAGCGAAGTCACCAGAGTCTACTGGACCGCCATCAAACAAGTCGGGCCATCGCTTGTGAGCGTTATAGCCATCGGCATCTTCGTCATTGCCGTAGGCAGTTTTGGTGTCTGTGTTCCAGGGGTTGCCTTCGGTTGGAACATAACCCCGTAGTTTCTTTCCGTCCCAATAGACGACGAAGAAAACAGGGTATTCCCAATCGCCACCAGCACTCATGCCACAAAAAGTGAACCCATTGCTAAGTGTAGTGTAGCCCATTAACTCCTTGCCACCCATCTCGAAGTTCTCAAAGTCAAAACTAACCTTGAGGTCTTTGCCTAGTTTCTCCAGCATAACGTGGGTGGAGAACGCATCGCTCTTGTTGCAATAAGGGTTCTTGGGGTCATCTTCGACAAAGGCTTTGTCGATTTTGGCCTCAAGTTCACTAATGCTAATGGGTGCGAAGGTACGAGCCATTTTGTTACCCCCAACTCACTTGAGAATACACCTTAATCTCTCCAGTGTATCCGTGTTTAGCCAACGCTTTCTTTACCTTGTCAGCCGCCTTGTTAATGGCGTCGATAGTGGTTGACCCATTATCGTCACTGTCGCCACTACAGAGGCTAATGCCTACGATGCCATGCTCCGTAAGGTAGTCGGGGTCATCATAGCCCTCGCAGGAGGGCAGATGGGTTTCCAACCCTTCTTTCTCAAGGAAGTCAAAGTCATGGCGTGCCCTCTCTCTGTATCCGTATTCTTTCTTCTCAAAGAATACAGGCGGCAACTTGGTAGTTCCGAACGCCCCATGAAGTTGTTGCGTTGGCACTGTGAATGGTTTGCCGGTATCCTTGTCAAACTTGTCGGCAGTCTTGATTTCGGTTTTATACAAATCCTTCATGGGTGCGCCGACTATGACGCTACTGCTATAGCTGGTGGACATTACTTTCTCTCCACAGGACCGCCGCAATAGCGGCAAGAGGTTTCTCTACCGTAGTCGTCCAGGCGGAACACACATACGCCGATTGGGGATTCTTCGCAATCCCAAAAGAAACCATAAGAACACTCTTTAACCCTATCATCCAAAAAATGGAAGTCGGGGATATGTTCTTTGGCAATATCGGCAATCTCTTGCCGATGCTCATATACCAGCTTGAGCAAGCCTTTTAGCTTGGCTCGTATGTGTTCTTTGGCCACTTTAGCACCCGTTGTGGTCAACAAGTTCACGCATTTCGCAAAGCCATGCGTAAATGTCATACTCGTTCATTTTGCACCCTTTCTTGGTTGTGGAGGATTCCAGCCGGGCGGCAGTTTATCCCTTAGATAGAAGCAAGTAACTGGAACGCCTTGCTTTATCCAATGTTTCCGCACCAGCAACTCAATCTTATACCAATCACCGCCTGCAATACCAGCCCCAAACAGGGGGCAGTAGACCGACAGCTTGCGATTCTTGGCAAACTCACCAACTTCCACAATGCACTTTTCCAGGGCATCGTATTGAAGTGGCTGGCGATTAGAACCGCTTGGCAGGCCGTCCTGGGCAAGCATGTTGGCGACAAAAATGATGTTGTCATCATTGTCCCATTGCACCTGTGGAATGATGGTATTGCCTAGCTTAAAAGGCACTTTGGGGTCAACACTAAGGTCGGCCCACTCTTTGTTCTTGTGCCATTGGCGATAGGTTTCCATCGCTCTTGGGAATTTGCGGCCAAGAGGGATTACAAAACCAGCACCCCATGCTCCCACCGAATTAACGACATGGGGGATGACGACGCCGCCACTAATGGGCAGGGCTTCAAACAGGTCGCCCTCTTGGTATTCGACTTTGAGTTTACTCATACAAAGCCCTTTCTTTGGCCCAACTGTGGAGATATTCAAAACCAGCATCTTCTTCCACTTCGTCGATGCTAGTAAGGGCGTAAACGTCATCCCACTGACGGTCGCAATTAAGGCAGGTAATTCGCTGAGAAACGGTGTTGCAGCACATATCGAAACTGTCGCCTTCGATGTTGTCGGAACCACAATACGGGCAGTTACCCGAGCGGTTTTCAATGTATTGCTTTTTCTGGTCATCGGTAAACCCCTTGCGATTTCATCATCGCAATCGGCTTCAATCCGGTCATCCATCGACATTACTTCGATGGCCCAAGGGTCTACTCCAAGCTGTTTAGCGTATTCCTCGGGAGAGGCGATGCGGTTTGCATCGTCACGGCAGTCGCCGTCCCATTCCCAGGGGTGATAACAGCCACAGATGCCACACTCGTAGATTTTGGTTTTCATTTGTGCCCCAGGTTTTCTTCCATCCATTTTTCGACGGCATCCTTGGCTTCACGAAGGCCGACTCCGGTACGCATTCGACGCAAAGCGTAGGCTTTGATAGCGCCAATTTTCTTACCATCCCGAATGAGTGCAATTTCTTGTTCGGTGAGGTTCGGGTCAGCAAGGCGTATGGCCTCCCTTGCAGCCCAATCCCTGGCGTCTATGACACCCCAGGAGAGAGCGCCACTAATGGCCTGCATCAAATAACATCCGACTTCCCGAATGTCGCTAATGCTATAACCTTCACGGGTCAATGCCTCAATGAAGTTGCGGGTGGTATCTTCAAACCCGTTAGCTATTTCCTCAATAGCGTCATTAGGCTTGCCATCTTTGTCGAAAAGAGGGGTCATCGTTTTCCTTTTCTCTTGATTCCTAGTGCCGCTGCCACCCTTCTAAGAGTGAGGGCAGGTTCGGTGGGTGCAACGCCATTAGCTTCAAATGTCTTAATGGCGTTGCACATATCTTCCAGACTAACGCTTACTGTGCCGTCGCAAATGGCCTGGAATAACTTGTCCTGTTCCTCCCAGCTATCGGGGTGCTGAGATTCGCAGTAAAGCATCAGGGTTTCTTTCATCATGCCCATCAGACGCTCCTATCGCTTCTTTTTGGAAGGAATGACCTGGACCTCTAGCCCTTCGGATTCCTTCATTAGCTTATCCAATTCCTCTCGCTTGAGGACTTGGCCGATTTCGGGAAGCAGACGGTCATGTAGCTTAACGACCGTATACTTCTTGGTGTCATGGAAGCCCTGTTCGACAACCAGTTTGGTCTTTTTCATGGACTACTCCTACTCCGGGTACTTCTTGTTAATGCAGGCATCGACAAGTTCGCCCCTGTCACTAGCCCTAACGAAGAAGCTGTCGGTGATGTATGTGCCATCGGGCATGTCACGATAGACGTTCACCCGATAAGCGTTGTCAAAGACGTTGATTGCCTTAACCTTGTGCAAGTTGCTAGGCTTGCCCAGGCGTTCCAGAACTTCGCTGGCAATGGTTGTAGAGAAATCAGGCTTCTCAGCCTTCGGCGTGGCCTTCTTCTCGTTGTACTCACGGGTCGCTGTCATGTTAAGCCTCACTTTCGGGTTGTTTGTCTTGCCCCGGTTCTATCTAGTACGGCTTACGCTCAATGACATTCTACCGTTTCCGGCAAATCTAGCTATGTCATTCTACTCCGATTACAGGAGTTGTCAAGCTAATATCCTCTGGAAAACGGTAGAAATGGGTGGTCCGGGTCAAGGTCTTGCGGTAGCCATTCAGGAATGCCAGTATCTCCAGCCTTCCATCCAGGCACGAAATCTCTCAGCAAAAACACATCGCAGTCGTCAAGGTCCACGACTGCGACTTGTTTGTCTAGCTGTGCATCGGTCATTTTCGACAGCATCGACTTGAGTTGTCGATAGGTTATTTTTGCTTCCATGTGGCGGCGGTCCTTTAGCGACGAGGTTCTTCCCAGCGTTTGATGACTTTCTTTACGACCACTGACCATAGTTGCTTTACATCAACAACGTCAGGGTCGGCAGTATCTTCCGATTCCACGGCAAGTTCGATACCGCTGTCGATGATACGGTCTAGTATTGATACCAGACGAGTATCGTTAAGGCAAGTCTGGCTGTCAACTTCAACCTCGACCGTATACTTGTGCGACATTTGGCCCTCCTGGGTTAATACCCTTTGGAGATAATGACAGGCTTCTTCGCCAGGGCCGAAGCGAAGGCGTTAGCCATTTTCGCCTCATCGCCCCGCTCATGCACCTGAACGTAGCAGCTATAGCTGCCAGTAGGCTGGCCTGTCTTTTTGTCCTTGGTTTCCTGATACAAGACCTGCAAACGGGTTTCGCCGTTCTCATAGTGCAGCAAGTCCTTGAGCCGACTCAGTACGGAGTCGATGAACTTGCGGCTACCCGTAATACGGATGCCATCTTCATCGAACGTAGTGCCCTTGTGCTTATAGGGCACAACAGCGGGTGTAACCTTCTGGTCAGCGGGCAACTCAATCCAGTGCTTCAAAAACTCGGACTTCTTCATGGTTTGTCTCCTGTCCTGTGTCTTACGCTGGAGCGCCAGGTTCGGCCTTCATATACTTGGCCCACTGGTCATGCAGAGAACCAGCAATATCGGAATTGACCTGGGTTTCGTCGTTGTACGGATACCAGTTTTCGCCTTCCTTCTTGCAGAATGCCTTATCCCCTTTAACAAGGCATGGGCGCTACGACGAAGGCGGGAAGGTCGCACGCTGCGCCGTCGATAGCAGCAAAGACAGACATTGGGCTAAAAACCAAACTGCCGTCATTTGCGCCACCAGAAAGTTCTCCCAATGATGGGAGGAAAACCAACAGGTGGTCATCCCACTGTTGTTCACCCTTGCCGCTGTATTGGTATTCAAAGCCTTCAATGGAACCTTCGGCTTCATTAAAGGTCGAAAAAACCTTATCGGCAAACTTGTCGGCCCACTTTGGACGCATAGCTTTCGCTCCTTGGTTTGTTGAATCAGGTTCGATTTTTCATGACGAACACCATCCTCCTACTAGCCACCACACTTCGCCGTTAGAGTCGGGCTTGTGTAGTGCCTGTGACCTTTCACACAAAAACTTCACTTCATCCTTGAGTTTCTGAACCTTGTTCTGGTCCCTCTTGCCAAGCAAGCTAGTATGGCACAACGGACAGTCAGCCACTTGTAACTTTTCGGTGTTGAACCGGGACTGACAACCGGCGCACTTAACAAAGCCACCCTTGGCCTTCATTGCCAAGATAGCTTCCCTGACAGCTTCGTTAATACTTCGTTCAACAACCCAGGACTCGTTGTAAAGTTCCTGAGACTTCTTCTTGTTGGCCTCACTAACAGCGCCACCCTTGAAAGAGACAGCCATCGGGCCATCCCATTTCTGGTGATGCTGCTCAAGCCACTCGTTAGCGGCCCGTTCGTCAGCCAGTTTCAGGTCGTTCCAGCGGATTGAACCATGAAGCTCACCGATGGTTCCAGAGTAGGAATGACCGCTTTCATGCCGTTCCTGTTCAGCCATTTCCTCAAAGTCCTTGGCAATCTTGGTGCGGTCATTGCTTTTGAACGTCACAGCGCAGAAAGAAGCTCCCATTACTTCTTTTTCTTTCTGGCAGCTAGAACCTCGGCAGGTGTGCCGACAGGTTTGGAGCGGCCTTGCGGCTTCCCTACCCACTGTACGCCCTCGTCTACTAGCAAGTGTAGAATGCTGAGAGGTAGGCTACGGTAGGAAACATTGCGTAAGCCTTTGTCTCGTTGGTACAGATGCAAGGCAGAAGTACCTTGCGGCATGGTATATTCGGCCAGGACCACAGAACCAGTGTTCAAAAGAACGGTGCAAGTTCGCTCTGCTTGGTTAATCCAAGCGCCGAACTTCTCACCCGCCTTACAGTCATAAGGTTTGAATCCAGTTGCCATGTATCCAGCCCCCAGTGCCTTCGGATATGGTTTCAGAATGTATCGTCCCATGTCGGTTCCTAGTACGGCTTACGCTAGTCGTTTTCTGGCGTTTCCCGGTTGGTTTGGACCACAGCCGCAACAAAACTAGCGATTTTCTGGTTAAGAGCCTCTGCCTCTTTCCTACCATTGAAGGATTGGCCGGTTAGCCCAGCTATGATTTCCTGCCACTCTGCGACAGTGAGGGTCATAGTTACCCTCATGCTCTTTTCATCCATGTTCGTCTCTCAGTTTAGTGGAAGATGTACCGTCGTCAGCGTATGTTTTCGGGGAGGCGAAGTGGCACAGTGCCGCCATGGCCCGTAGCTGCTCGGGCGACATGTACAACAGCGTGGGAATGTCCTTGCTATCGTGCCCGAGACGTTCACAAACCAAGAACTTAGCTCCCAGGCTTGTCAGTTTGGCCACCGTTTCGTCAATGTCGCCATGCTTGGCAAGGCGCAGCAAGGTATCTGACCCCACCACGAACGTAGCTGGGCCGAATAAGGCAGCTTTCTCCACAAAAGTAGCAGCATGTGTCACATACACCTTGTTAATGTGACCAATGCCTTTGGTAGCTGCCTTAATTTTGGCAATCCGCTCAGCAACAACAGCTTGAGCAAGGGGCGGCTTGTCGAAATTGGTGATACTTAGTTCAAGGTCAACAGGGCTGCCGAATAGCAAATAGGCAGCTTCGGCCATCGCAAGATGCCGATGATGTACCGGGTTGAATGAGCCTGCGAAGATGATTTTCTTATCGCTGAACGCAATATCGTTCAGGGTATAGGTTTCCAGCTTGGCCAGTCTGGTAACTGAAACCTCTTCGGGCAGGCCGCAAGCAACAGCTAGTGCTTCTTCGATTAGCTCCGCTGTGAACCTTTCCTCTTCTTCTCTGGACCTTGGAACCCTTAGTTCAATGTAGTAAGCACACAGGCTGTCATGGGTTGCCACAGCAATGTAGGCATGGTGACGACGACCCGCCCGTTCTGTGCCTGCCTTGACTAAGCTGCAAGTAGCACCGACACCAATAAGGTGCTTTTCTTCACAGCCATCAGGAGCAAGCATTTTGGCACGGCTTAGGGCTGACATAGCCATAAACTGTGCCGTCTCGGGCGCACAGTATTTTTCTGGCTTGTGGTGTAGGAAGTTATCAACCGATGCGTTGGAATAAGGCACAACAGCTTCTAACAGTGTGTTAGAGCCTTCGCCGTAACGCAGTAACTCCCCGATAGCCTCAGTGCCCCCGCCAGTGATAGTGAGTACAGCCTTATAGGGAGAGGCATGAATCTTGAGGATTCGGTCTTTCATGTTAGTTCTCGCTTGGCGTCATTTCCATGATGCTAAGAGGCTTAGGAAGCTCATAGCCACCTGGATATACAACGTCTTTGGGGTTCTTTTCTTCCGCATCCTTGCCGAAAACGCAAGGAATAGGCTTCCCGCCCCAAATGGACAACCTTCGACCTACAATTCTCACATGACCGTTGCCATGAGGGTCGGTCCACCATGCGTAACCTACTGCGCTAGTAGCGGCGGGCCATTCGTAAGCCTTGGGCACCGTGCCGCCATTAGTCCAGAACAAACCTTCTGGCTCGTTGCGATTGAACACCCGTAAGCCATTAGGGGGAGAGACTTTGCGTTCCCTGGCACGGTGATTAGCTATTGCAGCAGCTTGTACTAGCGCAGCAGCTAGTTGTGCCTCGGTAGGGTTGACAAGAATCTGGTCAAACTGTTTTTCGGTCATACGAAGCTACCTCAGACGATTTCCTGGCCCGGTGGTGGCTTCATCCGTAGTACGGCACTTGCCACAATACCAGGGTGCGGGAGTTAGGACACGCTTGGGACTGCGTTTCTTGCAGTTGGCGCACCGATACCGCTTCCCTTTATTGAGGTTGGTCTTGGGTTTCTTCTTTTCCTTCTTGGGAAACATTGTTAGCTCCAATTTGGGAGCGAACCACAGTCCATTCTTTATGGTGTGATTTTCGCCCGGTTGCAACGCCGTGCATGTGCCAGAGGTTAAGGTTTTGCTCGTCACAAAAACGATGTAGACTGGTAGTGTTGAAAACCACCCCGTCAGGTGAAGTAATTTGGTAGTTAAACTTCACTTTTTTATCACTCATTTTTTTGCGAGCAGCTTCCGAAGCTACCTTTCCCGTATTGGCAACTCCTATTTTCTTTTTATGGTTAAGGGTAAGAGTTTTACCTTGGTTCAACAAAGACAACTTCTGTTTTGTTGAGTCCTTCATCTTATATCCCTTATGGCCCTCTTGCAACTTCGCAATAGTCTCTGGAGAAACTATTTTGCCTTTATTGGACGCACCAATTTTTTTCTTAGTCTCTTCGCTTAAACGCCCGTTGGCTTGGCCCAATTTAAGGTTGTAGCCATTTGGCGACAAGGCATTTAGTTGCATTCCCCAATAAACTTCCCTTTCATCAAGAGTAGGCTGGGTCGGGTCCACCAATCGCTCCAAGATAGTCGCTTGAAAATGTTCTGAGCCATATTTCTTGATGGCCAGAACAATAGGCATATTCTTCACCTTGTTCCATCTAGCCTCTGCACAATGGCGGTCGAATCGTTGCTGTGCTGTTTTCCATGTTTGGCCGACATAAACTTTTGAATTTATGTCGTTAGTGATTTTGTAAATGATTGCTTCCATACAACCATTATAGTAACTTTCTAACTTTTCTCCCCACTACTTCGTATCTCAGAGCGAATTTTCATCAAAAGTTTGCCCAGATGATTCTCTCCAATTCCGCCACATACGCCCCAAAAAACGTCATGCCAGGTGTTTTGCTCAACTATTTCCGCCTCACCTGTGTCAAGTAACTTTTGACGAAGCTCTGGAATGGCGAATTTCTGCCTTAGCAGATTCTCCATCACAGACAGTTTAACTTCGTTCCAATCTGACCTAACGACTAGCTTCTTGCCAGCTTTCTTAGCCTCACCAGCGGTGAGGGTGGCAATTCGCTTACGTTCTTCCAAGTCTAGCGTCTTGGCCGCTTGGTAAGCATGTTCGGTCGATGTAAAGTCAATGCCCTCATAGGACACTGGTGCTGGCCAGAAGTTAGAGAGCCAGCGGTATTCCCCCTTGAAGCCCATGATGGGTTTCAAGCCAGGGATTTCTTCATCTTCTGACATAATTCACCTTAAAAGCATCGGCATTAGTAACAGACGCATCTGTGAGTCTGCCTGAATGACTAATGCCTCCCGCCCTTCTGTGTTTTTTGCTATGTGTTCGTCCAACAATTTAACGGCGGCACATTCTTCGCCGCCTAAAGCTACACACAGGTCACGGTATTCGCCTAGTGTGGCTGGACATTGATTGCCTGATTCGTCGGTTCGCATGGTGTCACGCACTGTTCAGGAAGCGACGTACATTGTCACTTCCGTTACTGCGACGGTCCTTCCCCATCGAACAGTAGTTGCTTTGAGGGTCAAGGACCGCCTTGAAAGCCTCTAGCAAGTCTGTGATAACCTTGGGTGTGGCCCATTGCTTCTGGCGAATCTGGAATATGCAGTCCAGAATTTGGGCGCTTGAGGTTATTTCTTCAAGGTCAACATAGTAGTCGGTCGGGGCATGGACAAGGGCCATTGTGTCCTTGTTCAGCACCCACTCGCCCCAGGTTGGAGTCTTGACCTTTTCTCGGTGAAGTTTAGCCGCCTCCACCGCAATATCGCTCAGTTTCCTAATCATCGCAATCACCCTTTCGCTTGAGAAATCTTTCAATTAAAAGAGTGATAGAACCACCGTTTCTTGGTATGCCTCATTGTACTCCGATTACGCTATTTGTCAAGCTCAATCGACGTACCAACCATCGTCCAGAATGGCCTGGAGAGAACCGTATTCCAGTTTCTCAGCACCCTCCAGGGTTTCTTCGCCTTGAGCTAATGCGAACAGGTTAGCCAAGAACACAATCGGGCCTTGTGTATCCACTAATACCCCAATGTGGGGTTCCTTAGTGTGGCTCCGCTTGAGTGGCAGACATGGGTAAGCGGGCCAAGAGCTAGGTCTGCGCATCATGGCAAGGTCTGTGGTGTCCATCACTTTACCTTAACCTGTTGCTTGCATTGAGGGCAGTCAACGTAGTCATAGCTGCCGTCAAACTCGCACATGCTGTAGAGGGCTTGAGTCTTAACATCCTTCTGGTAAAACTCAAGTTTGGCCCCACAGTTTTTGCAAGTAGCCTTACGCTTCTTAGTCTTGTCCTGGCCAACTTTCTTGACGCTCATCCCGCCACCTTTCGGAACTTGCCTTCCGTTAGCTGGTACTTCTGACCCAGGCCACCACCCAACATGCCGCCTTGTTCCTGATGACAGGATTCGCACATGCAGGCCCAGGGGCCGAATTGGGTGCGACCGTCAACGAAAACGTCGGTAATTGCCTTCTGGCAAATGTCACACTGTTTCGGGGGTGGGCTGCACCACGTTACTTCCTTCATGTCGAACCTCCTCCCTGCTAATCAGGGCATGTTTGAGAAGTTGTTCCGCACGTTTGCGGGCCGCTTCTCTTTTGTTTTTCTTGACCTTGCTACTGGTAGATTCCAGTAGTGCTTCCAGTGCAGCAAGCATGTCTACCTCTGGATACTTTTCGGGGTATTCCACCTTGCAGGTGACGTATAGGGTTTTCATGTTCCCTCTAGGAGTTTAAGGAAAGTTTCCTTAACAAGAGGCTGATACTGGATTCCGTCCCATTCGCCAGCTTCATTGCGATAGTGCTTGTGGTAAATTGTGGTTGGCGTTATCAGCCAATGGGCATGTTCCACAATGTATTCCATGCCGGGGTGCGATACCTTCTCATCGACCCGCATCTTGCTGTCGGGCAGGTGCGTTACAAAGTTCCAGTAGGAAGCCCGTTCTGGCAGGACGACGAACAATTCCCCAGGCTGCAATTTGGCCTGGATGTTCTTGAAGTCATCGGGGGACATATCGCCCCAGCCAATTTTCTCACCCAAACCATTATACCAGCCGCCGTTGTGAACCAAATCCCTAGCATGAATGCGGCCTTCTTTGAGGCCCATTTCAGGCAGGCGGGCGACGGTTAGCATTGCGAGTTCCTGCCGCCTTTGTTCGCCTATCTTCTTCTTTTTCCAGGGCCACATGGCTTCTCCTATAATTTCAAAGCTTTGCCAGCCAAGTTATTTTTCACATTAAGAGTGTTAATGTGAATTTTTTCGGGTTGCAGCCACTTTTTCTCGTCTTACCTCTTCTTTTTCTAGGGCCAAGACAAATCCACTCCATGTCTTGACGCACCGCTTATACAGACTAAGCTCTGAGCGGGCACGCTTAATCTGGAACTTTAGTTCCGGGTTCGTCAGGTTTCTTAGCTTTTGGAAGGTGGCCATTTCTTAGCACTATGCTCCCATCCAAGAGTCCGTCATGTAATTCTTTGACGGTGGACTTGGGTTTCCACAGGCTACTAACCTTCGCCCATAGTTTCGCAAAGAACGCTTTCATTTCACTTCTTTCTAGTACGGCTTACGGCTTCTTGGCCTGTATTTGCTTAATCTCTTCCTCGGTCATAAGGCTTCGTGCCTCTGCATCAAGGACGCCAGTGGTCAATATCCGCAAACGGATGGTGTCGTACTTGTCTTGAAGGTAGTTACAAAGCAATTCAATTAAATAGGTTTGTCCCTTCGCCCAACATGGAGAACAGCCTACAAATTGAACGTCAAGGTGTTTTTCATAGAGGCGATTGAAGGGTGTATCGGCGGCTTCTGGTCGCTTGGGCAACATGACGGCACGGCAATTCACCGCATCCTTCTGGCAGAAGAAGCAGTTATATTGTTTACCGTCCCAGCGATGTTGGCCGTCTTTGATAGCCGCCATTATTCAAACTCTTCTAGCGATTGAGGTATCAGGTGACTCTCAATATCATTGTCCTCAACCTCAATGATATAAAATTTCTTGCCAGTAGCAGCTTGGAGAGCGTCGATGTTTTGCCCTCGCTTACCAATAAGCAGGCCGGGACGCCCAACCTTAATTACCACAAAATCATTGATGGCAATAATTTCCGTGACCCGCAGACTTCTTATTTCTTCTGCGGTTTTCTGGTAATCATTGTTGTTTTTGGTAAGGTAAAACTCGCCAATTTTCTCCGCAACTTCTTTTGTTTGTTTTGAAATCATTAGAACCTCATTGAGCGATGCTCATTCAGTTGTTCTTCCATGTCTTGCGACAGGTTATAGACTTCCATGACCCTCTGCATATTCGGGCCGTTATGGGCTTCGTAGACCTTCTTGGCGTCCTGGCCCTTTTCGACGTAGACAGGATAGTCCTCGTAGTTGAAGGTATCGCACACCACAATCAGGTGCGTAGCGCCTTGTTCGACGCCTCTTTCAAACCACTCACGAATGTCTTGCTTGGTAGTAGCCATGTTATTTCCTCGGTTTCGTCCACCTAACTTCTACCGAAGTAAGTTTATAGGTGGGCTGGACAGCCTTTGGGTCAACTTGTTCATACCCTGTTACCACTAGGCCAGGGTAATGAAACAAGATTTCAGGGTTGCCAAGGGTCAGGTTGTTAGTAACAACACCTTTTTCATCCCGGCTATGAAAATTGACTGACATGCCTCCCGACATGCTAATCACTTCACCCTTAATCCATTCTTCCTCTACTTGAAAGTAACACTTCATGGCTTGCCTCAGAACGGGCTTGCAAGGTCATTGGCTTCTTCGTAGCCACCTTCCTTGTCATACATTTTCTGCCATAAGGCTGCATCTTGTATTAGGTCTATTGACCTGGCAGACTCGCAGCAGTCATGGTAGTCGTATGGTGACTGTTCGCTAAACTCCATTATCGTTTCCTTGTCGTCAAACAGGATGTACGATAGTGGAACCGTTGGCTTCCAAGGCTTTTGGGTGTTATCCACCTTCCAGCCCCGGAATGCAACGATTTTCTTACCGACTAGCTTGCTCCAGTCCATCCTTTCTCCGCTGAATTTCTTTGGCCAGAGATTCCTCAAGGTATTCGTCAGCACCCTTGAGGGCTTCAAGTAGTAGCTCGCTTTCTTGCAAGTACAACTTGAGGAAGTCCTGGGGAGCGTTGTCCATGTCCTTGAGGTTGCAGGTCCGGTCAATGAGCTTGATTTTCTTAGCCCATTGTGACACACCCTTTAGGTGGTCCCGGTCCATTTCCTTGCGCTTCCAGCGGGGTTCCTTACTACCCTTGCTAGGGTTAGTAAGTTCCTTAACTAGCGATACCACTTCGGGCGGGAACGTCAGTAATTCGTCAACGAATTGCTGGTCGCAATCCTCCAGAACATCATGCAAATATGATGCGGCAATTTGTGTGTCAGTTACACCTGACAGGCACTCAACAAATGCCGCAACCATTACAGGATGCACAATGTAGTCGGCTCCATCATACTTCCGCTTTTGGCCAGCGTGCGCTCTCTTGGCTAAGTCGATGGCCTTCAATAACAACGTCATGAATCCTCCAGAATATCGGACAACTTACTATGTTATTCTATGAACACAAAAGTATGTTGTCGATGTAAACAAATAAAGGCATTTGACGCCTTTAGGAAGCCGTCGCCATGACGATTCACGTTGCAAAGCGTGTCCAGACGCTACAGTATCTGGAAGTTAAGAGTTGGGTTCTTGGTAAGGCGGCAATCGGTGACTGCCTGCAACCTTATTGATGATGACGTAGGTGGTCAGGACACCGCCAAAAACG
>Ga0194121_10005529_pt1 | contig 17360 bp, 14 predicted proteins | sample TA2MahCa50mmetaG_FD_148609 | JGI IMG/M metagenome (GOLD analysis project Ga0194121, IMG submission 148609) | Freshwater microbial communities from Lake Tanganyika, Tanzania - TA2015020 Mahale Deep Cast 50m | ecosystem: Environmental > Aquatic > Freshwater > Lake | place: Tanzania: Lake...
CATCCGTCCGTGCGCGGCCCGCGGGCGAGGCAGCTTCAGCCGCCGATGCCGCGGGTCGCGGTGCCGCCCGCCGAGCGCGGCGGCGCGCACTGCGTGACGACGCGCGAGGCCAGGTCGCGGGTCGAGCACGGCAGGCTCATCGCTGCGCTGTAGTTCGGCAGGACCACGCGCGTCCCGAGGGTCGCGCCGACCAGGCTCTTAATCTCGGGCGCCATCACGCGCACCGAGACCAGCATGCCCTGCCCCGACGCACGCCGCAGCGTCACCGCCAGCGTCCTCGAGCTGAAGGTCGCGACGGTGCCCTGCTTGTTGGGCTTGAGGGCACCGGCCGGGACCTCGACCGCGTGGCTGCCGCCGGCCCCGGTGAGCTCGAGACGCAAGGTCGGGACGGTGCGCGTATCGACGACGCCGCTGAATCCGCCCTCGAGGATCAGCGCGCCGTCGTCGCGGCCCGGAGCCGTGGTGATGGTCGCCTTGCCCTCGAGCATCGTGCAGCTCTGGTTCGCCGCCTGATTCGCGAGATCCGGGCAGGAGTCGCACGCGTCGCCGACACCGTCGGCGTCACGGTCGGACTGGTTCTGGTTCGCGACCGCCGGGCAGTTGTCGCGCGCGTTGCGCACGCCGTCGCCGTCGCCGTCGCTGGCGACCGGCGTCGGAGCCGCGGTCGGTACCGGAGGCGGCGTCGCGGCCGGACGCGGCGTCGGAGTCGGTGCCGGCTTCGCGGTCGGCGCAGGCGTGGGCTTGGCGGTCGGGCCCGGCGTCGGAGCGGCACCGCCGTTGTCGTACAGGTAGGCGACCGCGCCACGGTCGTAGTCGTCCAGGCCGGCACCGCGACCGTCGAAGTGCGCCATCCAGTACATGGTCGCGTCGCTCGCGAACGTGCCGCCCGAGGTGCCGTCGGCCGAGTGCGCGAGACCGATCGCGTGCCCCATCTCGTGCGTCATGACCTCCGAGAAGTTGCGGAAGTCCGTCTTGCTCCAGAAGTTGCACCCGCCCCAGCCGTTGTTGAACACGATCGAGCCGGAATTGATCGTCTGATACGGCGTGCCCGGCCGGACCGAGCCGCTCGAGCAGAAGCCGCCGACCGCGAGCACGCCGCCGCTGCAGCTCGACGGGTCGTCGATCTCGTTGCGCGGGTCGTCGAAGCTGATCGTCATCGCGCCCTGCACGCACTGGAAGCCGCCGCCCTGGCGGTCGCCGGCGTAGCGCATGGCGAGCGACGAGCCCGGCTTGTTGCTCCACGCGGCCGCGGCGTCGACCACCGACTGCCTCGACACCGCCGCGCCGAGCTTCGCATCGCCGGCGAGGTCGCCGAACACCTGCACCGGCAGGTCGAACCAGCGCGACGCGGGCGACATCAGCCGGAACTGCGTCGTCGCCTGCGCCGTCCCGACGAGCTGCGGCGCCCGTGCCTCGACGCGCGCCGCGCCCCGCGCGAGCGGCGAGATGCGCCGCGTGAAGCGGTCCAGGGACTCGATGCGGCGACCGTAGCCCTTGGGCGCGACGCGCGACAGCCACACGCGGCCGTTGTTCGCGACGCGTGCGGACACCTTGCCGAGCGCCAGGTTGTGCGTGCGCAGCACGCCGTCGGGGCCGACCTTGAGGTACACGAGCACGGTCTCGCCCAGCGCGTACTCCGGCGAGCCGAAGATCCACTGCTGCTGGTCGCCAACCTGCCCGCCGGTCTGCACCAGCGTCAGCCGGTCACCTGCAGCCGCCCCCTTGAACCCTTCATGGACGCGCAGCGACACCTCGGTGCTCACCTGCGAGCCGTCGAACGCCGCGACGCTGCGCATGCCGCTCACCGTGGCGAGCACCACCGCGTCCGCACCGCGGAGCATCTCCTCCTGGTCGGGCACGACCCACGTCGTGGCCCCGGCCGTGCGGAGCCCGCACACGGCGCCAAACAAAAATGTCACCACCCCGCACACCACCCGCTTGCGCATCACCGCCTCCATTGCTCGGCGGGTGTGGAGCAACGGAGGTGCCATGGTCCGTACGCGAGACGGCTCCATGCGAGATCGCCGCGCAGCACCTGTGCGACACAGCGCCTGCGCTTCCCGGGCGTGACGCGAGCGTCGAACACGTGACGCCCGCGCGCGCCGGCGTCCTTGACCCGCAGGGACTTTTCCGCGCACCGCGCGCACCACCGCCACCGGGATCGCGCGACATCGCGAGCGCCGCACGGTCGTCTGTGCCGCGCGCGGAAGCGGACGCGCACGACGATGCGTGCGCGAGCGCCGGCGCGCGCGCCGCGCGCTTCGCTCGGTCGCGGTGCGGGCGGGCGGCACTTCGTTGACGCCTCGGCGGCGCAGTGGCGGCGGATCGCTGTTCCGCGCCGCTGCCGGGAGGCGAGACGGCGCCGCGCCGGCGCGCCAAATCGCGACCCCGGACCGACCGGCAGGCGTGCCCCGGCCCGGTCGGCCCGCTCGAACGGGTGCGGCGTGACTTCGCGCGACACCTGTGGCAAACCTCAGGCATGGACTCGGGGCAGGTCGCGTGACGACCCTCACCTGCCTGGGCACCAGCGACGCCTTCGGCTCTGCCGGCCGCCACTGCGCCGGCTACCTGCTCGACACGCCGCAAGGGTGCATCCTGCTCGACGCCGGCCCGAGCGTCCTCGGCGCGCTCAAGGCGCAGCAGCGCCGACCGATCGAGGTCGACGCGGTCCTGCTGAGCCACCTGCACGGCGACCACTTTGGCGGCGTCGCCTTCCTGATCCTCGAGTTCTGCTACGAGGCGCCGCGCGACCGTCCGCTGCTCGTGGTCGGTCCGCCCGGCACCGAGCGTCGCGTCTTCGAGCTCTACCACGCGCTCTACGACGACATGCGCGGCAAGGCCCTGCCCTTCGAGCTCCGCTTCCTCGAGATGGTCGACGGCGGCGTGCAGGACGTCGTCGACGCCCGCGTCGAGAGCTTCCGCGTCCCGCACCAGGAGACCGCGGTCTCGCTCGGCTTCCGCGTGCGCGCCAACGGTACGGCCGTGACGTACTCTGGCGACACCGCCTGGACGCCGGACCTGCTGCGACACTCGCGCGGCACCGATCTCTTCGTCTGCGAGTGCACCACGTTCGACAGCCACGTCCCGCGCCACGTGCGCTACCTCGACATCGCGGCGAACCGCCACAGCTTCGACAGCGGGCGCCTCCTGCTGACCCATCTCGGGCGCGAGATGCGGGCGCGCAGCGGCGAGATCCCCGACGAGCTCGCGAACGACGGTCTGAAGATCACGCTGAAGTGAACGCGCGCGCAGCGCGCGCGCGACGGAGCGTTCCAGCGGCCCGACGGACCGCTTTTCAAGCGAACGCTTGAGTTTTCCGGACCGGGGTCGTAACCGTACTTGGATTCGCAGTCCCCTCTCGGAGGAACCCCCCGATGGTCGGCATCACCTCGTTCGGCGCGTACATCCCCTATCTCCGCCTGTCGCTGGCCGCGGCCAGCGGCGGCAAGCGGACCGAGGGCGGCCCCGAGAAGGCCGTCGCCAACTACGACGAGGACGCGCTCACCCTGGCAGTAGCCGCCGGCATCGACTGTCTGCGCGGCATCGACCGCAAGACGGTCGACGGCGTGCTCTTCGCGTCCACGTCCTACGCGTTCAAGGAGAAGCAGGGCGCGGCGATCGTCGCGAAGGCGCTCGACCTGCGCCGCGACGTGCTCACGGCCGACGTCGGCGACTCGCTTCGCGCCGGCACCAACGCGCTGCGTGCGGCAATGGACTCGGTCAAGGCCGGCTCCGCGAAGAGCGTGCTCGTCGTCATCGGCGACACCCGCATGGCGGCGCCGCGCTCCGCGCTCGAGGGGAACCTCGGCGACGCGGGCGTCGCGTTCCTGATCGGCGACGTCGACGTGGCGGCGAGCGTCACCGCCACGCACGCGGTCGCCGACGAGATCATCGACGTGTGGCGAACCGAGGGGGATCCGTTCGTGCACTCGTGGGAGGACCGCTTCGTCGTCGACCACGGCTATCGCGCCAACGTGAGGGAGGTCGTCGCCGGCCTGCTCACGAAGCAGGGGCTCGCGCCGAAGGACTTCGCGAAGCTCGTCCTGTTCGGGCCGGACAAGCGCAGCCACGGCGCGCTCGCCCGCGAGCTGAAGTTCGACCCGACGGCCCAGCTGCAGGATGCGCTGTTCGGCCGGGTCGGAAACTGTGGCGCCGCGTTCGCGCCGCTGCAGCTCGCGGCGGCCCTCGAGGACGCGAAGGCCGGGGACAAGCTGCTGCTGGTCAACTACGGCGACGGCGCGGACGCGTTCGTGATCGAGGTCGGATCCGGCATCGAGAAGCTCCGCGACCGCCGCGCCGTCCGCTGGTACCTGAAGCGGCGCGGCGAGATCCCGACCTACGACATGTACCTGCGCTTCCGTCAGCTGCTCGCGACCGAGCACGACCGCCGCGCCGGCGCGGGACTCTCGGCGACCAAGCACTTCCGCGACCGCGACTACGAGGTCAGCCTGCTCGCGCAGAAGTGCCGCAAGTGCGGCCAGGTCCAGTACCCCCACCAGCGCGTCTGCTTCGGCTGCTACGCGAAGGACGAGTTCGACCACGTCCGCCTGTCGGACCAGATCGGCTCGCTGAAGTCGTTCACCTTCGACAACTTCGCCGGCAGCCCGAACCCGCCGCTGGTCGCGACCGTCACCGACATTCTCGGCGCGCGCCTCTACATCCAGATGACCGACGCGAACCCGAAGGAGGTCAAGCTCGACCTGCCGGTCGAGCTGACGTTCCGGAAGATCCACGACGCCGGCGGGACGCCGAACTACTACTGGAAGTGCACGCCGGTGCGCTGAAGCGGCGACCGCCGCGACGCGCCACGACGCCCGAGCAGAAGAAGGATCACGTGCATGAACCCTGAAGCCATTCGCGACAAGGTCGCCATCGTCGGCATGGGCTGCTGCAAGTTCGGCGAGAACTGGGACAAGGACCCCCAGGACATGATCGTCGAGGCGGCCTACGAGGCGTACGCCGACGCCGGCATCGAGAACCCGCAGAAGCAGATCGAGGCGGTGTTCTGCGGCGCACAGTACCCCTCGAAGGGCACGGCGGAGGTCGCAGACGCACTCAAGCTCTACGACCGTCCCGTCAGCATGGTCGTGAACTACTGCGCGACGGGCACCGACGCGTTCCGCTACGGCGTGTTCGCGGTCGCGAGCGGTATGTACGACACGGTGCTCGTGGTGGGCTTCGACAAGCCGAAGGACCGCGGCGTGTCGGGCCCGAGCGTCGCCGTGACCGGCGTGCGCGGCCTGCCCGCGACGCCGGCCGGCTGGTTCAGCCACGTCGCCGCGCGCTACTTCGACACCTACGGCGCCGGCCGCGAGGACCTCGCGCGCATCGCCGTCAAGAACCACCACAACGGCACGCTCGCCCCGAAGTCGATGCTCAAGCGCGAGATCACGGTGGAGGACGCCCTGAACGCGCGGGTCATCTCGTGGCCGTTCGGCCTCTACGACTGCGCCGCGCAGTCCGACGGCGCCGCGGCCGCGATCATCACCCACCGCGAGCTCGCCCGGGGCTACCGCGACGACTTCGTCCTCGTGCGGGGCATCGGCATCTCGCTGTCGGCCGACCCGAAGGAGGACCCGAGCTTCGACTTCCTGCGCTGGAAGCCGACCGAGGCCGCGGCCAAGCAGGTCTATCTGCAGGCGGGGATCACCGACCCGAAGAAGGAGATCCACGTCGCGCAGGTGCACGACTGCTTCACGCTCACCGAGCTGCTCGCGTACGAGGACCTCGGCTTCTGCGAGAAGGGCTCCGCGAAGGAGCACATCAAGTCGGGGACCTTCGAGCTCGGCGGCGAGCTGCCGGTCAACACCGACGGCGGCCTGAAGACCTTCGGCCACCCCACCGGCGCGACCGGCGTGCGCATGATCTACGAGAACTACAAGCAGCTGCAGGGCAAGGCCGAGAAGCGGCAGGTCAAGAACGCGACCGTCGGCCTGTCGCACAACATCGGCGGCGCCCCCCAGGCCTGCGGCGTCTGCATCGTCGCGATGCCCTGACCACCGAGCTCACCACGAGCACAAAAGGGGGGACGGTCTCACGACCGTCCCCCCTTTCTTCATCCAGGTGCCCACCGACCAGCGAAGCGACGTCACCACCGAGCCCCGCACCGCCCCTTCTGCGAAGCCCGAAGGGCAAGCGGCCGAGTCGTATCGAGGCGTACGGCGATCTGTCGACCGCGACCGACCCGACGATGACGATCACGCTCCGCGTGGGCCAGCACGTCAACCAGGTCACGGACACGTGGCAGCAGACCAACTACGGCTGGTTCCGGTTCCATAATTGAAAGGAGGGGGACTCTGTCCCCCTCCCTCGCCCGCGGCGGAGCCGCGGGCGATTCACTCCCCCGACTCGCCTGACGCCAGGCTCGGCCGCGCTGGGGCGGAGCCTGGCGTAACGCGGCGGGTCACCTCACTTCGCGGCCGTCTCGTACGCGCCGATGTCGCAGCGGCCCTTGTCGCGGGCAACGCCGCGCTGGTCGGCAGGCGCGCAGGTCCCGCCCGAGCCGGTCGCCTTGCCGGGATTGCCGCCGTCGATCGCGGGGCTTCCCGCCTGGAGAGCGCGCGAGCGCGTCGGACCGTCGTTCTTCGCGAGCACCGCGAGCTGCGCGTCCTTGCCGATCACGTCGCCGTCGCCGGCGCCCTGCAGCGTGCAGCCCCCCTCGCTCTGGACGAGGTTGTAGCCGCCCGAGGTCACCACGCCGCTGCAATCGGCACCCGTCGAGCCGGTATTGCCGGAGAGTATCGAGTTCGCGAGGGCCACGGCCGCGGTCGCCGCGCTGGCGACGCCGCCGCCCGCGCCGGTCGCCGTGTTGCCGGCGACGGTCGCGTTGTTCAGGGTGACCCTGCCCTCCGCCCGGTTCGCGATCCCGCCCCCCGCACCGCCGGCCGTGTTGCCGCTGATGGTGGTGTTCACCGCGGCGAGCGTCCCCGAGTTGAAGACCGCGCCGCCATCGGACGAGGCCGCGTTGTCGGCGAGCGTGCTGTCGGTGAGCTTGACGCTGCCCTCGATGTTGTCGAGGCCGGCGCCGCTCTTTGCCCGATTGCCGGTCACCTCGCTCAGCAGCAGCGACAGCGTGCCCTGGTTGACGATGCCGCCGCCGTCGTCGGTGAGCGAGGCGTTGCCGGCGATCGTGCTGTTCATGACCTGCAGCTCGCCCGAGTTCGCCACGCCCCCGCCCCGGCCGTCCGCCGTGTTGCCCTCGATGCGCACGTTGAGGAAGGTCGCCGTCCCGGTCTCCGCGTTCGCGACGCCGGCACCGGCGCCCGAGGCGTTCAGCGGCGTGCCCTGCGCGCGGTTGTTGCGGACCACGACGTCGGCGAGCTTCAGGTGACCGCGGTTCAGGATGCCGGCGCCGCTCGATCCGTCCGCGAGCCCGTTCTGAACGGTCAGGCCCATCAGGCTGATCGTCGAGTCCTTCTCGGTCTCGAACACGCGGAGCTTGCCGCCGCCGTCGACGACGGTGCTCGCGGCGTCGCCGCCGAGGATCTGCACCTCGCCGTTCAGGAACAGCACGCCTGACTGCGCGAAGTCGGGGCCGCCGGTCGACGCGACCGTCAGCGCGTAGGTTCCGGGGGGGAGGTTGATCGTGTCCGCCAGCGTGGTCGCGTTGGCCTCCTCGATCGCGGCGCGCAGCGTGCAGCCCCCCGCCTTCGACGCGCACTGGCCGTCGCCCGGCTTCAAGTCCGGCGAATCCGCTGTCGTGTCCACGTTCAGGTTGGCACCGAGCGCGTGCGTCGTGCCGCCGAGCAGCAGCGCGAGCGTGAGCGAAGAGACGAGCTTCCGATCCATCTGGCCCCCCACCGTTCCGAAACGTATCCGCCGGCGCTCCCTACAAGAGGCGATGCACCGGGTCCAGCGGACGGGCGAACAGGTGATCTTCGTCCCGCCGGCGTCGGCCTCGACCGTCGCGGCCGGCGCCGGGCCGCAGGCCGGCACGGCGGCATCCGGACGTCACCGCACGACCACCCCGTGGATCTCGCCGGTCAGCTTCTCGATGCGCGCGCTCAGCTCCTGCGTGATCGCCGTCAGCTTCGTGTTCTGCTCGAGCAGCTCGAGCAGCTCGAGCAGCTTCGCCGAATGCTCGAGGGCGATCTCGAGACGGTCCTGGCTCGCCGCGGCGAGCACCTCGCGGTGCTGCGCGTCGGCGTCCGCGTGCGCCTTGTCGCGATCGGCCTGACGGGTCTGGGCGAGCAGGATCAGCGGCGCCGCGTAGGCGGCCTGCGTGCTGAACGCGAGGTTCAGCAGGATGAACGGGTACGGGTCGAAGGTCGCCCAGTCGGCCGAGTTGACCATGATCCAGACGGCGACGATCACGGTCTGCGCGATCAGGAAGGTCGGCGTGCCGAAGAAGCGGGCGAACGCCTCTGCCCGCACGCCGAAGGCATCGGCACCGAATGCCGTCGCGAGGTGCGCGTGCGGGCGGTGGAAGCGGAAGTGGTGGTTGTGGTGCCGGCGATCCGGCGTCTGCGGCGCGGGATCGAGCGCCGGCTGGTCGTGGAGCGACATCGTCACATCCTCCCCTCGGCGCGAGCGCGGCCCCGCGCCCCGCCGGTTCCTCAGGACCCGGCGGCGGGACGCCCCGGCCAGCTCCAGCCTCCGATACCGAGGCCCTTCTTCGCGCTGTAGCCCGTGGACACGCTGCGCACGACCCCGTTGCCGTCGATCAGCACGAAGCTCGGCGTGCCGCTCACGCCGTAGGACAGGAAGGCGTCGCGCTGCGCGTCGACCGTGACCAGCTCGGGAAACGGCGGCTTGCCGGCAAAGAAGCGGTCGAGCACCGCCGGCTCCTCGTCGGTGATCGCGACCACCTCGACGTCGTGCTCGCGCGCGTAGTCGAGCAGCTCGGGCAAGGACGCCTTGCACGGCGCGCACCACGTCGCCCAGAAGAACAGCAGGCGCGTCTTGCCGTCGGCGAGCGACGCCGGCGGCGTGCCGCGGTACTGCGCGAGCTTCAGCGGCGGCGCCGTGCTGCCGACCCGCGGCGGCCCGGGCAGGTCGGGGAACTTGCCGGGATGCTCGCCCGGGACGAGCGTCCGCGTCACGCGGCGACCGTCGTGCAGGACCTCGAGCGCGCGGGGCTCGCCGACCTCCTGCAGCATCGTCCACTCGCGGATCTCGCGCGGCTCGGTGAACGGAGCGCCCGGTGGGCCGAACAGGACGTCGCCGACGACGAGGCCGGCCTTCGCGGCCGGCGAGTCGGGGTAGACCACGCGCACGGTGACCGCGCCCGCCGGGAGCTCCGCGCGCCCGCGTTCCTCGGGCGTGACCGGGCGGAACTGGATGCCCATCCACGCCGGCATCACCGTCTTCGCGCTGGCGAGGTCGTCCTCGTACGACGCGAAGTCGTCGCTCGGCGCCGCGGCCGGCGGCGCGCCGTGCACGGGCAGCGACAGGTCCTCGCAGCGCGCGAGCGCAGCGAACGCCGCCCGCTCCGCGTCGCTGGCGCGGGTCGCCAGGTAGACCTCGCCCGCGATCCGCAGCAGCAGAGCGCGCATGCGCAGCAGCCCCGCCTCGCGCACCTCCATCCGGTACGCCACCTGCCCGGCGGTGTCCGCGCGCCGGTCGAGCCGTTCGAGGCGCCGCATCGTCTCGCGGTCGGCGCGGGTGTACGGCTCGAGCGACGCGAGCAGCTCGGTGCCAAGGTTGCGGGCCGCTTCGGGCGAGGCCGCCTTCAGACGGTCGGCCGCGACGCGCTCCTTCCAGGCAGGGTTCGCGTCGAGAAAGCGGGCCAGGTTGGCGCGGCTCGCGTCGTCGAGCGAGTCGCGCCACGCGTCGGCGTGCGTGCCGACCGAATCCGCGACCTTCGGCAGACGCTCGAGGCGTCCTTCCACCTCGGCGAGCGAGCGCGGGCTCGCGACGCCGAAGCTCTGCCCCATCCGGTCGAGCAACCGGATGTCGGGCTCGTGGCGCCGCGGATCGCGCCACGCCTCGCGCAGCAGCTCGTCCGCGTAGGCTTCGACCGGCTGGCCGCTCGCCTCGGCGGCGCGCCGCACCAGGCGCTCGAGCTGCACGTCCGACGTCCGCAGCGGCACGTCGGGCGTGCGGTCGGTCACCAGCGCGTGCGCCTGCGCCGCGGGGAACGACCCGTTCGCCGCCAGCGACTCGACGAAGCGCACCGCGTAGCCGACGTTCGCGGCACCGCGGTTCTCCGGGTAGCAGCCGTAGGCCGGGCGATCGTGCGTCGAGGCGAAGTAGCCGCAGACGTCGCCGCCCGGCTCGGCGTCGAGGCTCGTGCCCGCGCCGCGCGCCGAGATGCGCGCGAAGCCGCCGGAGTAGCACTGCGACATCAGCAGCACGACGCGCACCCCGGGATCGAGCCGCGCGGTCTCGGCGTGCAGCTCGCGCACCGAGAACGACTGCTTCTCGCCCCACATGGTGATGCGCGTGTCGATCGGGTCTTCCTTGTTGGGCGTCCCGTGGTCGGTGACGAGGACCAGCAGCGTGTCGCCCGCGGGGATGCGCGGCGCCTCGGTCGCGAACCACGCGCGCAATGCCGCGGGGGTCGCCGGACGGAGCGCGTGGCCCGCGATGTCGGTGCTGACGTACTCCATCGGGCGCGCGAGCGACGACGCGAGCGGCGTGCCCTCGAGCAGCCAGCCCTCCCCTTCCGGCCGCAGCTCGCGCGTCGCGAGGTCCTCGCCCGGGTCCTCGCCGTCACTCGCGAAGACGACGACCTGGTCCTTCGGCACGCGTGCCGTCTCGAGCACGGCGAGCATCTCGCGGAGGTGGGTCACGTGCGACTGGTAGTTGCCCTGCTTCGTGCCGCCGCCGTTGAGCAGCAGCGCGTGCAGCCGCGCCGGGTCCACCGGCGGCAGGCCGGTCGCACCCGCCAGCCCGGCGGCGGAGCCGGACGCCGACGCCCCGCCGGCGCGGCGTGCCGCCGCCTCCTCTGTGTCCGCGGCTGGCGTCGCGTGCCGCGCGGCGCACGACGTCGCCGTCACGAGCAGCGCGACCAGCAGGGTGCGCACGAGCACACCCGATCTTCCGCCGCCGCGGCTCAACCGCCGCACAGCTCGCGCAGCTGCTTCGCGTTCACCACCAGATCCCGCCCGCGCCGCACCACCAGCCCGGAGTCCGCGAACTCCGCGAGCGTCTTGGTCACGCGCGCGCGCGACAGCCCGGTCAGCTCCGCGATCTCCTCGTGCGTGAGACGGATCTTCAGCAGGCGCCCGTCGGCGTCGACGACGCCGAAGCCTTCGGCGACGTCGAGCAGCCCCAGCGCCAGCTTGCCGCGCAGGTCGAGCGTGAGCAGCTTCACGGTGCGGACGAAGGTGCGCGAGAAGTAGTCGAGCGTGCCCCGCGTCATGCTCTGGATCACGGCCGGAGGCAGGTCGGTGACGATCGACTGGAACGACCGCACGTCGATCGCCGCGGCGCGCAACGGCGTGAGCGCACTCGCCGTGTCGAGCCGGCGCTCGCCGACCACCAGGTAGCTGCCGAGCAGCGAGCCGGGCTTCGCGAGCGTCACCAGCACGCGGCGCCCCATGCCGCCGGGAATCGACAGCTTCGCGACACCGTCGAGCAACCAGTACAGGCGCACGGCCGAGCTACCGTCGCGGTAGATCACGCGGCCGCGCGGAAAGCTCACCAGCTCCGCCGATTCCAGCAGCCGCTCGATGCTGGGATCGGGCCAGTCGAGGCGGCGCAAGCCCAGCGCCAGCTTGCGCGCGCGGCGCGGGTCGTCGGCGAGCCGTGGTGCCCTGATCTGGCGGGTCTGCGCGCGGGCCATGTCCGGTGCCCCCATGCTGCTCTACGGGATCGCCTGCGCCAGCAGGCGGGCGAGCTTCGCGCTCTGCTTCTCGCGGTCGAACTCGTCGATGGTCGCCTCGTCGGGGTCGATCGCCAGGCGTCCCGCCCGGAAATCCTCCACCAGCGCCTCGAGCGTGCTGCGGATCGCCGCGGTGTCGCGCGGGTCGACCACGCGGCCGAGGCGCGCGCGCTCGAGGATCGACGCGGTCTCGCCCGGGATCGTCAGCGCGAGGATCGGCTTCCGCGTGTAGAGATACTCGCACATCTTGCCCTGGATCTTGATCGCCCCCGAGTCCTCGCGCGGGACCTGGAACAGCATCAGCACGGTCGAGTCGGCGACGTACTGCACGCTCTCGGAGTGCGGCTTGAACGGGTGGAAGCGGATCACGTCGCCGAGCCCCTCGCGCGCGACGAACTCGTCGTAGAGCGGCTGGCGCTTGGCGCCGACGAAGTTGACGCGCAGGATCGCGCGCACGTCGGGACGTGACGTCACCAGGTCGCGCAGTGCGGTCAGGAACGGCATCAGGTCGAAGAGCGTCTCGACGGTGCCGGTGACGGTGAAGTGCAGGAGCCCGGGCTCGAGGAACTTCGGCTCGCGCGTCACGTGCGCGAAGTCCTCGGGGTCGAAGCCGTTGGTGATGACGGCGACCTTCTCCGGCGGACACCAGGGGTACTTGCTCAGGAAGTCGCGTCGCGTCGCGTCGGTGGTGACGACGACGGTGCTCGCCCGGGTGAAGATCTCCTTCTCCCAGGCCTCCTCGCGCGCCTTGCGTCCGGGGTTGCCGGGATACCACTGCTTGCGCCGCGGACCGTCGGTCCACGGGTCGCGCATGTCGGCGACCCACGGCACGCCGAGCTTCCGCGCCAGCGCCGCCGCGAGCACGTTCACCGAGTTCGGCGGCGAGGTCGAGAAGATCACGTCGGGACGCTCGCGGCGCGCGATCAGCAGCGAGCGCAGATACGCCGTGCGCGCCCACACGATCTGCGGATCGGGCACCATGACGCGCGACCAGACGAAGTTGCCGACCGCGCCGAGCTGCCCGTGCCGCTTGACGCGCGCCTCGCGCTCCGTGCGTCCCACGGTCGCGACCTCCGCCTCGTCGGCGCGCACCTCGTCCGTGCGCGCCGCGCCGCTGCCGTTGCCGGCGCCGCCCTTGCCTCCCCCGCCGCCGCGCAGCCGCTTCACGAAGCCGGCGATCTGCGACTCGACGCCCTCCCACTCGACGGTCGGCGTGCGGTACACCGTCACGCCGGGTGGGACGTCGCGCGCGAGGCCCTGGTCCTTCACCGGCGCGTACGGGTTGGTCACGGTGTGCACGACCGGACGCCAGCCGTGCCGCGTGAGATACTTGACGAACTTCGTGACCCGCTGCACGCTGACGCCGCCCTGCGGCGGCCAGCGGTAGGTCAACACCAGGACCGTGCGGCCAGCTCCGGCGGCCGACCGCGGGTCGGTCACGCCGTGCGGAGGCCTGGGGGTGTTCCCGCCGGGAAGGGGGCCGGTGTTCGGAGCGGTCATGTGCCTGTCGAGCTTTCCTGAAATCCGGGCCGCGAGCCAGCCATCGGCACCCGTTCCGTCGCCGGCGCGGAGAAACAGCGCGAATTGTGCCCGCGGGCACAGTGCCGCTCCTTCTGTCGCACGGCCCGTGGACGTATATGAGGCGTCGCGCGCGGCGACGCAAGCGCAAACGTCGAGGCGCGGAGGCGAGGCGTGGAACGAGAGATCCTGTTGAGCGGCATCGGCGGCCAGGGCGTGCAGCTCGCGGCCAAGATGCTGGCGCACGCCGGCATGGTCGAGGGTCGGCAGGTCATGCAGTTCAGCATGTTCATGGGGACGATGCGCGGCGGCTCGAGCGATTGCACGGTGGTCGTCGCCGACGCACCGGTCGAGGCGCCGCCGGTGGTGCCGCACGCGTGGGCCGCGATCGCGATGCACCCGTCGGAGCTCGGCACGATCGAGCGCAAGCTCCGCCCCGGCAGCCTCGTGCTGTACAACCGCACGCTGCTCGCGGCACCATCGTCGTCGTGCCGCCCCGACTGCCGCTGGGAGCCGGTCGACGCGGGGCGCATCGCGGGCGAGATGACCTACGCGCAGGGACAGAGCCTCGTCGCACTCGGCGCGTTCTGCGCGCTGACCGGCATCGTGTCGGCGGGCGCGCTCGCGCAGGGGCTCGAGCAGCTGCTGCCGCCCTACCGCCACCAGACGATCCCGATCAACGTCGAGTGCCTGGCGGCGGGGGCACGCGCGGTCGCGGATCGTGCCGGCAGCGTCGCCGCCTGGCCCGGCGATCGCAGTGGCGAAGGAGGGGAGTGAGCGTGGCCAAGTCCGTCGGCACGGTCCTGATCGACGTCGAGCGCTGCAAGGGCTGCGAGCTGTGTATCCCGGTGTGCCCGCCGCAGGTGCTCGAGATGTCGGTCGCGCTCAACGCGATCGGCTTCCGCTACCCGCTGCTGCGCGACGGCTGCACCGGCTGCGAGCTGTGCGCCGAGATCTGCCCCGACTGGTGCTTCGAGGTCTACCGCAGCGTGCAGCGCGACGGTTCCGCCACGGCGGTCGACCGATGAGCGGCGCCGTGGCGGGGCACCGATGAGCGCCGCCGTGACCGGCACCCGCGGCGCGGGTCCGACGCGCGCGTTCCTCGAGGGCGGCCACGCGCTCGCCGAGGGCGCGATCCAGGCCGGCTGCCGCTTCTACTGCGGCTACCCGATGACGCCGTCCACCGAGGTGCTCGAGTACATGACGCGCCGCATGCCGCAGGTCGGCGGCACGTGCATCAACGTCGAGTCGGAGATCGAGGGCATCAACATGGTGTGGGGTGCGACCGGCGGCGGCGTGCGTGCGATGATCGCGTCCACCACCAATGGCATGAGCCTCATGCAGGAGAGCCTGTCCGAGATGGTGCTCGGGCGGATCCCGGCGGTGGTGGTCAACATGGGCCGCGGCCAGGGCGACTACTTCCAGTGCACGCGCGGCGGCGGACACGGCTCGCACCGCATGATCGTCCTCGCCCCCGGCAGCGCGCAGGAGGCGGTCGACACCGCCCATCGAGCGTTCCACCTCGCCGAGAAGTGGCGCCACCCGGTGCTGATCTACGGCGACTTCATGCTGAGCCACACGTCGGAGACGGTGACCTTCGTGCCGCCTCCCGACACGCTGGCGCCGCTGCCGGAGAAGACGTGGATCACCGACGGCGCGCGCGGGCGCAAGCCGCGGCTGCTGACGTCGCTCGGCATGCGGCTGGAATCGGAGAGCGGGAGCGGCAGCGCCGCCGTGGAGATCGGCCCGGGCGGGCACTCCGGCACCGACACCACGCGCCCGATGCGCGACGCGGTCACGCGCCACCGCGAGATCGCGGCGGTCGAGACGCGCGTCGAGACCGCGTGGCTCGACGACGCGGAGCTCGTCATCACGGCGTTCGGCATGCTGGGACGCTTCGCCCGCTACGCCGCGAAGCTCGCACGCGAGGAAGGAATGAAGGTCGGCTACGTGCGGCCGTACACGCTGGTGCCGTTCCCGTACGAGACGTACGCGGAGGTCGGCGCGCGCGGCATCCCGGTCGCGGTGTTCGAGAACAACGCTGGGCAGATGGTGCAGGACGTGCGCCTCGGCGTCGAAGGCCGCGCGCCGGTGCACTTCATCGGCGAGATCTCGATGGACGGCTCGGGCTTCGGCGTCGGGCCGAAGATCGACGCGCTGCACGTGCTGGAGAGGATCCGCGAGGTGTATCCGCGGCGCGGTGCAGCGTGAGAACGCGCTCAGCCGAGAACGCGCAACACCGTGAGTCGGGAGAAATCTCGATCGTGCGTCACCAGTGCGTCGGCATTCACGGCAAGGGCACTCGCCGCCTGCACGGCGTCCGGCAGCATCAGCTTCAGGGCTGCGCGAAGTCGCGCCGCAGTCGCCGCGATCTCCGTCGTGAGCTCGATGACGTTCCAGGAGGTGAGCACGGCCCGGTAGCGCTCCGCGAGGACATCATCCCCGGCCATGAGCGGACCGGTGAGCACCTCGGCGATGGTGATGGTGGTCACCGCGAACGAGATCTGGCCCTTGGCGTGCCGGTCGAAGAGCGGTCGAAAGCGGCGCGCAAGCGGCGCGCGCCCCTCGAGGGAATAGATGATTGGCGCACTGTCAACGACGACCAGCGCCCCGTCCTCGAGCTTCGCGGTGGTTATCGGCTCCATTCCCCACGCAAGCGGCGGACGGCATCCGCGATGTCGCGTCCCCACATCCCTTTGCCGGAGCCCCGCAGCGGACTGAGCGGGCTTTGCCGAGAACCGGAGACGCCGCGGGCCGGAACGAGAGCTGCGACCGAACGACCATGGCGCGTGATGATCGTGGTACGTCCCTGCTCGGCGTCCGCCAGGAGCCTCGGGAGCTGTGCACGCGCATCTCCGGCGCCGCGCTGCTGGATCTTGCCCATGGCAGAAGTCCGTACAGACCGCACGGTGGTTCGTCAACCTGCGCGAGCCCGGCGCCGAGCCGGGGCACGTACGGCGAACACGAGAGGGGCATCATGAGCGAAGCCTTCACCGGCGGTCCACCCGCATCCACCGTCGAGCCGGGCATGGAACGCGTCTTCACGCGCTCGCCGGTGCTCGGCACGAACACGCACTCGCTCTGCCCGGGCTGCGGCGAGCCCAACGCCGTCCGCGTGCTGATGGAGAGCATCGAGGAGATGGGCGAGCGCGAGAACACCGTCTGCGTGCTCGGCATCGGCTGCTACACCGCGTTCGCAGCACTGATGGACGTCGACTGCCAGCAGGCCATGCACGGCCGCGCGCCCGCGCAGGCGACGGGCCTCAAGCGCGTGCTGCCCGACCGTCTCGTGTTCACGCTGCAAGGCGACGGCGACATGATCACCGAAGGCATCCAGGAGGTGATCCACGCCGCCGCGCGCGGCGAGAAGATCACCGCGATCTGCCTCAACAACGCGGCCTTCGGCGAGACCGGCGGCCACATGACGGCGACCAGCGTCATCGGCCAGCGCACCAAGAGCACGCTCGAGGGCCGCACACCCGAGCGCCACGGCCACCCGATCCGCCTGCCCGAGATGCTGGTCGGCTTCGAGGGCGTGGCGTACCTCGCACGCGGCACGGTGCACACGCCGGCCGGCGTCAAGAAGACGAAGAAGCTGCTCCGCGCGGCGCTCGAGACGCAGCGACGCGGGCTCGGCTTCTCGCTCGTGGAGGTCGTGACGATGTGTCCGACGGGCTGGTTCACGACGCCCGGCGAAGGGCCGAAGTTCCAGCAGGAGAACCTGCTGCCGGTGTTCCCGGTCGGCGAGCTGAAGCGTCCGCGCGACTTGACCGGCGGATAGGCGCTATAAACGCCCTCTTTCACATAACGCGAGATTATCGGACATCGCGCACACCGGACTGGGGCCCGCCCAGCGCCCGCAAGGTACGGCGCGCACGGCGCGGCGCACGAGTTCACGCACCTGCTCGCACCCATCCTCGCCGAGCGCCGCGAGACCCCGCGCGACGACCTCCTCTCCGCGCTCGCGCACGCCGAGATCGAGGGCGAGCGCCTCGGCGACGAGGCGGTGCTGTCCCACGTCCGGCTGCTCTTCGCGGTCGGCGCGACGACGACCTCACACGCGCTCGGCAACCTG
>Ga0194121_10005530_pt1 | contig 17358 bp, 21 predicted proteins | sample TA2MahCa50mmetaG_FD_148609 | JGI IMG/M metagenome (GOLD analysis project Ga0194121, IMG submission 148609) | Freshwater microbial communities from Lake Tanganyika, Tanzania - TA2015020 Mahale Deep Cast 50m | ecosystem: Environmental > Aquatic > Freshwater > Lake | place: Tanzania: Lake...
CACTTTTTCTACTTGTGACTAGAAATATCCCAACTGTGACTCCAACTTCATAAAATGCGTAAAGAATTATCTGAAACTGTGTTGGCACGTAATCTGTAAACCGTGCAACCAGCATGGCCAATACTACCATTACGCTAAGTACAAACATGAAATATTTTGCCACTACATTTACGTCTGCAAATCTAAAGATCAAAAGAAGTGCCAGTGAGACAAAGGTTGCAATTGCCATACCTATGCCTGCATTTATCCCCAACAGATTTACCACTATGGAGAGTGCTTCTTCTAGTGTTGTAGGCATGGTAAAAGCATCAAGTGATGCTTTGGGTGGACTAGCAAAGTTTATCACATTTCCAATTGCGCTAATTGAAAACAAGACAAGCAAAATGCAAGAGACTGCTCTTGCATGATGCTTCAAGCTTGGAAATCTGTTGCGTATACCCCTTCCCAAAATTGCGCCTTGCAAGGCACCTACGCCTATCACAACTGCAATAGTTATAAGAAAATACTCTTCTGCTAGCTGAAAAACGTCCAATTCAGCTAGAAATGAAATTAAAGCAAAATATCAGTTTGAATCGATTTATTCTTACTGGCGCATCAAAAATTGCATCAGTGCCTCTTTTGAGTACTCGATCCCATGCTCTTCGGCAGTATGCTTGCCAAACTCTTCAATTACCTTTGTTCCATCGCCTTCTGCAATAAATGAACACTCATAGCCATAATCGCTACAGCGTAGTTTTGCCATTAAAACCTCCTTTTTTTAAAATTATTTAAATCATTACCAAAATTTTCAGATGCGATAAATCAAATGTTTTAGATCATGCCGTGTTCAAATCGATCCCATGGATATACGATGTATTCGTCCCCCTTTGTTAGTTGTGCGTATACAATCTGTTTTGGGATAATTTTGCCTTTTCTTGCAAACAAGGTAGCGTAAATTAGATTATCAGAGTCTTTTACTTTTGGCAGAATTTTTGCAAATGTTTTGCCAGTATCATAGATATCATCTACAAATAATGAATCTTGAGGGATCTCATCTTTGTCAACTAGAATTATTTTGATGCCAAGCCTATCCGCTAAGAGTCGAGCAGGCACCAGCCCACCCCTGCTTATAGTAGAAATGCTGTTAAATTGTAAATTAAGTGATTTTACCTTGATAGCAAGTACATCAGCTAGTGATTCAATGACATTCCAGCTTACATACTCTTTTTGATTCATATTTTTAAAAATTTAAGCTCTTGAAACTAGGTATACTGTGTATAATTGATTTGTCCCAGTTGGGTTGACATTCATATTTTTAAAAGTATACTTTGTTGTAGATTTTATATTTTCATACACATCGCTACCAATTACCAAAGTATTTGGAAGCGCAAATCGATTAATCTTGGCACATCGATTTACAGTAGAGCCAAAAATATCCCTTACAGAAGATGTGCTAACCTGTGCCAGACTGACTGTACCATAAGTCATGCTAACCCTGTATGCGATTGCTGGCAGGTTTTCCTTTTGTAGATTTGCACTTATTTTTTCATTTGAATTGCATATTGTCAAGCAGCACTCTACTGCATTTAGGAATGATTGTGACTCTGACTGTTTGATTCCTGCAAAGTAAAACAAGACAGCATCGCCTATATTTTTGACAACAATTCCGTTAAAGCTTTTTACAATTTCTGCTATAGAATTTATGAAAATGCTGTAAAACTTCTTTGTTTTTTCTTCATCTAGTTCAGAAGCAAGCATTGTAGACTGGATGATATCAATCATGCACACACAACAGTCTTCGTTATGTTTGGAAAACTGCAAGAGCATGTCTTCTTGTTCTTTGATTATTTCTTCTCTAAGGTTAATTGCCATGGCAGCCTCTTGCAGTCTTTTAGCCATTGAATCAAATGAAGTTGAGAGCTGGCCTATCTCATCGCTTGTTTTTATATTAGTTCTAACATCAAAGTTTCCTTTTTCAATTTCTTGTACAGCCTTTTGCAGCTTTACCAGTGGATATGAGATTGATTTTGATAGGAAAAATGTAATCACCCCCATTGCTATTGTTATTACAAGTCCTGTCAGAAATATTCTGTCTTGGAGAATCAGTACAGGTTCTATGGTTTCTGACTCGTCAATTTCTGCAAGCAATACAAAGCCCAAGTCTTTTGCACAGTACGATGAGCCAAAAATTTTGATGTCCCTATAGTCAGGATAAAAATCAAGTATTTCTTTTTCTTCCTCAAAGCATTTTCTTACAGGAAGCGTGTCAGCTTTTTGATTAAATGTTGTATTTTTTAGAAATCTTGATTCGGAAATTAACGTATAATCATCGTTTACAATATAGACTTCGCCTGTTTTTCCAAGACCACTTAGGTTTAGCAGTATGCCATCCATTGTTTTTGTTCGCATTTTGGCAATTATGACACCAATTGGTTCTGAGTTGTGACTTTCATCTTTTGCAAAAATTGGCGTTACAGCAACCATCTTTTTTTGGCCTTCTGCAACAGGCTCAAAATCTACAAAAGATTTTCTCAATCCTGAAATAAAGTATTGGTCTTGTGAAAAGTCTTCATTTGGGATCTTTGCAAGCGAAAAATAAGCGTGGCCTTGTTTTCCAAGTATCTTTACATCCTCAAAACCAATTGAATACCCAACTAGTTCCTGAAATGCTTGAATCTCAATTAGAAGATCTCTTCTACTTTCATCAATTCTTGTCTGGTACTCATCTTCTGATGCATTGTTTAGCTCATCTACTAGTACCTGAATCATAGGATCCATTGCAAGAATTTGGATTTGTTTTATTCTGGCATCAAAAAGATTTCTAAGTGAATTTCCTCTTGTAGTTGATTCTCCAAGTAGTTGATCACCTGTTTTTTGTTTTAGAACCTCAACCCCATATGTGAAGCTAAGATATGCGCTAATTCCAACCGCTACTAGTGATACAGTCATTACCAAAAAAACAAGCTTTTTGCTTAGACTAATTCTAATTTTTGAGCTCAACTTGCATCATTTTCAAGCTAGTGATAATTAATTTGTAAAGCGTATCCGTAGCTTCATGTTTTATCGCATTCACAAGTCCTTTAATAGGCTATATTGATTCTCGACTTTGATATTCAATGTTGGAAATTCAGCATATGATTATTAATTTAAAAAATAATCCAAAAATATGGTAAAGCAATCTGTTTGGATTGGAATTGCAATAGGAGTATTTTTTGCTGGATTAGGTATAGGTTACGCTACTTTTCAGCCAAGCCAGACTAGCTTTATGCCCATGACCACTCAACAAATGCAGCAGATGATGAACAATCCTCAGTTTATGACCCAGTGGCACCAAAATATGATTAACGATCCTCAAGCAATGAACAGTTGGATGAATAATATGATGAGCAATTCTCAATTTAGGCAACAAATGTTTGGATACATGACTCAAAACCCAGAACAAATGCGTCAGTGGATGATTCAAGATCCCCAACACATAGAGCTGATGAGCCAAGTAATGGAAGAAAATCATGAATTTATGCAGAAAATGATGCAGGTAATCATAGATGATCCTGATTTTAGATTACAAATGTTTGGTCACATGGCAGAGAATCAAGAAGCCATGCAACAGATGAGACAGATGGTGCAAGGAAACATGACTATGATGGGTCCAACGATGGGACAAAATCCATAGTAGAAAATGCAAAACGCACAGAAAAACTTGGCAAGTAAAAAATTCATAGTTATAGGAGTTATTGCAGGAATTGTATTTTTTGGCGCATTAATGGGTCTAATAGGACAAGGCACGGTAAGGCATGTAGAGATTTTCTATCCTGAAACTGTTAGGCAAACGGTTGCCTTTGTAGATAATGGCAAACTCACTCTTATGGGCATAGAAGGGATTGGTGAAGAAAACAATCCAACTTTGATAACCAGAGTCGGTTTTGTTTATGTTCTAACTGTAATTAACAATGGTGATTCAGATCATAGGTTATACATTGATGGATTAAATGTTGAAACCGAACTCTTAGCTCCTGGTGAAAAAGACATCATAACTATCAAGCCACAAGCTGAAGGAGCGTACAATTATTATGACAAGCAAGAAACACTTTTGCAGTTAGGACAACTAAAAGTAGTTAAAGTAGTTCAAAATGATCTGCTAGAGGCAAGTGGTTAATTCTAGTTCAAAATTGATTATCAAATTTGAAATTTATAGTCATTCCATAAATAGAAAAATTTCAACATAACCATATGGCACAATTACAAACTACATCTGAGGGAATTCCGGTCATTTTACTCAAAGAAGGTACACGGCAATCAAGAGGACGTGATGCCCAGAGAAACAACATATCTGCTGCAAAACTGATTGCAGAAATAATAAGCACCAGCCTGGGGCCACGTGGGATGGACAAAATGCTTGTAGATTCACTTGGCGATATTACAATTACAAACGATGGTGCAACAATTCTTAAAGAAATTGATGTACAGCACCCTGCTGCAAAAATGATGGTTGAGGTTGCAAAGGCAACAGATAGCGAAGTTGGGGATGGAACTACATCTGCTGTGGTCATGGCAGGTGCATTATTAGAGAAAGCTGAATCTTTAATTGATAATGAAATTCATCCAGTAATAATTGCAGATGGTTACAAAAAGGCATCAAAAAAAGCAAGTGAAATTCTTTTAGAGATAGCGCAAAAAGTAAACGTTGATGATCGAAGCACTTTAGAAAAAATTGCAAAAACTGCGATGCAGACAAAGCTTGTTTCAATTGAAGCGTCGGATCTAGCAAAGCTTGTTGTCGAGGCTTGTCTTTCAATACGCGAAGAAAAAAAAGGCGAATACAAAATAAAAATAGATAATATCAAAGTAGAAAAGAAAGCAGGCGGTTCTGTATCTGATAGTCAGATTGTCAATGGTATAGTTCTAGATAAGGAGGTTGTCAACACAGGAATGCCAAAAAAAGTAGAAAATGCAAAAATTGCTTTGATTAGTGCACCACTTGAGATTGAAAAAACTGAATTTGAGGCAAAAATAAACATCTCAGATCCAAACCAAATCAAATCGTTCATGGAAGAAGAAGATAAAATCTTACGCGATATGGTTGAAAAAATAAAGTCGGCAAAAGCAAATGTTGTTTTATGTCAAAAGGGAATTGATGATATAGTTCAGCATTATCTTGCAAAAGCAGACATTCTTGCCGTGAGAAGAATAAAAGAAAGCGATATGGCAAAGCTTGCAAAAGCAACAGGCGGCAGAATGGTTGGCAGCGTAAACGATTTGTCAGAAAAAGATCTTGGAGTTGCTCAAAATGTGGAAGAGAAACAAATTGAAAATGATAATTGGGTGTATATTGAAGGGTGTAAAAACCCAAAGGCAGTAACAGTTCTCATACGTGGAGGTTCACAAAGAGTAATTGATGAGGCAGAACGCTCAATACATGATGCATTAATGGTTGTAAAAGACGTTGTTGAAAGACCATTAATGCTTGCAGGCGGAGGATCCCCTGAGGCATATGTTGCCTTAAAACTTAGAGCATGGTCACAATCGTTATCAGGTCGTGAACAATTAGCAGTTGAAAAATTTGCTGAAGCCTTAGAATCAATTCCACTCGCACTTGCAAAAAATGCAGGCATGAACCCAATTGATGCTATAACCCAGCTTCGTGCAAAACAATCAGCTGGTGAAAAATATACAGGAATTGATGTAATTAACGGTACAGTTGGAGACATATCAAAACTTGATGTCTTAGAACCACTCAAAGTAAAAGAACAGGTAATAAAATCTGCAACTGAAACTGCAAACATGATTTTAAGAATAGACAATGTTGTTGCTGTATCAAAGTCTATTTCTCCTCCGCAAGGAATGCCTCCAGGTGGAGGAATGGGCGAGTACTAAATTTAGATAACACACCTTTCAAGATATTTTTTAACAACTGACGCTGAGTGACATAATAATTCTAGTTCCGATTTTTCAAGATAGATTTCTTCGATTTTATCTATGCCGTTTTTATTAATTTTTATTGGTACACCAAGACACAAATCGGATAGTCCATATTGGTCATCAAGTAAAACAGATGCCGAAAGCGATAGTTTTTCATCTTTAATGATTGCACGTGCCACATCCACTGTGTTCTTTGCAATGCCAAATATAGAGAAAACTATGTTTTTTCTTAATTCTTTCCAATAATTTCGTACACTATCTGTAATTTGCTGTACCTGGGAGGGGTTTAGAAAATCTAAAACAGGTTTGTCATTATATCTTGCATAAGAAAAAATTGGAACCATTGTATCGCCATGTTCCCCAAGTACCATTGTGTTTGTGATTTTGCTAACTTTTGTGTTTAATTCTTTTGCAAGAATATACCTAAATCTGCTTGAATCAAGGTTTCCCGCAATACCAATGACCTTTTCTTGAGGATAAGACACTTCCTTTTGAAAAATGTAAGTAACAATATCAAGAGGATTTGTAACAATTAGAATTTTTGATTCTGGCGAATATTGTTTTATTTTTTTTGCAATATCCTTGATTAAGACAACGTTTTGTTCTAACATATCCATCCTACTAGTTCCCAAGCTACCTGCACTTGCAGAAATTATGACAACTTCAGAGTTCTTTATTTTAGAATAATCATCTGTTCCAACGACAGACACTGGAGAATCTACAGACACCGCATTTGATATATCAAGTGCTGTACCGTGTGCCTTTTCCTTGCTGCGGTTAATCAACACAACGTCGTCAAGTGATGTTGCAGCCACAAGAAATGCGATGGCAGAGCCCACTTTGCCACTTCCAACTATTGATATCAATTTCTTATCATTTTTTTAAAAACTAGATAAAAGTTGTAATAATGGAAGAGAAACCTAAAGGGCAGATCAGGAACAAATAAACGGAGATTTGGTCCCTCTTCCAAGCCACTCTGTAGCCACTTTTGTATTTAAAATAGACCCATGATTCTCATGGTTGAACTCATAGAATAATTGCACTGCATTGCAATGAAGTCCTACTCATTATATCAAAATGGGTCTAACATTATGCATGCAAACATTACTTGAAGGAAGAAAAATCGAGGAAGACGATCGAAAAGAAGCAATTCTTGGAATGATCTCTGACAAGTACTGCCGCGAAATACTTGAAGCAACAATGGACAAGCCAAAATCTGCCATGGAGATAAGCTCAGAGCGAAAAATCCCAATAAGTACCGTATATCGAAGACTACAGAGTCTTCATGACAACAAACTGCTTGGTATATCAGGTACCATCAGCGCAGATGGGAAAAAGTACTTTTTGTACAAAAGCAAGGCAAAGGTCATTTCAACTTCGTTTAATTCCGGCACAATCGAAATCCAAATTGTGCCTAACACTTTGGTAGAAAGTTAGGCGCATGTTTTTCTTTAAAATCAAATTTGAGAATAAAGAGGGTGTTTAAAATGACTTTGACAAGTAGAAGACTCATGGAAGTTCAAAAATTCAAGTCACCAGTAATTGCTGTAACCCCTCATGCATCTATCCATGATGCACTTGTAAAAATGCAACTTAATTTTATAAAACGAATCGTGGTTGTCGATGATAACAGACCTATTGGCATTGTAACTGAGCGAGACATTAATAGATTTTTGGGAAATGACAAAACTGCAAGAGCACTAGAAGAGATTCCAATTAGCCATGTAATGAGAAAAAATCCAATTACCATTGTTGATGGTCTTGATGATCATTTTGAGCAATGTACCACAAGAATGGACACTTTCAAGATAGGCTCGATTGTAATGGTTGATTCTGAGGGGGATATTATTGGAATTGTTACAAAAACTGACATTACAAAGGCATTTTCTGTCATCCATGGTGGCAAATGCAAGGTTAAAGAATACATGAGTGAAAAAGTAATTACCTGCAGAGAGTCTGACACCTTAAGATACGCGTTAAGCATGATAAATACAAACAACATTTCAAGACTTGTAGTTACCGACAATAATGGAAACCCAACAGGAATTATAACAACTAACACATTCCTAACGCACAGCAGTTACTTTACAAACGGAAAAACACGAACCAGAGACTATCTTCTTCCAACAAAAGAAGAAGCTGAACTACATGTAAGAGATTTGATAAAAAAAGAACTAGTGACAATTGGTCCAGAAGATGACCTTGCTACTGCAGCTCAGCTTATGATAAAAAACGAAATAAGCGGAATTCCAGTTATCAATGGTGGCAAAAGGATTGTTGGAATTATTACAAAATTCGATGTTGTAAGAGCATTTAGTGATGCTGGTATAAATGAAAAACTAAAGACAAAATACAAAAATGTCTATTAGATAGTTTTTTAGATTCTTCTTGTAAAATAATTCTCAACTGTAATTCTCACTTTTGAAAATCTTAACGTACCATTTAAGTCTCTTTTACATACCATAGGCAATGGTAAAAATCACACACAAACCAAAATTTCCATCACTTCGAAGATTCACAGAACCATGGTTTGAAAGTTCGTTGTTTCCCCTCTCAAGAACTCTACATCCATGGTTTAAAATGGATCCAGTAGAAGAAATGGAAAAAGCTTGGGGAGACTACCTTGACTATATGGAACAGTTTTTCGCAAAAACTCCATCGCTACAGAAATTTCCTATGAGCATAACCTGTGATCTAGCTGATAAAGGCGACAAGTTTGTTCTTACAGCAGACATTCCAGGAATGGAAAAAGATGAAGTAAATGTTAATGTTCTAAATAGCGACATAGAGATTTCTGCAGAGCACAAAGAATCTAAAGAAGAGAAAGAAAAAGACTTCATACGAAAAGAAAGATCCCATGTAAGATACTACCGAAGCCTAACACTGCCTGAAGAAATTGTCAGCTCCAAGGTAACTGCCAAGATGATCAATGGAATTCTAACTGTAGAATTACCAAAAAAGACTCCTACTAAAGTAGAAGAACCAGCACAAATCAAAGTGCAATAGTATTTTACTTTTTTGTTTTATTTATTTGAAGTTTTATTAGATCTTAAAATACAAACTCAAATCTTTTTTCTTTGTAATTTTTATCTAATTGCCCTACTATTGGAATTTTGTTTCCACAGAACTTACATCTGTTGTCATCAACCAAATTCCATTCCAGTATATCAAAGTTCTATCTTGTTATCTAGTAATGCTATACATAGATCCCATGGGCTTACCACGTGATCCTGATAAATAACAAAAGGATGCATCATGCCAAACATTATTTTTGATAGCTCAGATATTTTCATGTCACCTGAAATCACTTTGGCTTCAGCCAGCCTAAACGGTTCTTCAAATTTCAAGTCTAAAAAATAGTTGATGTTTCGGAGATAGTTTAATTCACGAACTACATATTCAATAATTATTCGGTCACTGATAAAATTTAAAGTGTTTTTAAAAACTAGTTTGCGGGTTTTGTTTTCAAACATGGAATTTATGATGTCTTTTAGTGTATCATTGTATGTGAAAGTTATAATTTTCTTTTTTGGTAATTCAGAAATAGTCATTTCTGTTGCACAGTTTGCACCTATTTCTAGAAGCTTTCTTGCAGAAATTGCCGAGTATCCTTTGAACCTATTAGGCAAAATGGAGAATGCTCGTCTTGTTTGTGTCCATCTTTGAAGTAAGTCTTTTAATGTTATCTCTTTGGAAATTATATCTACATTTTTGTCCATTATGTCTTCTACTACAGTATCGTCAAAGAGTGCTGATGATGGGTTTAGAATGTTTTCTAGTACCTCTTTTCCACCTACGATTCCTAATGGTTTACTTTTATCATCTGTAACAACTAGAGAGTCTGTAAAGGATTCTAAATAATGAATAAGCATGCTAGCTGCAACCCACACTTTGTTTTCTCTGTGAATGCTAACACATGGTGTTGATTCTAATGAAAGGGGTAGAAGATCTTGTAGATTTCGTTCAGATATTGGCAATTTTCTTCCTTATAATCAATTATAATTTTTTAATAAAAAGGGATTTTTAAATTTCAATTTTGAATATCAGCTATGAGATTTAAGTTCGTTATTAAAAAGGGCCAAATAACAAAACATCGTGACTAGAAAAGAGGGGTAATGTTTTCGGATAGAACTGCTGCGGGGAATCAATTAGGAAAAAAACTAGAGTTTCTAAAAGGTCAAGATCCTCTTATTCTTGCCATTCCAAGAGGCGGAGTTGTTATTGCAGATGCCATTGCAATGGTTCTTGGTTGTAAACTAGACATCATAGTTTCAAGAAAAATTGGTGCGCCTCAAAATCCTGAGCTTGCAATTGGGGCAGTATTACATGATGGCAGCTATTTTCCAAACAGTGATGTTGTAAAGATGTTGCAGGTTCCTCAAAGCTACATTGATTTAGAAATAGCTGAACAAATGAAAGAAATCCATAGACGCTTGATCAGCTATCGCGGGACTATACATTATGATTTGAGTGGGAAAACGATTGTCCTAGTAGATGATGGTTTGGCAACAGGAGCTACTATGATAATTGCTGTACTATGGGTAAAAAAACAAAATCCAAAAAAAGTAATCGTTGCAGTTCCTGTGGGTGCTAGAGAAACGATACAAAAACTAGCAGAAATTGTAGATGAGATAATTGTGTTGTATATGCCAGACTTTTTTAACGCAGTAGGACAATTTTATGAGAATTTTGATCAAGTAGAAGATAGTAAAGTGCAAGAAATTATGAAAAAATATGGCTATAATATCTAGTACTTTAGATTCAGTGTTTTTCTCATAGCAGCTATTCTGCTTCGTATAGTAACGCTACTAATTCCAGACGCTTCAGAAAACCTTCGCTGGCTTAGTTTTTCATTGTTAATAAGACATGAAAGATAAAGACATGCTGCAGCCTGAGCTACTGGGTTTTTACCATCAGATATTCTTTTTTCCTAGGATTTTTGTAGTATTTCAAATGCGTCTCTTTTTGTTTTTTCCTTGATTCCTAAATCATTTGATAGGCGTGTAATGAAGCTTGTATTATCGTACTGTTTTAGATTCAAGTCAAGCTCTTTGATGATTGTTCGAAGATCACGTGAAAGACTTTTTCTTTCTACATTTGCTGCATTGGCTATATCAACAAGTGTTCTTGGAGTGTTTGTTTCCCTACATGCTGCATAAAGTGATGCTGCGATTAGTGACCTTATGCTTCTTCCTCTAGTTAGTTTTGCAGCACTTATCTTTCTGTGAATGTATGCTGCTTGTTCTGTTACATGCTCTGGGATACCTAGTTTTGATGTAATTCCTGACAAGATTGTAAGTGCGACTGTTAGATTTCGTGTGGATGATTTTGATTTACTTCTCTGATCCCACATTCGTAATCTGTTAAAAGTTGCCTTTGTCCTAGTTGACAGTGAATTGCCAGTAGCATCAGTATTGTATCCAATGTTTGTTGAAAGACCCATGTCATACATTGATAGTGATGTTGCAGGACCTGTTCTGGTATTTGTCATATAGTCTTCTTGTGTAAATGATGTACCTTCATGTGCCGTGTCTTCAAGTTTTTGTAACAGTACAAGGCCACATCCGCCACAGACGACTTCACCACGTTCAGTATCTGTTACCGTATGGTAGACACCGCATTTGTCTAGTTTACACTTGACATCGAAAATTTCAGGATAATCCACGAGTGATTATAGTATGTTAATGTAGAATAAAAATGGATTTGAACTGGCAAATTAATCCAGTAAAATCATAGTTTGTTGCAAAAAATGTTTTTTGACACACATTTTTAGGCGAAGCTAATCTACAGATTAGACAATTTATTTAAAATATTTGCCTGTAACTAACGGTTTTTACCAAATGGTCCTTGATGATCACTAAGACAGCATCTGCATTGATTTGTGTAACATTCTTCAACAAATTCATGCACACACGAACCACAATCACAAACCTTACCTTTTGGCATCATTTTTCATTATAAAAAATCCATAATAAACCAAAAGGGTAATTTTCAATCTTGAAATTCGACAGATTAAAGACATTGGAAAAATCAAAAATTTGATTCTTAATTATGATAATCTTGTTTTAATGTTAAATCAAAGGATACATGTTTTTGTCTGTGCTACAAAGCAGAATAAAGAAAATACTTGTACCATTGGACGGTTCTGCAAATTCAATTCGAGGATTAGATGAGGCAATTAGAATTGCAAGACAATCACATGCAACTATTACAGGCATTTTTGTAATCTCTGCTCCGCCTGTTCTAGCGTATCAGGCAAGGATGTTCAAAGAAAAGACATTCAAAGACGTAAAGCGTCACTTGGAAAAGGCTCAAGTTCGTGCTGCAAAAAATGGTATTTTATTAAACTATAAAATCCTAAGCGGGGATCCTGGAGACATTATAGTTAAATTGGCAAACAGTAAAGCTAATGGTTATAATCTAATAGTAATGGGTCATCGTGGAATAAGCGCAGTAAAGGAATTGTTTTTGGGAAGCGTTTCAAATTATGTTTTACACAAATCAAAGATTCCAATTTTAATTGCAAAATAGTTTTTTTAAATACCCCTGTATCATCATCTTTTGATTGTTAATTCCTAATCAACGTAAATTACGTTTGTCTTCATGACATCTTTTGCAAATGTATGCGCTACATAGTTAAATCTTTGAGATTTAAAAAAAGACAAGTTAATTAGTAAATATAAAAATCGCTATTTGCATACCAATACGGGAATTTGGGATTTGTGGACCACATAGCTCGCAGTTCCGCCAAGAAACGTCTCTTTTACTGGACTTCTTCCTCTTGATCCTATTACTATGAGATCAAACCTATTTTTTCTTGCAAAATCGGCGATTTCATTTCCTGCATGTCCATAAACTATCTTTTCATCAAAATTTACGTCACTTTTTAGCACATGATCTTTGGCTTTAGATAGGAAGTGTTTTGCGTCTTGTAGCCATCTTTTACGCAAAGAACTGACATTATGCAAACCAGATACTGGAAGATGACTTAGCACAGATATTCCGGTTATGGTTGCACCGCATTGTCTTGCTAGATTTATTGCATTTTCTAATCCTTTAAGCGAATTCTTCGAGCCATCCAATGGTACTAGAATCTTTTTGATATTGCCCATTAAGTTTCGATACCATAAGATCTCTATATATGAATGAGATAATTTTCAAAAATGATTTTCATAGTTAGTAATTCAGTTGTGATTTTTATTTTAGCCAGTTTCATAGTATTCATGTATAAAACCATCTTGGTACCTCATGCAGGAACTTCTGGAGGTGACAAGGCGCTAAACCATGCTATTCACATAGCAGATGATTCATCTAGAATCATCATACTTCATGTAGTAGAACAGCTACAACACCCAGCTACCTTTGCATTGGCCTCTTCAGAAATAGAATCTTTGATCAAAAACATCAATGATGCAAACAAGTCAATCCGAGATGAGATGGTTGCTGAAATGGAGAAAAAAGCAGAAATTTGTAAAAAAAGTAATGTAAAATCAGATATCAAAGTGACGATTGGTTCACCGGCAGAAGAGATTCTCAAAATAGCATCTGATAGAAATGTTGATCTTATCGTAATGGCAAAGCGTCGCAAATTAAAAGGAGTAAAAAAACTGCTTTCATTAGGCAGCGTTTCAAGAAAGGTTGTAGAGAATGCAAACTGCCCAGTTTTGTTAATTGATACTGAAAAATAATTTTACTACAACTTGATCCCACCTATAATTGCCTGAATTTCATAAATAACAATTAGAAATATCGCATACATTGCAAACAACGATACGCTTTGCCATTTTGCGATATTTCCACGTCTGAGGAACACAAATAAAACAAATGGCAAAATTATTGCAAAAGAAACAAGCGTAGATAGTATTCCAAAATTAATTTCAACTGTAGAAAGCACAAGAACTATTCCAAGTACCAAGGTAATGTTTGTTATACATGAGCCAATAATGTCGCCCAGTGCTAGGTCCAGATGTTTTTTTCTTACAGCCATAACATCTACTGCCAGCTCCGGAAGCGAGGTTCCAAGTGCAATTATGGTTGCCCCAATAACTGACTCTCTCAGTCCTGTCATTTCTGCAATAGCAGATGCGCTATCTACAATTATTTTGGCACTTACTATGACAATTGCTATTCCGATTAGAAAATAAAAAAGTGATTTGTGTGGCGAGCCTTTTTGCCGCTCTTGTTTTTGTTCTATGTTTGACTTGAAAATCCGATATATGAAAAATGCAAATGCTGCAAGCAAAGCAATTCCAATAAACTTGCTGCCTTGTTGAGCAAGCAAAAGAAAAAGCGGAATTAATGATGCCGCTAAAAGAAGCGGGATAAAGCTGCGTATGGTTTTTGTTTCTATTTTTCTTACCGGCGAAAATAATAGAAAAAGTGCTGTTATTAGACCAATATTTGTCACATTTGAGCCAAAGATATCGCCAAGTGTTAGTCCTACATTTTCACTTGTTGTGGAAAAAACAGCCACGCTTATTTCAGGAACCGAAGTAGACACTGCAACTATAACAAAACCAGCAGCAAGCTCGCCTATTCCAGTAATTTTTGAAAACTTGACAACAGACTCTATTGCAAACATTGCGCTTCTGACAAGTATGACTAAAAATACGGCTAGCAAAACTGCATTAATTATTAGTTCAGTCATCAGTTATACATGAAAAATGCATTTTCTTATGAAAAGATTTTCTTTTAGTAGAACAAGACAATTATCACTGCTGATTTTCAATAATAATAAACAGTAATTATGATTAAATGATATGTTAGCAAAATCAGGATATGTCAGATATGACCAGTTCAATACGTAAAGAAAGACCACTAGGCATTACAATACTTGGGATTTTATTCATAATTTTTGGCATATGGATGGCAATAGCAGCTGCAATGATAGGCACTGTCATTGCCATACTTGGCACCTATTCACACATGATGATGGGCAGTATGATGTCGGCCTTGGGCGGAACAATTGCTATTTTTATTGGAATTTTTGCTGCAATCGAGTTTGCAATAGCATGGGCATTATTTAGTGGAATGAGATGGGCAAGAATCACAGTCATTGTTTTAGCTATTGTTGATTTAATTGCACATGGTGCAACTCTTCCAATAGGAAATCTATTTGCAGTGCCACACATTATTTTGGATCTGCTAGTTCTTGTCTACATGTGGATGCCAAACGTTGTTTCGTATTTTAATCAACGACAATAACCGGTTAGCTACGATTTTTCTTTGATTTTTTATAAAGCCTATGACACATCTTGATAAAGTGTGCAAGGAATTTTTCATGACGCTCTAATCTTCTTGCAAAAATTGCTTCTTCGGATAGAAACATTTCCTTTAGATGGTGAACGTCAACCTTTGGTGAAAAAAATACGTATAATGGAATTCCTAAAAGTATGATGATTCCTCCTACAACCTTATCGAAAACTGACGTCGAGTAAAGAAGATAAAGACAGATTGCAATTCCAATCCACGGAAGTATATGTTGTGCATGAAGATGTGTTTCTGATTCTTTTTTGAGTACTAGAAGCGAAATACAGACTAGCAGAAAGGCAAACGCAAGATTGAAAACAGAAAATGAGATTAGCTCAGTAATTCCTCCATAAATTGACAAAGAAAATGCAATCACCCCCTGTATTATTAGCGCGGCGTATGGCGTCTTGTATTTTGGGTGAACTTTTGAGAAAATTTTTGGAAACAAGCCTTTAATTGACATTGCATATGAGAGCCTAGATATTCCAAGAACACCTGATTCGTTTGAGCCAGATACTGACACTAGCGCGCCAACTCCCATCATTATGGCACCAATCGAGCCTAGTGTTATTAGGCTGACAAAAACTAATGGAATTGATGTTTTTGCAAGCTCGCTCCAGTTAGAAGCGCCAAACAGCACAAAATTTGTCAAAAGATAAAATGCGATTACTATTAGCAACCCTGTGATTATTGCCCGTGGTATAGTTGTTTTAGGATTTTTAATCTCACTTGCTGGAAGCGTTCCCATCTCAAATCCAACATATGCCCAAAAAATTAGTACTATTGCTACGCCAAAATTTTCAAAACCTAATGGTGCAAGCGGGATATAATTTTGCTGGATTATGCTTGGATTTAATGCAAAAAATATGACACCTGCTACAATGAAGACAAGTAGAGGAGATAGTTTTACTATTGTTAGTATGTCGTTTAATTTTCCTGCTAGTTTTACACCAAGAATATTTACAAAAGTCAGACCAAAAAGAAATCCAGCCTTGACTAGAACATCTTGCCAGAAATCTAACGGAATAAAATAATGCAGGTACTGGACAAATGCTATTGCAAATACTGGCAGTGCGATAATTTCTGCAATCCACATGCTCCAACCAGTAAGAAAACCGTAAAAATTGTCAAATGCCTTTGAAACAAAGGCAAACGGCCCTCCCACTCTTGGAACATAATAACTTGAATATGCAAAGACAAGTGCCAAGACCATTGCAAAAACTCCTGCAATTATCCAAACAAAAATTGCAAGAGGACCTACCATGCCGGCAGTAAGTGCAGACACTATGTAGATATCAGCGCCAACTATAGAGCCAATAATTATGTTAACTACATCAAAAAATGATAATCCTCTTTTCATACCCATATCGTTTTTAGTCCATTTTGTGTCAATAAACTAGAATGAAAATTATCATTTTTGGAATTAATTAGGCACAAGTTTACGTTTCTAAGAATTAAGAATTGGTTGGTTTTTTTACTCGATGCGTTTGTAAACGCTTTTGAATTCTTGTGCAATAGTATATGCTACGTTTTGTATGTGCGATACCTCATTCATTGTTTTTTTACCCTTTGCGATTTGTCGCATTAGAGTCATGCACTTGTGGATTTGGTTGTGATCTGCAGTGTCTGGATCATAAGGACTTTTTATCTCAGTTAATGCCTTGAAGCACTCATCAAAGTCAAGGCAGAACTTGAGGATTACCTCTTCCCATGCTTTTGTTCTTGGAAAGCCTGTTGCATTTGCCATCTCACGAAACTCATTTTCTCTGTCTCGTAAAAGCAGGTCTAGTGCTTTTCTTGCTCGGTTTTCCTCAAAATCACCAATGGATTTTAAGAGACTCATAGACAAAGTATCTATGTACTAGTATTAAATAAAATCATAATTATCAAGTATGATAATTTAAGTTTGCAGTTTAGATAAATGCAATTTTCTTGATTGAGTTTCAAAAATGATAATTCGCCAAGTGTTTATTCTATGAAATGACTTGTTCTAGTCAGAATCAAATGACTGAGCTAAAACGCCACATGGGACTTTTTCATTTAGTAATGTATGGTGTTGGCCTCATAGTTGGGGCTGGCATCTACGTGCTAATAGGCGAGGCAGCAGGACTGGCAGGCAATGCTGTTTGGGTTTCTTTTGTGTTAAGTGGGATGGTAGCGGCATTTGCAGGTCTAAGCTATGCTGAGCTTACATCAATGTTTCCGCGAGCC
>Ga0194121_10005537_pt1 | contig 17342 bp, 16 predicted proteins | sample TA2MahCa50mmetaG_FD_148609 | JGI IMG/M metagenome (GOLD analysis project Ga0194121, IMG submission 148609) | Freshwater microbial communities from Lake Tanganyika, Tanzania - TA2015020 Mahale Deep Cast 50m | ecosystem: Environmental > Aquatic > Freshwater > Lake | place: Tanzania: Lake...
TCGTGGAATCAATGGTCGATGATTTTGCCCGACTCTCAGGAGATTATAGCCCGATACATATTGACGATAATTATGCCGGTACCACACACTTTAAAAAAAGAATTTGTCACGGTATGCTGTTGGCCTCGTTTTTTTCCAGACTTGTTGGGATGCATCTGCCGGGTAAAAACGCATTGTATTTCTCACAATCGATAAAGTTTGTTTCCCCCTGTTTCATAAACGACAGTGTGACCGTCGAGGGCGAGGTTGTGGAAAAAAGCATCTCCACCAAACTAATTACCCTGCGAACAACCATCACAAATAATGCCGGTAAATGTCTTGTTGATGGGGAAGCGAAGGTTCTGTTAAGGGAATAAAATGCTTTCAAACCAACGAATACTTGTCACAGGAGCAAATGGGGGAATTGGGAAAGCAATATGTGAGGCATTATTGCAAAATAATGCGAATCTGGTTCTGTTTTATCATGATAAAAAAGACGGGATTGATGATCTCTTGGAAAAATATGGTCATCTGCAAAACCACATACAAACACATCATGTGGATCTGCTGGAAAGCACGAATTTAGAAACCACATTACGTACAGTACTGGAACATGGCAAAATCGACTCGTTTATTCATTCCGTGACCGTCCCTACTGAAAATAAGGATATTTTACAAATGAACTGGAGTGATTTTCAGTCACACATAGATCTGCAAACCAAGTCATACCTGCAGATACTGCAGGCAATTATACCTTCAATGAAGGAACAGAAGCACGGTAAAATTGTGAGTATTCTGACGTCTTATACCGTAGGAAGTCCTCCCAACAGACTAAGTGATTATGTTACTGCCAAATACTCACTGTTTGGACTGTCAAAGGCATTGGCAGTAGAGCTGGGGCCGTATGGAATAACAGTAAATTGCGTTTCGCCCTCCATGACAGATACGCCTCTTATTGAAAACCTTCCCTCAAAACTAAAGGAAATAAATGCGAGTCAAACACCGTTGAGGCGGTTGGCCAGTCCACTAGACGTTGCTTCGGTAGTCATGTTTCTCTGCTCAAAAGGTTCCGCTTTCATTAACGGAGAAAACATACTCGTATCTGGCGGACAGACAATGCATTAACTATAGATCAGTAGGAACCAAGAATATCCGCCAATTGCTTTGCAGCAGAACCTGGGTTGGCTAGGTAAGCAAGGGCGTATTTCTTCGCGCTTTCAGATAGCTTTCGTCGCACCTCTTGGTTGACGATAATGTCGTTTATTGGCTTTTCAAGGTCATCGTCATATGTGACTGTCATGACTGCCTTCTGTATTATGAAATCAAATCGATAAGATTTGTCTGTCGCAACAATATCTAAGATGGGTTTGTCTAGTATCATCCCTTCCAACATCGTTGTAGAAGGAAACAATTCAGAGTTTATGTTTATTATCGCATGACAAGACTTGAGGATATCCATTATTGGTGTTGTTTGGCGAATGATTATGCTTGAATCTAAATCGTAAATCATCTTTTTCAAATATTCATTTCCGGGATCTTGTGCGGGATGAAGCTTTACAACAACCTCATAGTCGGGAAATTTTTTTAAAATGCTGAAAATCTCCCTAAACAACTTCTCCAATCTGATATAGGTATTAGTATCAACCAAAACGTTTGTGGTTTCCATGTTTTGCGTTGTTATTACGACTGTTTTTTTGACTTCATCAGTGACGCTTCCGACTCTAAAAAATACGTCATGCCTAGGGCTCCCAACTACAATGATCCTATCTTCTGGAACATTACGGTTTTCCATGAGATATTTCTTTTGCAAATTGCCCCATAGCGCAATCTTATCTCTAAACACGGATGTATCAAAAATATCGTATCTTGTCAGTTCTTTGATGTAGTTCGTAAAAGCATGTTGCAGCATGATCGAGGGTATGCCGTCTTTTGTTATGTCAAAAATAGCTTTCTCCGTCTCACCCATGGTATTAAGAGAGAGAATGCAACTCACATTACATCTATCAATTATCTTCCTTGCAGTAATGAGCAGCTGAATATAGCTGGTTATTCTTTTTTTGTAAATCTCTTTTAACGGTTCTTTTACTGAAGACCAGAACGAGTACTTGTCGATTGAAAAAATCTCTTCAAGTACTTTATCGTGCGAGAAAACTGACTCTAGCTCGTCCAAATAATTGCGACCTAACAGTATAATCCTGTTTTTATCGTTCTGATCTAGGATATCGTGAGTGATTATCCTGCCTCCGTATTTTTGGAGTAGTTTGGCTGCTCTGTGGTTCCAAACTGCAGATCGGCGCATGTTGAAAAATACTATGTTCTTTCCTGATCTACTGAGGTATCTTATCGTTTCAGAATATTGAAGTGGATTAAATTCGAGAAAAAGTATTGTTTTGTTCTTGTTCTTCAGATTAAAATTAAGACCAAGACCTGCAGAAACGAGTGATTCTATGAAACTCTTCATCTTTGTATATGTGTGTCTGGATATTGGAATTGAAACTGGAATTTTACCTATGTTGAACCTAATTAGAAATCTGTCCCAAGAAACAACATATTCGTGAGATATTTTGCCAGCTCCTCTGAGCTCGATCTCAATATTGGGTGCAATGGATCTTATCATGGTTGCAAAATGCCCTGTTGATACTATTCTATCTGGATTCTCTTTTTCAATCACCCTTTTTACTAACCAAAAATTGAAGAGCTCATTTACGATTAGATTATGAAATTCTGTCGTATCTAGAACCCCGAATATGTTTGTACCTTCAAACTCCATACTATCAAAAATCGAGCTTTTCGTATACCAATTCCAAAGATTCAGTACTTGATCAAATATCTTTACTCTGTCGCCTTCTACAAGCCAGTTCTCTGCGATACTGTGATCTATCTGTCTTGATTCTAGAAACTTATGAGTTCGTATGTTAAATGAAAATATCTCATACTTGTCTGTTCGTACCTTCGGAATTCCTAATTCTTCAAAATCGTCAACTGAGTCAAGAAAGTATAATGTCTTTTTCAATTTCAAACTTTATGCCTGCACAAAACTTCTCACGCTTTGCTCACCCTGATTTCATCTTTGTCCAATCATAGTCATCAAATGAAACATTTTTCATTTCATCGTCATTAGGCCTCCATGCAGGATCTGCCAATGCAAGAACGCTTGCTATCTTATCAGTTGTATTTATGTGGGCTGAGGGGTGATTTTTTGGTACATGTATCATAACAGGATCGTTCTCGCTGGACTCTATTTCATAATATCTACCAAAGTTGTCTTTTACAACGAATACTACTTTCCCCCTAATGCAAACAAAGTAGCTATCTCTTTTGGTATGAAGATGAGGACCTTTTATCTCACCAGGATTGACTGATGAAACGTATATCATTTTTGGCAGAATGCCTATCTTGCTGTCCCAATCTCTCCACACCACAGTAAGGGAGCCATTTACATGCCCATCCGTGATGTCTTTGGTCGGATGAACTTCTAGCTTTATTGAACTAATATCATTCTCCAATTTGAATTCACGATTTTATCATATTATAAAAATATTAATGATGATTTGGTCACTTCTTTCATTAGTTTGACAAAAAATTCTAGACTAATGCCAAATTATAAAGTGATGATTAATTGATTGCAGCCTTTTTTATGGCAGGGACATATGAATCTGTGATGATAAGCGCATGAAAATAGCACTTGTATGCCCAGCGTCCTTGCCGGCAACACAATTTGGTGGAATCATGTTCCTATGCTTGGACCTAGCACGCGAATTATCGCAGAACAATAATGATGTCACTATCTATACCACCGATCTGGATTTTGCAAACAATGCAAAAACATTCAACAAAAAACTTCCAAGGATAGAAAAAATCGACAATTTTAGGATAAATCGTTCACACGTGTGGCTCTCAATAGCACTTTTTTACATTAATCCTGGAATATACTGCCAAATGATGAAAGACAATCCTGATGTCATACATACAATCGGAATTAGAAGCTTTCAATCATTTATTGCAGCAATTGTATCCAAAAGAAAAAACATCCCACTTGTTATATCTGATCAAGGTGGACTAACAAAACATCCTGATTTTCAAAATGGTGGAATCGTTAAAAAAATTCTTTATAAATTACAAAAACCTGCTATAAAGTTCATCATAAATCAATCAACTAAAATTAGTGTTGCAAATGAATATGAAAAAGAGATATTCTCTAAATTTAACGCTGATTCAAAGACAAAAATAATTCAAAATGGAATAAATCTTGAGGAGCTAGACTGGAAAAAAATTAACTTCAAACAACAATACAAAATAGAGAATCGCTTTGTATTGTTTCTGGGCAGATTCAACAAAGTAAAAGGAATTGATACACTGCTTTTAGCCCTAAACATGATTAAGAATAGAAACGAAATGAAAAATGTCAAATTGGTAATAATGGGAGTTGATTTTGGCTTCGAGTCCGAAATGATTGAAATGATCTTAAAACTGGATTTGGAAAACAAAATTATTCTAATTAAAAGGCCAAAACGAGAGGAGGTTATTGCGGCATATAGAGAATGTGAATTTCTGATACTTCCGTCAAGATGGGAGCTCTCTCCTCTTACTCCACTTGAGGGATTTGCGTTTAAAAAAACAGTAATCAGTACAAACACTGATGGTATTCCGTTTACGGTAAAAAATAACAAGAATGCGATTCTGGTTAAACCTGAAAATCATGCACAGTTGGCAGAATCCATTTTAGATCTACTTGTAGACGATAAGAAAAGAACAGAATTTGGAATTGCCGGTTATGAGCAAGTACAAAGCGTTTGTAATTCTAAGGTAATGGCAAGAAAAACATTGGAACTCTATCAGGATATTCTTGGGAATAGATAATTAACAAGCCAAAATACTAGTTAATGTCCATGGAAAAAAAACACAAAGACGCGTTTGCAGACAAGTCAATCAAGGTTCCATTTTTTCATCCATCGATTGATGACGGTGATAAAAAAGCTGTAATAAAAGCTCTTGAATCCACGTTGCTGACTGACGGCCCAAAGTTACTTGAATTTGAATCCGTTTTTTCAAAATTTACAGGCTCAAAATTTTCAATTGGTGTTTCTAATGCTACTTCTGCTTTACATCTATCGCTTAAAGCACTCGGTATTGGGACTGGAGATGAGGTGATAATTCCTGATATGACATTTGTAGCCACTGCAAGTTCTGTATTGCATGTAGGTGCAACACCAGTTCTAGTTGATGTTGAAAAAGAAGACATGAACATATCTATTAATTCTATAAAAAAGAGTTTAACAAATAAAACTAAAGTCATTATTCCGGTACATTTTGCTGGCAAGGCTTGCAATATGACAGAAATAATGAAAATCGCAAAAAAAAATAAATTACTTGTAATAGAAGATTGCGCGCATGCTATAGGAGCAAAACATAAAAATCAACATGTTGGAACTTTTGGAGACGCTGGTTGCTTCAGCTTCTATCCTACAAAAAATATCACTACATTGGAAGGCGGAATGATAATCACAAATAAAAAAATCATTGCTCAATATATCAGAGCAGCCAGAAATCATGGAATTACAAAAACTCTCAAACAAAGATTCTCTGGAGGAAAACCATGGGATTATGATATATTGGAACCTGGCTACAACTATAGATTAGATGAAATAAGATCCGCACTGGGACTAAGTCAGATTAAACGTATTTCCAAGCTGAATTATCAAAGAAAGAAAGCATTCGATTATTATAATTCAAAACTTGATAATGTTGAGGGAATCATCGTGCCACAATCATACAAAAATGATAACCATGTTTATCATCTTTACATTATAAGGATCCAGAAAAAATATGGACTTTCACGCAATAAACTATTTGAAAAGTTACAGAAAAATGGTATTAGAACTTCGGTTCATTACAAGCCACTTCATAAATTTTCTCTCTTTATAAAGAAATCTGTAATTATAGATAGCTTACAAAATAGTGATGAATTGTATGATGAAATACTCTCATTACCTCTTTATCCATCAATAACTCGAAAAGAACAAGATCTAGTTCTAAATCGCATCATGCATTAGGTTATGTTAAGTCAAATCTAATCTACATTAGTTTTATCATTATCTGAGAAGTGATTTGTTTGTAATTTAAAAAATTAGCCGGAATGCCGTTAGCTTTTTTATTTCATCTTTATAGAATCACATGTTATTTTTCTTCAATTTTGAAAATAGTACTAGTCTCAATAGTATCGTCATTAACTGTAGTTGCTTCAGAATATCCTAACAACTTGAATGGAACAAATTCGATAAATTCTTTCAAGTTTGTAAAAAATTTATTTCCATATTGTTGTTGTCCCTTATAAAAAACCAAATTATTCAAAAAATACTTACCTCTAAAATTTCTCATCATTTTCTTAAAAATCCCGTCTAGGTCATCTAAAATATACCACATTATTTCTCCAAATAAAACTGCATCATAATTTGCATATTTCTCAATGTTTTGTACTTTATCTACCTCAAAATCTAAATGCGGCCAAAGATACTTTGCTTTATTTATGGCCGTAGGAGAAACGTCTATACCTTTAATTTTTATGTCTTGAATATTTTGGAATATGAGATTTGTGAAATAACCTAATCCACATCCGAATTCTACAACTGAGCCTATTTTGAAAAGTCTTAAATTAATAATTGCGATGTTTCTTGAATATGAATTCACATTATGCTGTTCAGATTCCTGCAACCACGGATCTGGAAATCTCTGATACATTTCTTCGAATTTACCAATAAATACACCGTTCTTAATAACAAAATCTTGGTACTTGTCCATTTCTGATTAATTTTGTTTTGTAAATTTGTAGGGAGATGCACCTTTGTTTTCCTTTGTCTCTTCATTGAACGCTTTTATTTGCATCTCAATATCAACGCCTACATTTTTACTCCATTGTGATAAAATCTTGTTAAATATTGGACCTCTTTTACCGTCTCCAATTTGAATACTGTTTATTTTTGTCACAGGTAACATAGAAAATGGGGTACCGGTGAAAAATGCTTCATCAGCTGTAATTACGTCATAAAGTTCGAGATTACGTTCCCTGTATTCAAGACCAAGTTCTTTTGCTAACTCAAAAACATATGCTCTACTTATTCCGCGAAGAATATTGCGTGGTTCTGGCGTAAATAACGCCTTATCTTTGATCAAGAAAAAGTTAGCTCCGGTTGCTTCTGTAATAAAACCATCTGGATCCATAAGGAGTGCCCAGTTGTTTTCTCCGGAATATTTTGAGACCTCAATATTGGCCATCATGTAAAACAATCTACTCCTATTCTTGACTTTTGGATCCATCAAATGTGCTGGTATGGCTCTTTGAGATGGAATGACTGCATTTATTCCAGTGTCAAAGAATTTACCCATTCCTACTACGGTCCATTTCAATGGAAAATCCGCAATAATCACAGTTGGCTCTATTTTTCCACCAAAAATCTCGGCATAAGTAGACAATGGACCTCTACTTACGTTTAGAAACAATCTGTGTTCATCAGTTGGTAAAAAGAATGGTTCGTTTTTTTCTATAGTTTGATAGCATGCCTCTTCCATTTCGTCTGCAGTTATCTTTAATGGAATTTCTGCATATTTGGCAGAGGCAAATAATCTGTCTATATGTTCACGTAGTCTGAACTGTTTTTTGTTAAACGAACGTGTCATATCGAAAACCATATCTCCAAACATTACTGCTGAATCATAAATTGAAATTTTTGCTTCAGTCTCCGGAACAAACTTGCCATTAATGTAAACCTGTCTCATTTTCATTATTGTCTCATTAAACGATGTTTTTATCTTTATGTTTGGTCCATGATAGTAAAGACATCTTAAAATCTAATTATGTCATTACAGCTTTTATATCAATCGCATACTCGAATGTTATGAAAGATAAGATATTATGCTGGCTCTCCGGAGATTTAACGCATTATTTCATGTTACACTATCTACAAAAAAACTATGATTGCGAGCTTTATGCAATTTTAGATGTAACAAACAGAGTAAAAAAATTCTTTAAACAACAACAAATTGTCGAGTTTGAAAAACTCTGGTTTTTCCATGATCACATAAAAACAAATCTGCAACCTGATTTTGATTATCTAAATAAAATCGAAGAAAAATACGATGTAAATATATGGAAATTAGCCGTCAATGAGCGCATATTTTATAGATTTTATAATTTCCATAAATTTACACCAAATGAAATCTTATCAATTGATGAATCGGCATGCCGATTTTTTGAATCTGTTTTTGAGGAAGTAAATCCAAAATTCTTTATCACCAAAGAACCTGCCTTTCATCATCTTGTATTATGTCATGAAATGTGCTTGGCAAAACAAATTATTACATTAATTCCAAGTAGACCAAATTTCAATGAAGAAGTAATCATATCACAAATCCCTAATAAAGTTGATTTTGTAAGTACTCTTGATAATATTAAACCTAAAGGAAGAAGCTTTGAAGAATTACAGAAATATGTTGAGGAACAGGCTCTGCCAAAAAAAATTGATTATTATAATAAAAAATTTGGTGGAACAATTACTCACAAAATTGCCGCAGCGTATGACTTTTTTATAAAGTCAGATAACTCAAATTTACATGATCATTACAATTACTTTGGAAGGACAAAATCTAAAGTACTCCTCTACAATGTTCAAGAGGCAATAAAGTTACGATACAGGCAATATTTCATTGATAATAATCTGCAAAAAACACCTGATCTAAATGTAAAATTTATTTACTATCCGATGGCGATGGACTTGGAAAGGAATCAACTAGTTGAATCTCCTTTCTTCAATAATCAAACCGAATTAATAAGACATATTGTAAAATCACTTCCTCCTGGTTATGTTCTATATGTGAAAGAAGCTCCAGGTCAACAATCCCGACAGTGGAGGAGCATCAAAGAATACAAAGACATATTGGCAATTCCCAATGTGACGTTTTTCCATCCGTCAGTTAAAAATACAACTTTTCTGAAAAATTGTTCTCTGGTTGTAACTATTGGCGGTACCTCTGCAATTGAAGCAGCAGTATACAAAAAACCGTCTATTGTTTTTTCAGATAAAGGATATTGCATTTTACCTTCTGTATTCAGAATAAAAGAAATCGAAATGTTGCCTAAACTAATCAAAAAAGCACTTTTAACTAAAGTCAATCCAGCTGACGTTGATAAATATTTTACAATGTGCAAAAATGAATCCGTAAATTTTGGAACTTTTGAATTAGAAAAAAGACAACTAGATGCTTTCTTTCACGCTGGTAACCTAATAGATACCGAAATCACGGAATCACACATCTTACAGTTTCTGAAAGATAATGGAGAATCCTATGAAAATTTGGCTAAAAAACACATTGAGAAGATTATGCAATATAACAGCATGCAAAAATGACTGGCTATACTAGTTAAATAACTCATAACCTGTTCAACTCTAGACAAAATGGAATGAATTTGAAAAAGCAAAAAATAACTAAAAATAAAAAAGCCATGTTACGTAAAAAATGCAGAATGATAAATCTGGTAGTTAGCGATGTTGACGGTGTTCTCACCGATGGTGGTATGTATTATGGACAAAAAGGAGAAGTAATGAAAAAATTTAACACTAAAGATGGTATGGGTGTGGAATTATTGAATCTACAAAACATTAAGACTGTATTGTTGACTAAAGAGAATTCAAAGATCGCAATTAAACGAGGAGAAAAAATTAAAGCGGCGGCAATCCTCGTTAATATAGAAAATAAATCTTTGGAATTAAGAAAGATATGCAAGAAATTTGGTATAAAAAAAGAAAATATTGCATATATTGGTGATGACGTTAATGACTTGCAAGTGATGAGCGATGTCGGATTATCTGCATGTCCAAATGATGCAATTTTGGATATACAGAGAAATTCTAATTATGTATGCGTTAGAAAAGGTGGAGAAGGAGCATTTAGAGAATTTGCAGATTTAATACTGCATTTGCGTGACTAAAATGTTGCATGATATGCCAGTTAGTATACCAGAACATGTATTCATTACTGCAGAAATAGGCACCAACCATATGGGTGATATTGGAATCGCAAAAAAAATTATTGATGCAGCTAAGGCTGCCGGCTGTGACGCAGTGAAATTTCAGAAAAAAAATGTAGAGAAGATATATACAAAAGAATTTCTTGATTCATCGCTTGAGAGCCCATGGGGCATAACTCAAAGGGATATGAGACTACATAGGGAATTCTCATTACAACAATTCGAAGATCTTTCTAACTATTGTAAACAAAAAAAAATTGATTGGTATGTATCGTGCTGGGATGTTGATAGTCAGGTCTCAATGAGAAAATTTAAAACAAAATTTAACAAGATTGCGTCTGCTATGTTAGTGCATCATAAATTGTTAGAGACCGTTGCAGAAGAAGGTAAGCATACGTTTATCGGAACTGGCATGAGTACATTAAATGATATTTCCAAAGCGGTCGCTATTTTTAAGAAACACAAATGCCCTTTTGAGCTAATGCATTCCAATAGTGCGTATCCTATGAAAGATGAGGAGGCGAACCTGTTAATGATACCTGTGTTGAGAAAAAAATTCAAGTGTAAGGTAGGTTATAGTGGGCATGAGGTTGGCGCAACAAGCGTATGCATCCCCGCAGTTATGCTTGGAGTTACTTCTCTCGAGCGACATGTGACGATCGACAGATCGCTTTACGGTCATGATCAATCGGCATCACTTGAACCAGAGGGAATAAGAAAATTGGTTCGTGACGTGAGGATAATCAGCTCTATTCTTGGTGATGGCAAAAAGAGAATTTGGGACTCAGAGCTACCCAATATGAAAAAACTAAGACAGAAGTTTGTTTAAACAAATACCAAATTAATAGAAATATTGATTAAGTTACATAAAAAATTGTTTGTGGATTGAATAGCCTGTTTTCTATAAAAAATAAAGTGATTATTGTAACAGGAGGTGGAGGTACAGGCATGGCAAATTTACTGGCAGAAAGTATGGCTAAAGAAAGTGCCCAAGTATATGCAGTAGATATTAGATTTACAAAACCAATCCCAAAAAGTCTAGTTAAGTTTCTCCATAATGTAGAATGTGATTTAACTAATAAAACGAATTTTGAAAAAATCTGCCAGGATATTTTTCTAAAACACAAGAAAATTGATGTATTAGTTAACGGCGCAGGAGTCACATTACCAGAAAACATTGAACAATTTTATCCCGAAGATAAATGGAATAAGACCATGTTAATCAATCTAAAAGCGGCATTTGACTGTAGTCAAGCGGTGCTTAGATACATGATAAAGAAAAAAAATGGTTCAATAATCAATTTCACAAGTATCAATGCAGAAATGGGATTTCCAAAAAACCCTGCGTATGTAGCATCAAAAGGAGGACTAAAAATGCTTGGCAAATCTTTAGCTAAAGACTGGGGACAATATGGAATCAGAGTAAATAGCATAGGGCCTGGTTATATGAAAACAGAAATGACAAAACGAAGCTGGGAAAATCCAAAATTAAGAAAGGCCAGAACATCAAGAACACTTCTCGGAAGATGGGGAGAAAAAAATGATATTATTGGACCATGCATTTTTCTTGCATCAGATGCATCACGTTATGTAACAGGCCAAGATCTTTATGTGGACGGTGGCTGGTTGGCAAACGGGCTTTCTGAATGAATCTGTAAAATCATGATGGGAAAAAAAATCGCAATTATTCTTGCTAGGGGTGGTTCAAAATCCATACCGAAAAAAAACATTGTGAATTTTTGTGGCAAACCACTCATTGCTTGGTCGATAGAGCAAGCTATCAATTCTAAATTAATTGATGACGTCTGGGTAAGTTCTGATGATGACAAAATTTTATCTGTTTCAAAAAAATATGGTGCAAATATAATCCTTAGACCGAAATGTCTCTCAACAAACAAATCTACATCCCTCTCTGGATGGTTACATGCGATTGATGCCATCGAAAAAAACTATTCAAAAATAAACATTGTCGTGGGTTTGCAAGCAACATCCCCTGTTCGTGAATCTAAAGACTTGGATTCAGCATTAATCAAGTTTATGAAGGGTAAGTATGATTCTATGTTTTCAGCGTCAAAAATTGGGGATTTTTATATTTGGAAAAAATCAAAAAATAGTTATTCAAGTATAAATTATGATTACAAACATAGACCAAGACGACAAGATTTTGAAGAGCAATATGTTGAAAATGGTTCGTTTTATTTATTCAAACCAACAATTTTAAAAAAATATCATAACCAAATTGCTGGCAAAATTGGAATATCACTTATGGAGTTCTGGAAATCCTTTGAAATTGACGAAAAAGATGATCTATTTTTCTTATCTATACTTATGAAAAATTACATCTTAAAATAGCGACTATGACCAGATTTAATAACTCAAAAGAGACCTTTTGCAGCTTCTGCAATATCATCTTCGATTTTTGCCGACGATTTAGACCAGTATGTTCTAATAAACTCATCACTTAATCTATTGCGTAATTCCATATTTACTTCTGCCTCCTTAATTTCATCCCAACGATTTTTTGGAAATTTGATATACATTGCAAAAACATCCCGTAAACGTGTGATGTCATCTTTATTCCATTGTGGCATATTTAGAACACTTTCTCCGGAATTTGATACTGCGCAAATTTTGTTCGGATCCAAATATCCTTTCTTTACTGCATATTCATGTAATTCTGTACCGTGAAATGGAACAAATATTGAACAGCTTGTATTGTCTGAATTAAATTGACGATTTAATTCAATTGTGTCGAAAGCTAATTCTCTTGTCTCGTCTGGAAATCCTATTATATTGTTTATACTGAAAGTAATTCCTAATTTCTCAATGATCTTTATTTTCTTCACTGCATCTATATTGGTATACTCTCGTTTCACTACTTCCTTACGAAACTTCTCATTCCCATGCTCCAAACCAAAAGTAATTCTGTCTAAACCAACATCTTTCATTTTCCTAAATTTCTCTTCATCTACAGTTTCTATACGTGTCTGACACCAAAAAGGAAGTTTTATCTTTGAATACATGTTGATGAATTCATCAAATTCCTTATCTGACCAAGAAAGAAATGTATCGGCCCAAAAGTAAATGTATTCTACTTTGTATTTGTTTATGTGATTTTCTATTTCTTGCTTTACAAGTTCCATGTTCTTTTTACGGAAAAATGACATTCCTTTTAAAAAATCACCATCACCATACAGTCTGTTCTGTGCTGGAGAATTACAAAATGAGCATGTATATGGACATCCGCGATGTGTTTCTACTGGTAATAATCGACGAATTTTTCCGCCCATTGGACGATAAAATCTTTTTTCTCCAAAAAGCCCAATATCAGTGATCGGTGGCAACTCGTCAATATCTACAGGCCTAGAAACACTGTTTCTCCTAATTTCGCCGTTTTTTTGTCTAATCCAGAGATTAGTGACATTGGAATAATCTTCATTATTGGATATGGAATTAGCTAGGTCAATTATTGCATTTTCTCCTTCACCAACACACAACATATCGACTACACTGTATTTCATTACAAGATCAGGGGCAAAAGTAGGAAATACTCCACCAAAGATATTTGGAATTCCTCTATCTTTTGTTTGCTCTATTAATTTAATGCCACGTAGAAATGTAGTTTCTGTACATGAGACAGCAATGATATCGGGCTTAAAGTCATCAATTGATGACTTAAAATCTTCTACCGCTGAATTGGTAGTTTTTTTAAAATGAAGATCATCATCGTCGATATCTCGTATAGGTCTCACTGTAAGTGCTTTAGCATCTACTTCATCAGAGTCTTCAATTGCGAGCTCATCATCAAATTTGTAGAACGTTGTATCAAAAAGACCTGTCTCATGTCCTTGATCCTTTAAAATCTGTGAAAGTACTGCAATTGATGGAGGAATGGTGCTCATACCACGTTCATTTGGATATAAGAACAAAACTCTACAATCCTTGGTATGTTGTTTACGAATTACTTTTTGAGTTAGAAACGGATTTGATTCCGATTCATTAACGACTTGAAGCATGGTATCCAGACACTCGAACTTGCATATTAGATATTATATGTTTATTCTGTGTAATCTACGATTTTTGATATTTTAAATAAATATCTACAAAACTTGATTACTATCTCTTAGAGATTAATCTTATGAGGCAGAAAAACGTCTTCTTACTAATATGCGATTCGTTAAGAGCTGATAAATTTTATGGGAAACAAAACAATTCAATTACACCGACCATTGATCGTCTTGTAAAAACTGGAACCTATTTTGAACAAGCTATTAGCTCCTCAGATGCCACATTGCTGTCTTGGTCTGGCCTTTTTACAGCAAAATATCCATTCAGAACAGGTATACGATCGTCCAGATTCAACAAATTAAATGAAAATATTGTAACATATTTTCAAATCATGAAAAAAAGTGGATATCATTTTTATGGATTATTGCCTACTCTCTCTGAAACAATAGGTCTTTTTCCAAATTTTGAAAACAATGACTATCTTTATGATCTTAATCAAGGACTTCACAATGATGTAGGACAAAATATTATTACTAAGTTAGAATCAAAATCATTGTCGGGGCCATGGTTTTTTGTAGCACATATAATGGATCTACATTTCCCTCTGGTTGTCCCAGCAGAATTTGATGATAAGAAATATGGAGGCAATTCATATGAAAAAATTTTATCATCAATAGATACATGGATTGATAAAATTTCACAAAAAATTGATGATAATACCTTATTTGTAATTACATCTGATCATGGTACTTACATAAATTCTGTTAATATTGATGGACAAAACATTGATTTTGAAGAAAACTCAACACAATTCGTAACATCATACATAACTACCCATATTCCAAAATTCCTGAAACCAATTAAAGATGAATTATTTTTCTTAGTTGAAAATAATAAAAGAAAAAAAAAATTGCGGATTTTAAATAAACTTCATCTGAAACCCCATCAAAGACGTGCATTACTTTCTGGAAGAGCTGATAAGGAGCATTTTCTATTTGATGAATGTATTAGAATTCCTCTCCTGTTTGTAGGTAAAGGCATTCCAAAAGGAAAAGTCATCTCACAGCAAGTTCGTTCCGTTGACATAATGCCAACAATTTGTGAAATTATTGGTATCCAAAATCTGCCGGATATTGATGGAGCAAGCCTCCTAAAACTAATAGGAGGAAAGGAGTACGAGGAAATCCCTGCCTACATAGAAAGTACACCATTGGTATTATCTGATTCAGATGATGTGATAGGAATTCGAACTTCACAATTCAAGTATTTTAGAGATAAAAATGATCCAAGAAAACGTGTTCATTTATTTGATCTAAAAAATGATCCTCATGAGGATGTTAATATTACATCTGATAGACCTGATGTAGTTGATACCTTGGAATCGACTCTTCAGAACATAATAAAAATCAAATCCATCAAAAACGTCGTTGACGTAGAATCCGATGAAATTGAGAACGAGCTGCGAAAGCTTGGTTATGTCTGATCTTTCTGATTATTTGGTAAGTCAAAGATAATCCATATAACCTCAAAGTGAAAAACCCTGTTGTGAATCTGATATTCATTGTGATGGATGGTGCACGTGTTGATCATATTGTAAACGGTGCTAATTATTCTAAATTAATTGAAAAAAGTTTATTCTTTTCCAAGGTTATAACATATGCTCCATACACAATCGCAGCACTTCATGCTGTTTTCACCGGTACATATGGACACAAAACTGGAGTGAATAGTTACTGGTCAAGTCCCAATTTTAAAAAGGAACAGTTCAAAACCCTCTCGTCCTATATGCATGACAATGGTTATGTGACATATGGAGATGTGATAAACAAGCTTGTTCTACCAAAAATTGGGTTTGATGATCTAGTAATACATGATGAGCTTAAAGACAATCTTACTGAACGCCACATAGAATTGCTGAATAAAGTAAATGACATCAAAAAACAAGGAAAACGATTCTTTCTTTATTTGCATTACAGCAATATCCACACTGGAATAATGGAAAACGTCCTCAAAAAATACAACAATTTTAGTAAAGAATACTTTGCCAAAAAAGCCGAAAATAAAAAGTATTATTCACAACTATTTGAAAAAGCAGATCAATATCTGGGAAAAATAATACAACACACAGAAGACTTGGAGTTGACAGAAGACACTCTGATTATAGTCATCTCCGATCATGGAATAAGCGTGGGTGAAAAATACGGAGAACGTGCATACGGAGTATTTTGTTATGACTATACATTGATAGCTACGGCGCTATTTTACAATAAAAGTATTGAACCGAGGCAAATTCAACAACAAGTGAGAACCATTGACATTTTGCCAACAATTTTAGAAATCCTCTCGATACCACATGATTCAAACTACGAAAAAATGGATGGCCAAACTCTACTTCCGCTTGCCAACGGATCCAAAGAATTTCGTCTCGCTTTTTCACAATCGGGTAATCCTCTGAATAGCGATAAACCACCAAAGGCGCCAAATGTTTATGCAATAAGGACAGATGAATGGAAGTTCATTAGGAATACTCATGATGGAACAGAAGAACTATATTCGCTAATAAATGATCCAAGAGAAGAAAATAATGTGATTTCTAAATTTCCACAAAAAGCTTCCGAATTAAGGACGGAGCTTGACCGAATATCTTCTAATATCTAAAAATTTTAAAACAAACATGAATGACGAAAATAAGATACATTATTGGGACGGATTATACCGCAAAGAATACTTTTTTGGTAGCGGCCCAACTAAGTTAGCCAAACTTGCAGATTCATTACTGAAGGAAAATAAAATTAAAAAAATTCTTGAAATAGGATGTGGACAGGGAAGAGATGCAACTTATTTTGCACGAAGTGGATACGAAGTCGAAGCGTTTGATATATCTGAAAATGCAATAAAATTCGTAAATCAAACAAAACAGGCGTTAAATCTGTCTAGTCTCAATGCATTTGTTCATGATGCTGAAAAGCCACCCAAATATGGTTCAGAACACTTTGATTTTGTATATTCTAATCTAGCTTTACAGTTTTTTGATTTAAAGAGCCTAGACAAAATATTCAAAAATACTGTTGAAATAATGAAAAAAAACTCCATGTTTCTTTTCTCAACAAAGAAGAAAGGAGACAAATATTACCAATTTGGAAATAAAGTATCTGATGATGCGTTTGAATATAACGGAATAACTCGATACTTTTTTGATGAGAGTACCCTAAAAGAAGTCCTATCGAGTCATTTTGAAATAATCCAGCTTGATTCTGACGTACATACAAATCTTGACTCATCAGTAAGTGTGTGGTGGAAAATACTAGTCAAAAAAAACTAGTATGAGAAAACT
>Ga0194121_10005541_pt1 | contig 17337 bp, 11 predicted proteins | sample TA2MahCa50mmetaG_FD_148609 | JGI IMG/M metagenome (GOLD analysis project Ga0194121, IMG submission 148609) | Freshwater microbial communities from Lake Tanganyika, Tanzania - TA2015020 Mahale Deep Cast 50m | ecosystem: Environmental > Aquatic > Freshwater > Lake | place: Tanzania: Lake...
TTTTTGAGCAGCTCGACTAACAGCTTTGACAGTATCTTTAGCTAGATTGTTTAAAGCTTCTCTTGGAGTGCTTGGATTTTCTGCAACAGTTTCACGAATATCTTTACTTTTATCTTTTGCTAAATCAAGCAAAGCTTCTCTTGGTGTGTTTCGATTTTTTGCAACAACTGTACGAACATATACATCTTTATCTTTTGCTAAATCAAGCAAAGCTTCTGGTGGAGCTTTTGGATTTTCTGCAACAGTAAAACGAACGGTGGAGTTTTCATGTTTGGCCAAATCAAGCAAAGCTTCTCTTGGAGTGTTTGGATTTTCTATAACATTAATAAGAATACCTACAATATTATCGTTTGCTAAAATAAGTAAAGCTTCTCTTGGAGTGCTTGGATTTTCTGCAACAGAACTACGAACATATTCATCTGTATCTTTTGCTAAAACAAGTAAAGCTTCTGTTGGTGTGTTTGGATTTCTTGCAACAGTAAAACGAACATCTAAATCTTGATCTTTTGCTAAAAGAAGAAAAGCTTCTGTTGGAGTATTTGGATTTTTTGCAACAGTAAAACGAACATATAGATCTGTATCTTCTGCTAAATCAAGCAAAACTTCTGGTGGGGTTTTTGGGTTTCTTGCAACACGATAACGAACACCTCTGTCTTTATCTTTTGCTAAAACAAGTAAAACTTCTGGTGAAGGATTGTACTTAAAAGCTGATTCAATAAAGTTTTTCCTTAATTCTCTTCCGTTTTCATCATCTGTAAAACTATCAAGTTTTGCTTGAAAAGCCGTTGGGTTTTGAACAAGTTTACGAAACTCTTCTTTCGCAGGATGCTCGCCTTGCAAACTTGCAGATTTTTGTTTCATAATTGAAAGAAACTTATTTGCTAAATCTGCTCCAAGAACTTCTACAAATTTTGCTTGCTTTAAACTATCATTGTTTGCATTTACGCTAACACCACCGTTGCCTTGATTGAAAAGAGGTTTATTATCAACAAAACCAACACTCATTTTTTGCAAATGGATCTTTTTCTGCGTTTATACCTTTTTTAACAACGTAAAACAATATAATGCTTTTATCGGGTTGACCAACATATTGAAGAAACATATTTGAAGCATCTGGTCTTGAAGTACACCAAACTGTATCTCTTCTTCCTCCTGTTTTGCCTATTTCGCAGCTAGCTTCTGTAGTATGAGGCATATACAAAACCCAACCATCTTGTTCTGCGAGCTTACCATATTGCTCATCAGAAACAGCCATTTCCTCCGAAGAAACGTTTTGATTAAGAGCTTTGTTTAGCTCTTCAATTGATTGTAAATTTTCAAGAAAGTTTGGATCAAACTTAGCTTTGTTTTTCTGCAAGGAAAGCAGTGGTGGAATATAGTCTTCGCTAACTTGCTGAAAACTTAGTTCTGGATTTTGCTTAAATTGCTTGGTAAGCCATTGAACATATGAAGCTTTTAGGTTCTTGTTTTTAGCTAACTCAACAGATTTGTAAAAAGTTTCAAGTTGTTTAAAAGAAAAGTTGGTTAAGTCTTTTGCTGTTGGGTGAACAAGAGCATTATATTTTCCTGTTAAATCAGAGAAATATTTTTCTGCTTGAGGCAATTGTTTGCTTGATAGGTTTGTGTTTTTATTTTTCCAAACATCAATAGGAGCTTCTAATAGAATCAATGATTTAATGATTGATTTGAGAAGAAGTTGTTTTTGGTTCATGAATGTAAATATTTGGAATGTCAAAAAGTCTAGCTAAATACTGTTAATCATAGATTCTAACTTGTTTTCTTTTAATAGAGAGTGGAGTCGTGGAGCAAGAATTGTTGCAACCAACTCAGAAAGATTTGCGCCTTCCTTTACTTGCCTTGACACTTCTTCTATTCCAGAGTTATCCAGCAAAGTGTGCAATATTTCATGTATTAACGTTTCTTCTCTAACGTCTTTTGCCATGTTTTTGTTTATTGCTATTTTGCCTTGATAGTAGTCTGTAAATCCACACACATCACCGGCAGTAGTATATTGCTCCATCTGTTGCTCAGAACATTGCTCAATCTCGTAACGTCGATTACCAACTTTTAAAATCATCATTTCCTCTTTTTGTTTCCATACGTTTCTGTTTTTTTATGACATTCAACACACAAAGTTCTGCCATTGTTTATATCCCATAGTTCATCACAAAGTTCGGCTTGTTCTGTTGTTTGGATATTGTTTTCATGCATAATATCACAAAATCTTTTGATGTGGTCTGCATTAATATCTCTGGAAGTATCACCACAGCTTACACAGACAAAGTTATCTCTTGTAAAAACTGCAAGTCGCCATTCTTTATATTTTTGAATCTGTCTAACAACGCTATGTATTTCTGATGTGCCTTGTCCATTTTTCCAGTTTGGGTTGTTTTTCCCCTTATTGCTTCTGATACCCTTTTCGAACTGTTCTTTTTGAGTATGCGAGATTTTTCTCCCAAGGTTTGCAATTTTCGGGTCAGTTTTTGCAGTTTTTCCTTTGGTCCACGGCTCATAACCCTCTGGCTTTTGTGGGTGCATTCCATAAAAATGATGGTTTTCACCACTTTTTGCACATGACTTTGAACAAAATCTAGAAGTCTTCCAGTGAGTAGATCCTACTTCATACTCTTGCTTGCAAGCCTCACAGCTCTTCTTCGTAGGTACCTTCCTACACTCCCACGAACAATAGTTCTCTTCATTAATAGCAGAAACTCTACGTTGGAAAAGCTTTCCACAGCGATTACAAGTTATCTCAGCAGAGTTTCTTTTTGCTTCCCCATTAACTTTGCCATGACATTTATGGCCACAATATTCCTGCTTTTTATGAGAAGGAATATATAATTGTCCGCAAACTGTGCAAGTTCGTTCAACTCTCCACGTTTCTGCTATTGAACCGAAGTAACATTTTCGTGAACAATAAACCTTGTTTGGTTTGCGGTGTTGAAATGGATTGTTACAAGCCTTGCAAACGTAATCATACATCTTCATTGGCTAATGCCTCTAAAGATATATAGTGATTACACTTTGTAAGTTTGTTTATTTTGAAGATTTTATCGAAGAAACGTGGATTTTCTTCTTGCGAAAATAATCCAAACGGCACTTTATTGTGTATTCACGTTGATAGTTTTTCAAAATAGGCCGTGAGGTTTTTGCTACAGCTAGGAGGTTATTGTCTGCATCATACAAACCAATGCTTGTGATGAATGCAAAGCTACGTTGAATGTCTTCTTGACCAGCATCGATTACAACAATACGACCATCGTTATCTGTGTAAGTTGGATTGCTGGAGTAGTTGAATCTATCAGCAGAGAACTTGCAGAAGTAAACGCTGGAGTTGATGTTGGTTTGGTTTTGGAAAGCCATTGCTGTGGCATCTGAACCTGTGAAACGTGTTGAACAAACATGGTCAAGAATATCATCAACTGATGCACTATAGAACAACGCATTAAGTTTATTGACAGAGCTTGAAAGTAAAGAACCTGTAAATGGTTGTGTGAGTGTGTTTACACTTTGAATTGTACCTGTGATGCTTTGTGTCACGTTAAACACACGAGATGCATCTACAATAACAATACCTTGATCGTGCCAGATAAGACCTACGGCATTTGTTGTTGCTGTATCAACAAGGGTACCGACAGAACCACCGGGGAATGAATAGTTTACATTGGTTGCAGAACCAAGGTCTGTGTAAATCTTTTCACTGGTACCACTTGAGGTTAAATCGCTGGTAACAGCACTTGATCCACTAAAAAACATACGGAGAGCATATGTTTCACGTTTTAGTTGATCTCTGGAGAACAAGCGTTTAAACGAGAAAAACATAGCTTCTTTTATTGTTGTTCCAATCACAGATGATCCATTAAAAGAACCGGAAATAAATGTAAACGCTTGTGTGTCATTTCCAAGAAGCTGTTGAGCAAAGGTACGATATATATCAATCTTTTCACGCATCATTAGAGATGTACTTGGAAAGTAATATTGATCGTTAACTGCGTCATATGATGTTGTTGTTTGTGACACAAGCAAAGAGCTTGTATGAAGTCCAATTGTTACATCAAAAACAGGGTTAGCTGTTTGCAGAGTATAATCTTGGTCGAACACAGTTTGGAATAGTGAAGAAGTAACACCGGGACCGGTTCCAGAACCTGTTACCCAAACTTGATATTTTCTTCTTGTAATGGAAGAAGAAACATCGTTGCCGATAACGTCAATAAGCTGCTCAAGCACATCGCTTTGAGTTCTTTTATCTGTTTGAGCATTGAAAAATTCAAATGTAGCCATCTTGATATTATCCTTTTAGTTCACTTGGAAATAGAAGCAACGAATTCTTTTACAGCGCCGCTGCTCATACCTGTTACTCTAACAACAGATCTGATGTTGTTTTTGTTGCTGGGTTGACCAAAGATAAGAAACTGAGCATTTGTAATAGCTTTTGCTGTGATTGGAATGCTAACAGAAGCACCACCTTGAGAACTTGGCGCACCGTTTCTTGTTAGAACATATGTTGCCATACGATTACGATCAATTACTGGTGTATTTCCTGCAATAAACAAGAATCTATCATCGCACATCACCAAAAACTGATTATCAACAAGTTCTTGTGGGACAGTCTCTCCGCCTGTGAGTTTTTGTTGTATAGTAACGCTTTGTTGCTGTGGTGATGTTGATGTTGTGCTGTTAACACCAAGGCTTAAAGTATCACCAGTTAATCCAGCAGTTGCAGACAAGGTAAGCAAAGGCATGGTATAACGATTTGGATCAGGAAGAGAAACCAATGGATGCACCAAAGCCAGTTTGTTGTTCGTGATAGCTTCAAATACTGGAGTATTCTTTTCAATCTTTTCTTGACCTACAGTGCGCCCGTATCTAACGATCATACCATAATCAACTTCATCATCTCCAGCCGCAAATTTGATAACATTGAATGTACCTTGTGCCAGCTTTTGACGACCTAAATCTGTAAGAACGGCGTCCACGATTATATTATTTGTATCTTGTTGGAGGAATCCCACTTTGTTTGTCCTTTTGTATCAATCCTATGTATATATAGGTATAGTATCTAAGAGGTAAATACAGCAATGAAAAAAATCTCATACGAAGAAGCGAAGAAAAGATTTGAAGATCAGGGTAGAACTGATCTTGATCTAATCGAAGCTGACTATAGTTCATGGAAAATGCCAGCACTATTTTTTGACAAGGTGTATAACGATTATTTTAAAGCTATACCTAAAAATGTTTACATTCAAAACTCTTGCCATCCAAAAAGATCAGTAGAAAACCGTAAACAAACCAATCTTGATCGTTATGGAAATGTATGTTCTTTACATGGAGCCGAAGTTCAAAGTAAAACCAAACAAACCATGGTTTCCAGATATGGTGTTGAGCACGCTTGGCACTCAACGGAACTAAGAGAGAAGTATGAGGAAACGGTAAAACAGCGGTATGGAGTAAACAACGTATCGCAAGCAGAATCAATAAAAGCAAAAAAGCGAGAAACAATAAACAAAAACTATGGTGTTGATTATCCATCACAAAATACACAAGTTGTTGAAAAACAAAAAGCTACAACAAAAGCTTTGTATGGGGTTGATTATGCTTCTCAATCAACTGTGATCAAAGAAAAAATCAAACATACTTTTGAAAAAGAATATGGCGTGCAATCACCGTTTCAACTTCCGGGTGTAGCTGCACGATCTCAACAAACATGTTTAGAACGATATGGCAAACCTTACTATGCACAATCAAAAAGTATCGTAATCAATGATTCACCAACACAACAAACCTTGATTGAATGGTGGAAAGATTTGTCTTTACCAAAACCTTCGTACAGTCATGTTTGGAACCAAGTTAAAAATATCAACGCAGTTACTCAGAACGATTTAACAGAGATACTAAATCGATTTACACAACACAAAACCACACTTGAAGCCATTGCTGAATCTTTGTTTGCCTCAAGCCATTACAATCAAAAAGCACACTCTAACATGCCTTACAAACCAGACTTTAAAATCAATGCAAACGTTTTTGTTAACGTTGATGGATTGTACTGGCATAGCGAAACCAATAAAATCAAAAACTATCATTTCAATCTTCGCAAAGCTTTTGAAGAAAATGGTCTTAAGATTTTGCAGTTTCACGAAGATGAAATCAAATCAAAGCCTAACATTGTTACGTCTATTGTTAACAGCAAATCAGGTTGTATCCAAGAAAAAATATTTGCCAGAAAAACTACTGTTCGCACTGTTTCTCAATCAACTGCAAATGAGTTTTTAGAAAACAATCACTTGATGGGCAAGATTACAGCTAAACATATTGGACTTTATGCTGGGGATAGACTCGTCAGTGTTTTATCTTATAAAACCAAAAAAGCAGAATGTCATATAGATCGTTTTTGTTCGCTTTGTAATGTTGTTGTGGTAGGAGGCTATACAAAACTTTTAAAAGCACTAGAAAGCCTTGTAGGTACCAAAGAATATATGTATTGGGTTGATCTACGCTATGGTTCTGGTGACTATTTGTTAAACCATGGTTTTGTTTGGAAAAAAGATACGCTAGGTTGGAAATGGACGGATGGAACAAAAACGTATAACCGTTTAAGATGTAGAGCAAATATGGATGATAGAAAGCTATCTGAAAAAGAACACGCAGAAGAGTTGGGATGGGTACGGATATACGATGCTGGTCAACGTTTATATGTTAAATCGACTTAATTATCTCGTTCTGTCGTCTATAACGGTGATATCCACAAACTGATCGGTTTGTATGTCTGTGTTAATCAGTTGAATCCTGTATTTGTTTTCTGGACCAAAGTTAACGATCTTTAAATTTTCACCGTTACGTTGTGTTAGTTCGTAATATTCTGGATTAAACACAACAGTCATTTGTGAATAACCTTCGTTTTTTATTGTGTCAACAAAAGCATCTTTGTTCAGATATAGGTTTGGATAAGGCTTTGGTGCATTTGGTGCTGATGCATCAACACGATCAATCGTGTTACGTTGTTTATTGAACTTGATACCGATTTGGTTGCTATAGTTGCTTGTTATACCATGAGCATCAATACATGCAACGGCGTATATATAATAGCTTTCTCTATCAAAATCGTTATCGATGTAGCATGTTGGAGAGAAAACGTTTAAGTTTGTGATTGTTGATTCATTAATCACGGCGCTGTTGTCAATGTGTCCTTCGCCTTGCAGAAACTGAAACAAACCAGTTGTTCCGGCAGGAGGAGCAACATAAAACGTTCCACGAGCATTTTGCAAATCATTAAAGTCATACATTCTAACAAGTTCAAAAGCTAGCTGTGCTGGTCTTACATCTCCAACGTTCTTTCTTCTAAACACTTGAAAGTACTTGATGTGTCTTCTTGTATCGACAGGAAAGTTCCAAGTAAGAACAGGCTTCTTTAGTCCATAATCCCAACGAATAAAAAAGTCTGTTGGAGGTTCTGGAGGTGCTTTGTCTTCACACATCACTATTGTTCTTGTTAGCTTGCTGCCAACCAAAAATGTTGAGATAACATTTACACGATTTTGTGGATCAAACGTAAGTGTTTGAAGTGCGGTAATCACTCTGATAAAGTAAACATAGCGTTGGTTATAAAGTACTTGTGTATCAAAGAACTCGGTTGTGTCTGGATTCTCAACATAAAACGTTGTTTTCTCTACCAACTCTCCAATGGAGAGTTGACGATATCGATCAATCACATATCCAGTTGTTTGAAACACTAAACCGAAATCAACTTGTAAATCGCTGACTGTTACCGATATAGGATTATCCAGCGATATATCGTATTGAGAACCATTAAACCGGTTTGCATATTCTTTAACTGCGTTTTGTGTAGAAAACAGTTTTGCAACACCATCTACCATTGAGGGCGTTATTCCTAACAAGGAATCGTTTGTAAGTTTTTCATGAAACAAGGTGCCAAACGCTTTGTTTGCTACAGGGACAATTGTTGCAATGTTTTCTAACGACGTTGCAGGATTCGCTTGTGTAGTACTAGTGTTGTTTGCATATGCGTAGTTGAGATATCTGTTAAGATATCCTTGTGTTACGCCTTCTGGTGTTATTTCATGTAATGCTCTAACAGCGTCTGAAAGACCTGCGTTAACACGATTGTAATTGATTTGTTCGTACAACCGACTCAAATACATTTGACGCTCTGCAATAAAACTGTTTTCTTGTTGCTTGAAAGTGTCGAAGTATGCAAGCGATAAGTCGTCTTCGTCTAGTATTTTGTTGGCATTAATTTCGATGGATATATCAACAAACTCTTGTTTGCGAACTGTACTTGATCCAACGCTTACTTTGTTCCATGAAAGTCGTACATATCTTGGTACATTTCTGGAGAAGTCAACAGTGTTTGGTCGAGCGTTAGTTGCGATAGAAGGGTTTATTAGTTCGTCTGCACTATAAAAGTTATAGTTAAACGTTGCATCAAACGTTTGAATCTCTGGAATGTCTGCGATTGTGATTGGTAGAGAAGGTAATGATTCTCCTATTGTTACAGCCATTATCTTACAAGCTCCACGTTGATAAAGTACGAATCAAGCAAAAGACTTTCAGAAACCTTATAAGTCTCGCCGTTATAAGTGTATGTTTGTCCTGTGCTAACTAGTTTTTGCAACAAAGCATCACCTTCAAACGTTTGTCTCATTGCATTGGTATCAATCGGAAACCTATCAATGTCGTATAAGATACTGAAAACACGGTCGTAATCTTTTTGACGAAACACAGTTTTTGGAATGTCATTGCAAAGAGTTAGCATTAGCTTTGAATCATCTTGGTTTGCTTGAAACGCCGCCAAAAGATCACGGTATTCTGGTGTCATAAACTTAACTTTAGTCAAGTCTGCGGTGCCCAGTTGTATCTTTTGCATTTCAGTTACAAACCGGGTTGTCTCTGCTTCTGTGTAGGATATAAACGTTTCTTCGCTGGTGTTAAGCCCAGTAGTAACATGCATATATGTATCAAAAATAAAGCTACGATACAAGTTTTCTACTACTTCTGCTCCAAGTCTTCTTCTGTTTGTTGATGCGTTATAATATCCATCAGAACCAACAAATTGAGTTGTTGTTTTTGCGGTAACCTCGTCAAATGGTTGATCTTCGTCAAAGTCATAAAACTGAAACAAGCTTCTTAATGTGTAATAGTTTTCTCTCGATAGTTGATTAACTGAATAAGCATCAAAGCCTCTGGGAAACAAAGACAAATCAAACTTGAACTGCTGTGGTTTATAGATTATCCCATCGTTGTTTCGATCTAGTTTGTATATCTTTATGTTAATCAGATCACTGGTACTTTCCTCAAGCTTGCCGTTGTTTACTTCGTTCTTGTTTAGTCGTGCTCCAAGTGCTGATTTTACGAAACCATAAGGAATACCAACGGTAACAATCTTTTTTCTACGATTTCCAAGAAAATCTCCGTTTGTTAAAGCTTTTTTAACAGCTGTCCAATTTCTATCGCTTATGGCTTTACCTGCTGGCAAATAGAAATCCAAAGCTCTAGAGTTGTTTGGATTGTAAACGGCTTTCTTATTCACTATGTTTGTAAGAATACCTTTTGCCGTTCTTGTTGTGCTCAATGAGTTAGGGTTGTTGGTATTAATCTCTCTGATAACTAAAAGTTCTTGGTTTGTTGGAGCTACCACGTTAGTAAAGCGACTGTTCAGCTGTTCAAAAAACATCAGTATGTTTTCAATGATACGATCTTCTTGTGCTAGTTTGTTTCCATAATCAGTAAGAATGGTGTTGTACTGAGGTGCTCCACGCATAAAGTTTCGTATATCAACAGATATTTGCGACAATGCATTTCCAACAAAATTAAGTTGAATATATTGTGTTGTTGGTAGCTTTGTGTTTTGATTGCTTTCCACCAAGTTATACGTTATGTTATTGGTTGCAAACTGATCGACTAGGTTAGAAAACATTTCAAACATAAGCAATACAAAACCGGACAGAGTTAAACCGTGATAACGTGTAACACTTGTTCCGGCAAACAAGTGATATGGTATTTCGTTTGTGCTGGCAGCACTAAACATTTGTCTGCACATATCCAAAACGTTTTTAAACAAGTTGTCAGTTGTTCTTAACGTATAAATCAAACTAGAAAACTGTTGTATTTGAACTTGTGCAACGTTGTTTTCTGGATTCCTGTTATCCGAAGGTGGTGAAGGTACTTGCTTTCTAAGTTGTTGTTTTTGTTGGTTTTGTTGGTTTCTTGCTGACTGATTTTTTGACAAGCCGGTTCCTGTTTTACTGGTAGAGATAGAAGGAGGAAGCGGAGTCACATTCTTAAGAACCAACTGTCTAACAACAGCTATTTGATTGTCTAAAAGTCTTGGAATATTGCTTTCGGTGAGAAGTTCAGAAAATCCTTGAATGTTTTGTTGTGACAACTCACCAAGCAATAAATCTCTAAAGTTGTCAGTTTGAGCTACATCTTGGGTAACAATTTTGCGTGTATCATACAAAGCAACAAGAAGCAAAAGCTTGTAAACCTCAAACTTGATTTTTGCACTTGAGTTGCCCAACGAGAACAACACAAAGCTTAACAAGTTTGTTGAATCGTTGTTGTTACCACGAATAAGGTCTTGTGAAGCTACGTAATACTGCAATATCGATCCAAGCATACGATTTTGTTGCAATCCATTTGATGTATTATCAAAAGAATCTTGTTGTAGCAAAAGCTTGTGGAAAACGTTACGTGCTTTTGTGACACGATCAGAAAACGTTTCACGATAACTGTTGTACGTACTAAAGTCTCCGTTTAATATTCCGTCAGAAAAGTAGTTTGTTCCCGGCACAAACACAGTTTCACCATCACCAGCAACTTGGCGATTCTCAAAAGGTAACACAACAGCGTTTTGTGTGCTTGTTCTTAAATAAAACAAGGTAGACAAGCTGTTGTTTCCTAGAGGAGCAACAAATATATCTGATGGAATGTTTCCAATCACATTATCAAAAGGGTTACCTTGGTTACCAAAACCAAAAAAGCTAGCTTCTGGAATGTTGTACTTACCCAAGCCTTTTGATACTCTGAACTCTTTAGACAGTAAGTTAACCAAGAACTTGAACCTGTCAGTGCTGCTAGCTGGTAAGACGTTTAAAATACCGTTAAATGTCACATAATCAACAATGTATTTGCCACGAATAGCATCGGGCGTATATAAAAGATTGTCACCGTATGTCAAGTCAAGAGTTATAGAGTCTTGCACTCTTTGCTGACGAGAAGAAACTGGATTGCTTACATAAGCAGAACGGTCTGCATCGGTGAAGTTAGACAAAAGATTAAACGAACATTTCTCCAGTATTCCGCTTAAGTCAAATAACAACTGATATAGTATTTTAGTGTCAGAAAATCCGTTATAAGATTGTTCTGAAAACAACATTCGCTGATTAACAAAGTTTCTTAAGCTTATGTAAGGTGTTCTGAATGCATACGCTGCATCCATGTTGTTTTTCAAATCCAAAACATTGTTGATTTCTTTGATTTTTCTTATGAGTCCATCCAAGGTTCTTATGGTGTCTCTGGAACGTTGAATGTCGATGTTGACTCTGCGTGATATAGAGTTCAGTATGGAATTGAATTGTGGATCAACTGTAGCACGATTGAGAAGCAAATATTTTCGATACGTATCTCGAATCAAGCTTGACTGATATAAGTCTTCAAAGTATGTTCCAAATTTTGTGTTTATAGGGTATGTGCCATAGATCGGCTTATAATCAGTTAGAGCTATGATCTCGCCACGTAGCTTGGATATATCCAAAACAGGCTGACCGTTAACAAAAGTGTGTGTGTCTAACGACAGTGTTTCTTCAACCATATCATTTGCTGTTAATAGTCTTACAGGGTTAGGTCTTGGTTTAAACACCACAGGAGGAGCGATAAAAGGCTCTGTTTTGCCAGTAAGTGCAACAATAGGCACAAGCACAGTGTCTGATTTTGTATTCGTTTTAATGGCCGTCCCAGACGATTTTGGAGTTGGTGTTACTGCTGTTGTATTAATCGTCAACACAGGCAAAGGAATGTTTGCGGTTGACATACTGCTTGCAATCGGTGAAGGTCCAACAGGTACAGAAATTATTGGTGTGCTTAAATTCGATGGTATAGTTGTTGCAGCGAATGATGTTGGTGTTGCGGTTTGAGGAGTAACTGTTGCGGTTGTAGTCGCTGCTGGCACCAAAATAGGAGTATATGCAGGCTGTATAGCCATGTTTGATCGTGTTTGGTTGCGGTTTCTTGTTGCGCCCATGTTATATCACCACTTCATTGCTAGTATAATCTTGACTAAGGTTTAAGTTGAAATATTGCATTGTTATGATGTACCTAAATACCCCAGAGTCAGTATACCTTGTGTTGTCCGTAAACAAATAGTTGTTTTGCGCATTGATCCCATGAGCTTTTCCAATCAAGTCTAACTTGCCTGTTGCTACGTTTTGTCTGCGAATAATGAAATGACTTATGTGAGATTGGTCACCGTTAACGCTCCATACCAAATCAATTTGTTTGCTGTTGAAAACGTTGGCTTTTAAGTTGTTGATGCTGGGAGAAGGTGGTTTTAAATCTAGAGAGATATAAGCAATACCTGTAATGTCTGCAAACTCTAGTTGATCAAAGCCATATTGCAGAACAAACTCGTCTCCACTTTTCTTTGGATTGGTTCCTGTAAGCAAACCATATGGATTGTTAACATTGTAAGGAATGTAAGTATAAGAAGGCGGAGCTAGTTTGCCGTTTGTTCTTGGTGTAGAAGATCCTGTTATAACAACTGCTTGCAAAAGAGTTGCAGGGTTTCTAACATATGTTGTTAACTCGTAAACGTATTGTGAACTACGATTCAAAGGACCATACTTTGTTGTGCTTTGCACATAGTTTCCATCAATGTAAGCCATAAATGACTTGTCATTTGTTTCTAAATCACGAAGCTCTACCTTGGTAACCAACAACTCTTTAAGACGTTCACGCCTGATATCGTCACCAAAGTATTGAATCAATCCTTGATTGACAAGAAACTGTTTAACGTTGTCTTCCAGCTTGTTTGTAACGGCGTAGTTGATGTTAAAGCTTATGTCATAATACTGTGTGCTGCTACCGGGCAGCTGAATCGGTGTAATGGTTGGAGATGTTGTTGTGACTGTTGCATAGTCTTGTGTTTGAGGCAGATATGCGAACTCAATAACCCCAGAAGATTCAAACCGCTGACCTTTTATATCAACCAAAGCGCAACGATATCTGTATGATTTATATTGATCTAATCCTGTATCCAGATATGCATAGCTAGCATTGCTGCCTTGACCTCCAACAAAAAATGTCGTAAGCATTGTTTCGATATTGTTGGTTAAGTTGGTGCGATAAAGCTCTAAGAACGCTATATCATCTGGAATATGATTAATGATTACCTTTAAACCTTCTCGGTTGTACTCGGGATTCAAACTAACGAACACGTTGTCTTTGGTTGAAGTTACTTCGCTAGCCTGTACTTCAACGATTTGACTTGTAAAGTCACTGCTTGTGTCAGAATTTGCGTTATAACTCAATGCACGAAACAGCAAAAGACCAACACTAGAGTTTTGAATGTTAAATATTCTTGTCTCACCAACCGGTAAATCAAAACTGCCAACCACTTCTTGTGTGGCTTCACTAGATTTTACGCTTGGATTATAAACGGTTTTGTATATTTTGGCACCTGTGCCGTTTACATCTTTTTGTTTGACTGTAACCGATAGTTGTCCCCCAGTAAGTTTCATAACGGTAAAGTCTGGTGGTATTGTAGCTCGTTGCAAACGTGATAGATTTGCCTTGTGTTTAACAAGCTTAACAAACTCTTGTACCAAGTTGTTTTTTTTATCATATATCGAAAACATTAAGTAAAAGTCTTGTGTTTCGATTGATTCAACTGGAAATATTATCTCTGGATGAATACTAATAATGTCACGCTCAACAATGTTGTATGTTTGCAATCTGGGGGTTGAGTTGTCATCAATGTTGTTTGTTGTCATTAAGCTAGCTGCAATCAACGACTCTACTTTGTCTTGTTTGTTGCCGTAAAACTCTCCTATCAAGCCGTTGTTTGTTTCATAAGAAGTGTTAACAGCGTATATTCGTTTAATTGAGTCCGCAGGATCTGTTTTGTACTGATTCAATAGCTCTTTACTTAGTTGTACAACTGTTCTGTCTTCATTTAAAGGCTGCTGTGCAATGCTATTTGGTGCTGTGTATACTTCGTTTCTTACTGCGTCTTTGGGGTTATCTGTGACAACGGTATAACCAACACCATGATTGAATCTTTCAATCAAGTCTGCAACGGTATAAGTTTGAGAAGCAAGAATATCGTTTCTGGTGGCTGTTATTTTTGTGGTTATGTTGAACGCACGCTTTTGAATGTTTTTAACCAACTGTGCAGAGTTTTGGTTTAGCACATTAAGCACTTGCATATCTCGGTTAAACACAGACAAAGGAACAGCGTTCTTTGGATTCTTTTTGTATGCACGAAGTATTAGTTGTGTTGCTACAGAGTTAAGCGCAGCTGTTTTGCTTATTTGTAAGTTGAAACGATACAAATACTTTGCTGACGTTGCGTGTTCAAGAGACGCAAAATCATCTTTGGTAGCTATAACTTGAACGGTATTGATGTTTACTTGCACAGTGCCTTAGACCTATTCCATATATAGTGTTTTACACAAATCAGAATAGATTATAGTATCGAGGTAACGTTTTACAAACTATTGAAACACAAGAGTCATAACGTTTATAAACTTGTCGTTTCCTGTTGCATCTGTTAAAACCTTGCCAATAAAGTAAACATGAACTTTTGTTGTGGCTGTAACAAGATCTGGATTCAATGGTACCGGTACCGCATCTGGAAACAACGGAAGTAATGGTGAGTTATTGGCTACACTAAATACTCCAAAGTCAACAACGTCAAGCTTTGTTACTTTGCCGTTTGCCATTTCGAATACTTGACCAACGATTCTGTTGGTGATTGTTGTTTCACTAAATCCGATTGTTGTGCGTTGTAACTGAACACGATCTTGTGTTGTAACATTTGCAACAACAATATTGTTAAACTCGTTCTTTAAATCACTGAATGTCAAGATTCTACGGTTACCGTTGATAGAGCCCGCATAGTTGCCTATAGGTTGCGTACCAGCACTAGCAGCGTCTGTACGATTAACTGGAGGCAAAAAGTTGAAGTTGTCGATATGTGACAACCTACGGTCAAAGAAAAGGTTCTCTGTGGCTTCTAGATTGCCAACTGTAACACCTCCAGCTAAAGTCGAGTTGTTCGTTATCCGATATGTTATCGAACTTGTTGTTACAATAAACTCGTCACGGTTGGTATAAAGCAAGTCAGGACTTTTCAATATCATTAACTTGCGAAAGTTATTGGTGTTGTCTCCTAAAACCGTTGATGCAACAGAAGCAAACGTTGCAGAGCTTGATAGAATCTCTGGTGCGCCGTTCTCCCAGCCCTTAACAAGTTGTCCACCTATTACACGAACAGTACCTTGAGAACTTGTAAAATAATTGTTGTTGCTGAAAACTCTTAATCCACCACTATCGTCTGCTTCAAAAGATACTTGATCTTGTGGGAGCGGAAAAGCTTCAAAGGTTAAAATGGTTCTTATACTGGAGTCTGGAACTGTGCCTGTAACTTCTGTGTCTAACGTTGAATATACAGCACCTGCGTCACTAAACGAATAAAAGGCAGGAATGAACTGACCTGTTCCTAATTGCCTTCGACCTTCATCAGTGATGATTGTGTCTAAAATACGGGTTTTACTATCAATGATTCCCATCTTATGTTCCTAGTCTTGGATCATCGTCGTGCCAAGGTTGAGATGCACGATATTCTTTATCGAATATACCTGAGCCATAGGGATTAACTGTATAAGCTGCGGCAACATTTGTTCCGCCGTATATGCTTGCTGTTAGCCAGTTGTTGCTTTCACCGGCTAAAGCACTTGCAGAGATAAAGTTGATTCCACCAGCTTCGTCTAATGGACCACCTATTTCTGGATTGTTGTATGTTTTGGTGTATGGTCTACCTTCGAGCATATCCATTGGTTGTCCATAGTGGTTTTGCCGAAACACACAAGAAAATTTTGTGGGTATACCGTTGTAAAGACCATACCTCCAGCCTTCGATATATGACCCAGTATAAAAAACAATCGAACCTTGAAGAAAGTTTAAATCGTTAGCTGGGCTTGACACAGGTTTTGGTTTTATCCCGAATATAATTTTTGAAGCCAAACTTTCATTTTTGCTTGTAAAGCTATACTGAGGATATGATCCATCAATTCCTGTGCGTTCAACGTATTGGTAATAAGTTTTTACTTCATTTGTAACTTTTGTAAAATATATCGAATAATAAGCCGCAAACGTAGTTGTGACAGTTGATGTAGAGTTTCTCCACAATAATTGTTCAACAGCACTCTCGCCTTTTGGATGAATCGGAGCGTAGGTATATACAGGAATCTGCGATTGATAACCTTTAGTTGTATATTGATACTTTTTTTCAAAAGGAAAGCTATATTTCCATTCTGTATTGTTAACACGTTGACCAGAGAAGCCAATCCCGCCGGTTATAACATTGCCATCGTTTGAAAAAAGCAATGAGTTACCGTTCGAAAGTTCATCGGTTAGAGATCCGTTATCTCTTGCGATACTCCCAGATCCGGCAGAAGACCCGGTTGTATATATCGAAATTATAGAAGGGACTATTGAATCTTCGATTTTTTGTGCTGCGCTTGACAATCTAAGATATCGCACTTCTCCAGAACGAAAAAACTGATTGTTAAATGTAAAAACATAATCAGATAAAAACGTTGCCGCTTTATATTCTTCTGAGCCACTAACAACACTTCCAGATACAGAACGTTGCCATATAGAAGAACCTATTGCTGGTTGAGGTGGACCAACAAGAATATTATCTGAGTAGTTCTTGTAGTAGGAGAATCTGTTTTCTACGTCGTAGATTGGCATGATACTAACTATTCTCCTATTACTTCATGCACGGAATTTGAGGACAAGAGCTGATTGAGCGTGTCATGATATTCTTCAAGTTGATTTGTTTCTGGATTAACTCTAAGTGTGGAACCATAAAAAATGATTTTGTTGACTCCAAAATTTCCGAACTCTATACTGCTGTGAGTTGCAATGTTGTTTAAAAGATCAACTGGCAATTGAAAGCCAAAAGTTAGTTTGTCTGATGGTAGCAAAACATAAGGATTTTGTTTTGTATATGCTGCATTAACTTGAATAGTTAAATTACCAAACGCAAGAGTTTCGGTACCCGATCCAATAACTAATGGTTGTTCGAAAGTGCTT
>Ga0194121_10005542_pt1 | contig 17332 bp, 14 predicted proteins | sample TA2MahCa50mmetaG_FD_148609 | JGI IMG/M metagenome (GOLD analysis project Ga0194121, IMG submission 148609) | Freshwater microbial communities from Lake Tanganyika, Tanzania - TA2015020 Mahale Deep Cast 50m | ecosystem: Environmental > Aquatic > Freshwater > Lake | place: Tanzania: Lake...
AGTACAAGCGGCACCTCGTCGGCGTGTTCGCGCGACGCGCGCTGGCGAAGGCGGCGGCATGAGCGAGCGCGAGATCGCCGTCCGGCTGAACGGAACGGAGCGGCGCGTCCGCACCGCCGACCACGCCACGCTGAGCGACCTCGTCCGCTCGCTCGGCCTGCTCGGGACGAAGGTGTCGTGCGACATGCAGGTGTGCGGCGCATGCACCGTCCTCCTCAACGGTCGGCCGGTGTCCTCCTGCACGACGCTCGCGATCGAGGCCGACGGGCGGAGCGTCACGACGATCGAGGGCATCGGCGACGGCAGCGCCCTGCATCCCCTCCAGCGCGCGTTCATCGCGCACGCCGCCTTCCAGTGCGGCTACTGCACGCCGGGCATGATCGTGTCGGCGAAGGCCCTCCTCGACGAGGACCCCCGGCCCGACGCCGAGCGCGTCCGGCGCTGGATGGACGGCAACATCTGCCGCTGCACCGGCTACGAGACGATCGTCGACGCGGTGCTCGACGCCGCCGCGGAGCTGAGCGCATGACCGGGCGCGTCGCCGGTAGCGCGGTCCCGCGCCTCGACGGCATCGCGAAGGTGACCGGACGCGCGCGCTACACCGCGGACCTCTCAGCCCCCGGGATGGCGCACGCCGTCGTCGTGCGCTCCACGCGCGCGCACGCGCGCATCGTGCGCATCGAGCGCGAGGCCGCGCGGCGCGCGCCCGGCGTGCTCGCGGTCATCACCGCCCAGGACATGATCGAGGGCGGCCTCGTCCCCTACTACGGCCACATCGTCCTCGATCACCCGATCGTCGCGCTCGGCAAGGTCTGCTACCACGGCGAGCCCGTCGTCATCGTCGTCGCCGAGACGAAGCTCGAGGCCGCCGAGGCCGCGGACCTCGTCGAGGTCGGATACGAGGACCTCCCGTCGGTCATCGACGCCGACGAGGCGCTCGATCCGGGCGCGCCGGTCGTCCACGAGGTGCGGGGCGAGCGCGTGGGCGACGAAGGGATGGACGCCGGCGACGCCGCGCTCGTCGGCAACATCTGCGCGGTCGCCGAGGTCGGCTGGGGCGACGTGGACGCCGAGTTCGCGAAGGCCGATCTCGTCGTCGAGGGCGAGTACCGCTACCCGATGCTCTACGGCTACGCGATGGAGCCGTACAGCGCCCTCGCGCAGTTCGACCAGGGCGACCTCGTCGTCCACTCGAGCGCGCAGCACGTGTTCATGGTCCGCGCGGACCTCGCGCGCATGTTCGGCCTGCCGCTCGGCCGCGTGCGAGTGAGCGCGCCGTACGTGGGCGGCGGCTACGGCACGAAGTCGTACACGAAGGTCGAGGGCATCGCCGCGATGGGCGCGCGCTTCACCGGCCGCCCGGTGAAGCTCGAGCTGAGCGTGGAGGAGGCGATGCTGACGACGCGCTCGGACTCCTCCCACGTCCGCTGCCGCACGGCGTTCAGCAAGGACGGCAAGATCCTCGCGCGCGACTTCGACATCGTCATGAACTCCGGCGCGTACACCGACAACAGCCCGATCGTGAACGCGAAGACCGCGAACCGCTGCTTCGGGCCGTACCGGATGAACGCGCTGCGCGTGCGGTCCCGCTCCGTGTTCACGAACACCGTGCCCGGCTCGTCGCTGCGCGGTTTCGGGGCGCCGCAGGGCAACATCGGCGGCGAGCTCCAGATGGACGAGGCCGCGCTGAAGCTCGGCATCGACGCGGTGGAGCTGCGCATGCGCAGCATCGTCGACCCGGGCGAGGAGATCCTCCCCGGCAAGCGCGGCCTCGACGCCGACCTCAAGGCCGACCTGCGCTGCCTCGCCGACGCCCTCGGCTGGCCGGGCACGGGCAGGGCCGCGATCGGCCTCGGCGTGTCGGCGTCCGACGCGGGCGCCTACCCCACCTCGACGGCCGCGGTGCGCATCCACAACGACGGCTCGGCCACGCTCTTCACCGGCTCGACCGAGCTCGGCCAGGGCTCGCGCACCGTGCTCGCGCAGATCGTCGCCGAGGAGCTCGGCATCCCGCTCGACCGCGTCGGCGTCGTCGGCGGCGACACCGGCGTCGGCTCGTACGAGCGCACGACCGGCGCGAGCCGCACGACGACGGTGACCGGGCGCTCGGTGCTCGAGGCGTGCGCCGACGCGCGCCGCGAGGTGCGCCGCCTCGCCGCGCAGGCCTGGCGCTTGCCCGACGACCGGGTGACGGACGCGCCGAGCGGCGTCGTCGCCGCCGGGACGGAGCGCTCGTACAGCGAGGTCATCGAGACCTGGTTCGGCGCCTCGGGCGGCGAGGTCATCGGCCACGCCGCTGTGCGGAAGGCCGACACGTTCCTGAAGATGCCGCCCTTCTGGGAGATCGGCTGCGGCGGCGTCGCGCTCTCCGTCGACCGCGAGACAGGCGTCGTGCGCGTCGAGAAGCTCACGACCATCGGCGACGTGGGCTTCGCCATCAACCCGCAGCTCGTGAAGGGCCAGGACGCGGGCGCCGCGCTGATGGGCCTCGGCGCCGCGCTGCGCGAGGAGCTCGTCTACGAGGGCGACCAGCTCGTGAACCCGAACGTCGTCGACTACCGCGTGCCGCGCTTCAGCGACGTGCCCGACGACTTCGAGCACATCCTCGCCGAGCGCCGCGACGGCACCGGCCCGTACGGCGCGAAGGGCGCGGGCGAGGGCGCCGGGAACACCATCGGCTCCTCGGTGGCCTCCGCGATCGGCCGGCTCATCGGCGTCTTCCCGCACGAGCTCCCGGCCACGCCGGAGCGCGTGTGGCGTCTGATGCGGGGCCGCGCGGCCGAGTAGGCTGCGCGCCCATTACCGCCGAGCTCCCGCCCAGCAGGGTCGCCGACCTCCTCGCGTCGACCTGCGCGCTCGTCGAAGGCGAGGTCGGCGCGCTCGGCGACGAGGACGCGCGGTGGCACCCCGCGCCCGGCGAATGGTGCGCCAACGAAGTGCTCGGGCACATCATCGAGGCCGAGAAGCGCGGCTTCGCCGGCCGCATCGAGCGCGCGCTCGCGGCTGACCGGCCGTTCGAGGCGGGCTGGGACCAGCAGGCCGTCGCGAAGGAGCGGAACGACTGCGCGCGCGTCGCCGCGAGCCTCGTCATGGAGTTCATGGGGCTGCGCAAGCGCAGCCTCCAGCTCATCCGGTCGCTGCGCGACGACCAGCTCGACCGGGCCTGCGTGCACGCGAACGTCGGCGAGCTGCGCGTCCGCGACCTCCTGCACGAGTGGGTGCACCACGACCGCGACCACACCCGGCAGCTCCTCGCGAACGTCCAGGCGCGCGTGTGGCCGCACTTGGCCAACGCCCAGGGGTTCGCCGGCGAGTGACGCTCGCGGGGGGTCCGCCCGCGACGCCGACGCGGTCAGGAGCCGCGATGGAAGGTCAGCGCGGGTCCAGCGCTCCGTGCGAGCGGCGTAGCTGCGATCGCGCCCGATCGCGGAGACCCGGGGCGCCCGTGGCGAGCACGCCGCCGGACCATTCGACGAGCGCCGCCCCCCAGGTCATCCCGCCACCGAACGCGCACATGAGAACGAGATCGCCGGGGCGCACCCGACCCTGGTCCACGGCCTCGCAGAGCGCGATGGGGATCGAGGCCGCCGAGGTGTTGCCATACCGCTCGATGTTCACGAACACGCGGGCGCGGTCGATGCCGAGCCGCTTGCCGACGGCCTCGATGATGCGGAGGTTCGCCTGGTGCGGGACGAGGAGCGTGACATCTCCGATGCGCAGGCCCTCCGCCGCGAGGACCTCCTCGCACGCGCGCGCCATGCTCGGCACGGCGAGCTTGAAGACGTCCTGGCCGTCCATGCGCAGGCGGTACATCTGGCCGCTCGGGCCGTCGAGGTGGACCATGAGCGAGCCGCCGCCCTCGACCCAGAGAGCGTGCCGCTTCGTGCCGTCGCCGCGCAGGACGGTGCCGCGGATCCCCGGGCGCCCGTCGGACGCCTCGATGACGACGGCGCCCGCGCCGTCCCCGAACAGGACGCACGTCGAGCGGTCGGACCAGTCGATGAAGCGCGAGATCGTCTCAGCCGCGACGAGGAGGACCCCGCGAGCGGCGCCGGACGCGATGAGCCCCTTCGCGACCGCGATGCCGTATACGAATCCCGCGCAGGCCGCCCCGAGGTCGAACACCGCCGCGCGCCGCGCGCCGATCTGCTCCTGGACCAGACAGGCGGCGGTCGGCACGAGGTGGTCCGCGGTCGTGGTCGCCACCATGACCGCATCGAGATCCCCCGCGGCGATGCCGGCGCGGTCCAGCGCGGCCCGCGCCGCGTTCGCGGCCATGCTCGCCGTCGCTTCACCGTCGCTGACGATGTGGCGCTCGCGGATGCCGGTGCGCTCGACGATCCACGCGTCCGTCGTGTCGATGCGGGACTCGAGGTCCCGATTCGTGAGGACGCTACGCGGAACGTAGAAGCCCCACCCGGTGATGACAGCGCTCGCGGTCACGGAAGACCGAGTGTACGGGCGGTAGGCCGAGCGCTCGGTGCGCCGGGAGGAGGCGGCGCTGCCGCCTCCTCCCGTGCCGTCACGAGATCAATCGCAGAACGGGAACAGCTTCACCGCGGGGCTGTCGAGCGTCTTCACGAGCTTGAGCGCGATCGGCTGGCTCGGGTCGACGCTCCAGATCGACGACCCCGTCGCCGGCACCTTGTCCTTGCACGCGGCGCCGTACGAGATGGGGTTGAGCAGTCCGCCCATGTTCACCTGCTTCAGGCTCTCGAAGGCCTTCACGACGCCCTCGCGCGTGAGGTCACCGTCGGCGACCGCCTTCTCGAGGATCTGGTGGACGATGCGCGCCTGCGTGTAGCCGAAGATGAAGTAGTAGTCGGGAGGCTGGTCGCCTCCGAACTTCTTGTGGTTGTCGATGAGCTCCTTCATCCCCTCGCAGCCCGTCCCGACATCGCCCCACGCGCACTGCGCGTCGGTGACGATCCACAGGCTCCGCTGCATGAGCGGCAGCAGCGGCGACGGCTGGGCGGCCGTCCCGACGAGGACGCCGGCCCACGCCGGCGAGGTGCCGATGAAGCGCGGCGTGTACTGCAGCGCCGCCGCGGTCCCGAGGATCCGGCCGGTCGACCCGGGGATGCTCGTGAGGAAGACGTGGTCGGCGCCGGCGCTCTTCATCGCGGTGACCTGGGCCGCGAACTCGGTGTCGGTCGGCTTGTACGCCGCCTTCGCGACGACGCTGAACCCGAACTGCTTGGCGGCGAACTCGAGGCCCTTCACGCCCTCCGCGCCGTAGTCGTCGTCCTGGTAGATGATCCCGGCCTTCGGCGTGACGCCCTGGTCCTTCAGGTGCTGCGCCGCGTTGATGTACTGCACGGGATAGGGAGCGCCCGCGGGGATGACGTACTTCTCGCGGAGCCACTCCGACGACAGCGTCGCCGCGCCGGTGAGGATCTTGTCCTCGCGGATCTGCGGCAGGATGGCCTTGGTGTGCGCGGTCCCCAGGGACTGCGCGATCATGAGGACCTTGTCCTTCATCGCGTTGTACTGCTGGACCTGGACGTCCGGCAGGTACTGGGAGTCGAGGGTCACCAGCTCGACCTTGTAGCGCTGGTCCTTCGGCAGGTCCTTCCCGACCCCGCCCAGCACCTCGTTCACGTACTGGAAGTAGACCTCGTGCCCTCGCGTGAGCGGCTTGCCGATCACCGCCGCCGATCCGGTGAGCGGCGAGATCTCGCCGAGCCGGATGGTCTTGCCCTCGACGCCCACGGCCGTCTTCACCCCGCCGAGCCGGCACCCGGTCACGATGAGCAGCACCGCCGCGAGGATCGCGAGAACGCGCAGATGGCCGCGTCCCATTGCCTCCACCTTCCCTTTCCCCCGGCCACGATCGACGCGGCCGTTGCCGCACGGTCGCCCGGTCCACGTCCGACCCGGCGAGCGGCGGCGACAGCCTAGTACGAGAACGGCCACATCCGGAAATACAGGCGTAGCCGGCGCCAGATGCCCGCGAGCCCGAGCGGCTCGGCGACGAGGAACCCGACGATGAGGAGGCCGAACACGATCTGGTTCAGCGTGAAGACGGTGACGCCGGCGGCTCCGGCCGAGCGCGTGACGAATGGGATGAGCGGGCTGACCTGCTCGACGAGGCGCGGCACGAGGACGATGAAGAGCGCGCCGGACACCGATCCGTAGATCGAGCCTGCCCCGCCGACGATGACCATCGCGACGTATTGGACCGACAGGAGCAGGTCGAAACGGTCCGGGGTCACGTGCCGCAGGTAGGAGCCGAGGAGGGCGCCCGCCGCGGCGGCGTAGAAGGACGAAACGACGAACGCGCCGATCTTGTATCGAGCCACGTCCACGCCGACGATCTCCGCGGCGATCTCCCGGTCGCGGATCGCCTGGAAGGCCCGACCGCCGCGCGTGCGCGCGATGTTCTTGGCCGCCACGACGGCGAGCGCCAGGAGCGGGACGACGAAGAGGAAGAAGGACTGCTCGCGCCCGAGCGGCACCCCCAGCGTGGATCCGAGGTCGGCGAAGTTGAGGTCACCGATGCGCGGCGAGGGGATCGCCCGCCCCTGCGGCCCGCCCGTGAGGAGCCGCGCGTTGCGGAAGACATGGTCGCCGACGAAGACGAGCCCGAGCGTGACGATGGCGAGGTAGAGGCCCCTGAGGCGGAGCGCGAACGGCCCGATCGCGAGGCCGACGATCGCGCCGAGGAGGCCGGCCGCGGGAAGCCACACGACCACGGGCAGCCCGAGGTCGCCGCCGAGCACACCCGCCGCGTACGCACCCAGGCCGATGAAGAAGCCGTGGCCGAGCGAGACCTGTCCCGCGAACCCCGTGAGGAGGTTCAGGCCGATCGCGCCGATGGCCGCGATGGCGGTGAAGATGAGCACCGAGAGCCACAGGTCGTCGAGGACGAGCGGCACGGCGATGTAGGCGACGGCGAGCAGCGCGACCCAGGCGCGGTCGGCGCGGCGGCCGAAGAGGGCGACCTCCTCGGCGTAGCGGGTGCGAAGGCCCTCGGGCCGCCCGCTCACACTCGCTCGACCTCGCGCGTGCCGAAGAGGCCGTACGGCCGGACGACGAGGACGACGATCATGAGCAGGTACGACGCCGCGACGTGGAAGTTGTCGCCGAGCCACGGGGCGAGCCGCGGCTGGTACCCCTGCACGAGGAGCTCCGTCACGCCGACGAGGAGCCCGCCGACGATCGCGCCGCCGGGCGAGTCGAGGCCGCCGACGATGGCCGCCGGGAACGCCCGGAAGGCGACGAAGCCGAGCGCGGGGTGGAGCGTCGCGGGGAATGCGGCGAGGAACACGCCGGCGACGGCCGCGGTCGCACCCGCGAGCATCCACGACCACGCGTAGACGGCACGCACCGGGATCCCGACCGCGAGGGCCGCCTCCTGGTCGATCGCCGTCGAGCGCATGGCGATGCCCGCCTTGGACGACCTGAAGAAGATGAGGAAGGCGGCGAAGAGCGCGCCGGCGGCGGCGAGCGAGGCGATCGACACCGCGTTCACGCGCAGCTCCCCGAGCGTCACCTGCGACGCGCCCCATGGGTCGCCGAGCAGCAGGTCGTCGAAGCCCCAGATGGCGGTCGCCGCCTGACGGAGGACGATGGCCAGGCCGATGGTGATCATGACCACCGCGAACGTGGGCCGCCCCACCATGCGCCGAAGGACACCGCGCTCGATCGACCAGCCGCCGACCGCCATGCACGCCATCGCGACGGGCACCGCGGCCACGAAGGGAATGCCGGCCTGGACGTGGAGCGCGTACACGAGATAGGCGCCGAGGAGGAGCAGCTCGCCGTGGGCGAAGTTGATGACCGCGGTGGCCTTGTAGACGATGACGAACCCGAGCGCGGTGAGCCCGTACACCGCGCCGAGGGCGAGGCCCTGCGCGAGGAGCTGGGGAAGGTCGCTCACCCGGCCGCCCCGTAGAGGCCCTCGACGAGATCGCGGAAGCGCTCCTGGAGGGCAAGGCGCTTCACCTTCTGCGTCGCCGTGAGCTCGCCGTCCTCATGGTCGAGCTCCTTCGGGATGAGCCGGAAGCGCTTGATCTGTTCGACCGAGGCGAGGTCGCGGTTCACGCGGCGGACCTCATCGGCGATGAGCTCGACGACCTCCGGCCTCTCGGAGAGGTCGCGATAGGTCGTGAAGGGGATCTCGCGCCGGATCGCCCAGTCGGCGACGGGGTCGCGCTCGATGCCGATGAGCGCGGTCACGTAGCTGCGGCGGTCGGCGATGACCACGGCCTCGCGGATGTACGGCGACGACTTCAGCATGTTCTCGATGAGGCTGGGCGCGATGTTCTTCCCGCCGGCCGTGACCATGATGTCCTTCTTGCGGTCAGTGATGTGGACGTGACCGTGCTCGTCGATGCGGCCGACGTCCCCGGTGTGCAGCCAGCCGTCCGGTCCGATGGCGCGCCGGGTGGCCTCGTCATCCCTGAAGTAGCCGCGGAACACGAGCGGCCCCCGCAGGAGGATCTCACCGTCCTCGGCGATGCGCGCCTCCATCCCCGGGACCAGCCGCCCGACCGAGCCGATAAGGACGTCGTCCGCGGGCGTGAGCGATGCCGCGCCGCAGCACTCGGTCTGCCCCCAGGCTTCGCGGATGTGGACGCCGATGGCGTGGAAGAAGCGCAGGAGGTCGGGCGCGATGGGCGCCGCGCCGCTCACCGCGATCCGGCATCGCGCCAGGCCGAGCTTGCGCTGTAGCGGTCCGTAGAGGCACAGCCATCCGGCACCGTGCACGACCGACCACGGGAACGGGTAGCGGCCGCCCGCGGAGATCCACTCGCGCGCGAGGCGCCGGCCGATCCCGAGCCACACGCGGTACGTGAGGCGCTTCAGCGGGTCGGCGTCCTGCATGCGGATCTGGATGCCGGCCGCCATCTTCTCCCAGATGCGCGGCACGCCGAGGAAGATCGTCGGCTCGACATCGCGCAGATCCGAGGTGACCGTGTCGATGCTCTCGGCGAAGTTCGCGGACGCGCCCGAGGCGAGCGGCAGGAAGACGCTGAAGACCTTCTCCGCGACGTGGCAGAGCGGCAGGTACGAGCACACGCGGTCGTCGGGTCCGGCCCCCCAGACGCCGCGGCTCAGTGCCAAGCTCGCCGCGAGGTTGGCTTCGGTGAGCATCGCGCCCTTCGGTGGCCCGGTCGTCCCGGAGGTGTAGACGATCATCGCCACCTCGTCCGGCGTTCGCTCGTCGATCGAACGGTCGAAGAGGGCGGGGTCGCGCTCGGCCGCCTCGCGGCCGAGCCGGTCGACGTCCCCCCAGGGTATGAGGCGCTCGTCGCGGTAGCCGCGCAGACCCCTCGGGTCGATGACGACGATGTGGCGCAGGTCGCCGCAGCGGTCGGCCACGGCGAGCGCCTTGTCCACTTGCTCCTGGTCCTCGGCGACGAGCACGCGCGCGCCGGAGTGCGAGAGGAGGTACTCGACCTCGGCGGCCGGGTTCGTCGGGTAGATGCCGACCGACGCGGCCCCGATCGCGATCGCCCCGTACTCGGCGATGAGCCACTCCGGGCGGTCCTCGGAGTGGATCGCCACGCGGTCCCCCGGCTCGACGCCGAGAGCGCGCAGCCCCAGGCCGAACGCGCGCACGTCCCCGAACAGCTCGCCCCACGTGCGCTCCCTCCAGATGCCGAGACGCTTCTCGCGGGTCGCGACGTGCCCGGCCGACGACCGGCAGCGCTCGCGGAGGCTCGCCGGCAGCGTGGTCACGCGACCGCCTCTCCCCCGAGGTAAGCGCGGATGACGGCGGGATCCTGCTGGATCTCGGCGGGGGTCCCCTCGGCGATCGTTCGCCCGAAGTCGAGGACCATCACACGGTCGGCGATGTCCATGACGACGCCCATGTCGTGCTCGACGAGGATCTGCGTGATCCCGAGCTCCTCCTTGATGTCGAGGATGAAGCGCGCCACGTCCTCGGTCTCTTCGAGGTTCATGCCTGACGCCGGTTCGTCGAGCAGGAGGAGCGACGGCTCCATGGCGAGCGCGCGGCCGAGCTCGACGCGCTTCTGGAGGCCGTACGAGAGCGTCGCGACGACGCGGTGGCGCAGCGACTCGATCTCGAGGAAGTCGACGATGCGCTCGACCGCCTCGCGGTGGCGGATCTCCTCGGACCGCGCCGGGCCGACCCACAGCGCGCCCGCGAGGAGCCCGCTGCGCATGAGGTGATGGCGGCCGAGCATGAGGTTATCGACCACGCTGAGCAGCGGGAACAGCTCAACGTTCTGGAACATGCGCGCGATCCCCGCCGTCGCGATCTCGTGCGGGCGGAGCCGCAGGAGGTCGCGGCCTTCGAAGGTGAGGCGGCCCGCGTCCGGGCGGTACACGCCGCTCACGCAGTTCAGGAACGAGGTCTTCCCCGCCCCGTTCGGCCCGATGATGGCGAAGATGTCGCCGCGCGGAACGGCGGCAGACACGCCGTCCAGCGCGACGAGGCCCTCGAACGCGAGGGCGAGGCCCTCGGCGCGGAGGATGGGGCCGGGTGCGCTCAGCTCAGCCATCGCTTCCGGCGCCGGTAGTGGCGGACCTCGCGGTATGAGCGCCGCCGGCCCTCGGCGAAGCCGAGGTAGAACTCCCGCACGTCGGGGTCGCGCGCGAGCGCGTCCGCGGGCTTGCTCATGACGATGCGGCCGGTCTCGAGCACATATCCGTGCGACGCGATGGCGAGCGCCATCGCCGCGTTCTGCTCGACGAGGAGGACCGAGGTCCCCTGCCGGTGGATGTCGACGATGACGTCGCGGATGCGGCGCACGACCAGAGGCGCGAGCCCCAGCGAGGGCTCGTCGAGGACGAGCAGCTTCGGGTCGGCCATGAGCGCGCGGCCGATGGCGAGCATCTGCTGCTCGCCGCCGGAGAGGTAGCCGGCGAGCTGGCGGTGACGCTCAGCGAGCACGGGGAACAGGTCCATGACGCGGTCATACGCCTGACGCTGTCGCGCAGCGCTGCGCTGGACGAAAGCGCCGGCGACCAGATTCTCACCGACCGTCAGCTCCGCGAAGATGCGCCGGCCCTCGAGGACCTGGGCGATGCCGCGCCGCACGATCTCCGGCGCGTCCCGCTGGTCGATGCGCTCGCCCTCGAAGGTGATCGTCCCTTTCGCGACGCGACCGCGGTGCACGTCGAGGAGCCCGGTGATCGCGCGCAGGCACGTCGTCTTCCCCGCGCCGTTCGCGCCGAGGAGCGCGACGATCGCCCCGTCCGGGACGTCGAGGGACACGCCACGGAGGCCGACGATGACGTCGCCGTAGACGACCTCGAGGCCCGCGACGCTCAACACGGCGCGCCCGACCTCCCCATCCGGCGCGAGCGTACAGCCCCGGTCGCCGCGGCAGCTGCTGCGGAGGTGCGCCTCAGGGTCGGTCGCGCACGGTCCGGATCACGGCGGTGTGGTGACCATCGCGGGCGTGCGTTTCGGCGCCACGCGAGACGACGGCACGCTCGCGATCGACGGCGAAGCGACCGTCCTCATCGAGCCGCGGCGCCCGGCGACGTTAGCGGCGTCGCGGCCGGAAGACCTACCGCTCCCCGGCGCTCGCCGCGATGTGGCGGTCGGGGTGCGCGCCGAGCGGGACGTGCGACGGGCGGTCCTGGGTGCACAGGTCCATCGCGATCCGCGCGTAGACGAGCGCCGCGTCCGTGAGGTCCTTGATCTTGAACGACTTCGTCGTCGCGTGGCTCGCCGCGCGCGGCGCGTACGAGATCGACGGGATGCCGAGCTCGTTCCAGGCGTTCGTGTCGCGCCACATGCTCGTCACCGCGTCGGCGACGATGGCCGGCGGGAAGGCGAACGTCTGCGCGTGGCAGCGCTTCACCGTCTCGATGAGCCGCTCGGCGCCCTTCGCCTCGAAGCCGGGCCGGTAGAGGAAGAGCTCGACCGTCCCGGGCACGCCGGCCTGCGTCAGCACGGCGCGCAGCTCGTCGCGCACGTCCATCGGGTTCGCGCCGGGCAGGATGCGCGTGTCGACGTAGAAGGCGCAGAGCTGCGGCGCGCTCGTGAGGTTGAACGGGTACCCCGAACGGATGGCGTTCACGCTCGCCTTCGGCACGATGCGGCCCGTCGGGCCCTCGTACGTGTTGCGCTGCTGGTAGTCGTACGCCCAGCTCTCGAACGCCTCGATGACGGCTGCCGCGCGCACGATGGCGTTCGGCGAGTCGGCCATGCCCGTGGGCCGCGGCAGGTACGGCGAGTAGTAGCGCGGGCCCTCGGTGAGCACGGTCACCTTGAAGTGCGCCTTCCCCGGCTCGATGCCGACGATGCCGAACCCGGTGCCCTCGGCGACGAGCGCGAAGTCGGCGACGACGCCGTGCGTGGCCATGAAGCGCGCGCCGAGGTCCTTGCTGAGGTACGCCGGGCCCTGCCACTCCTCCACGGGCTCGCGGGAGATCTCGCCGGCGACCGCGCTCACGATGAGGTCGCCCCTGAGCGGATAGCCCGCCCTCCGGATGGCCTTCGCGGCGACGAGGAACGCCGCCATCGGACCCTTGTCGTTCACGACACCGTCGCCGTGGATCTGGTCGCCGTCCACCCACGCCGAGTGGTACAGCGGGTCATTCGCGTCGCGCGCCGACCACACCGCGTCGGAGCGGAGCGTCGTGTCGAGGTGCGAGTTGAAGATGAGGCTGTACCCGCCGCCGGTCCCGTGGATCCACGCGGCGACGTTCGGCCGCTCCGGGACGAGCGCGTACCGCTTCGGCTCGAAGCCCTCGCGGGCGAGCCACTCGTACACGAACTCGCCCGCGGGCCCTTCGCTGCCCGTGGGGCTGTCGACGTTCCCCAGGGCCAGGGCGAGGTCCACGACCTCCTTGGGATCGATGATCTTGAGGACGTCGTCGGGTGTCACTTCGCGCTCCCTTCCGCCACCGGCATGGGCTGAGGCTTCCGCGGGGCCGCCGCGTCGGCGGCGGCGGGCAGTCCGAGGCGCGCCGCGAGCGACGCGCTGAGGAGGATGGCCGCGGCGAGCACGACCGCCGCCTGGGCGCTGCCGAGGTCCATCACCGCCGCCAGGATGACCGGGCCGAGGAACGCGCCGACGTCCGCCGAGAAGCGGTACCCCGCGAGGACCTTCGTGCGGTGCCGCGACGGCACGACCTCCGAGAGGAGCGCCGTCTGCGAGCTCGAGAAGAAGTCGCCGAACCCGATGAGCGCGGCGAAGATCAGGAACGTCGCGAGGTCGCCGGTGAAGAGGAAGGCCAGGTCCCCCACCGCGACCGCCGCGAGGCCCGCGGTGATGATCCGCCGGCGGCCGAAGCGGTCGCTCATCATGCCGCCGGGTGTCGCGACCATGAGCCCGGTGATCGACATGAGCGCGATCGCCGTGGCGATCGAGACGCCGCCGAGGCCGAGCGCCGTCGCGGCGTAGAGCGGCAGCACGGTGTTCCGGAAGCCGTGGCGGTTGATCATGTTCGCGACGACGCCGTAGTCGATCGCGGCGATGGCGATCACGCGCTCGCGGCCGTGGAGCACGCGCCCCTCGCCGCCGCCGCGGCCGCCGGCGTCGCCGCGCGCCTGCACGCGCCGCAGCACCGGGAGGAGGACCGCGCCAGCGACGAGGGCGAGCACGGCGGTGATGCCGAACGTCGTGCGCCAGCCGAACGCCGTCCCGACGATGCCGCCGACCATCGGATAGAAGGCGATCCCGGTGTTGTTCGCGACGTGGAAGAGGCTCATCACCTTGCCGCGCTGCGCGTTCGTCGCCGTCGCCGCGAGCGCGGACATCGCCGTCGTGGACACGAGCGCCACGGCGACCCCGGCGACGACCCGCGACGCGATGAGCGCTTCGACCGTGGGCGCCCACAGGCCGAGGAGCGACGCGGCGACGAGCAGGACGGCGCCGATGAGCGTGACGCGCCCCTTCCCGACGGCGTCGATGATGAAGCTGGCGGGCATGTCGGTGAGCAGGCGAGCGAGGCCGTACGAGCCGACGACGATCCCGGCGGTGGTGATGCTCACGCCGAAGTCGTCGCGGATCGCGGGGAGGAGCGGCGTGACGATGTTCGTCGCCGCGATGACGAGGAAGACCGACAGCGCGATGAGGTAGGACTCGACGGCGATCCGCGGGCGTGCCTCGCTCACGCGGGCATCAGGCCTCGGGTCTGCCCTCGTTGTGGTCGGGCCACACGACGCCGGTGAGGTCGGGCGCGTCGAGCTCCGGGAGCTCCTCGAACAGGTCCATCGGGTCGAGGAGGATGCGGATCATGTCGTACAGCGCGTCGAAGTTGTGGATCCGCACGAGGCGCGCGGTGCGCTCCTTGGAGGAGTTGAAGTGCTGGTGCCACGCCCAGTGGTCGACGACGATGATGTCGCCCGTCTCCCAGTCGTGGCGCGCGCCGTCGATCTCGCTGTACCCGTCGCCGGAGATGACGTAGAGCAGCGCCTCTCCGCCGTGGCGGTGGCGCGACTGGTAGAGGCCGGGTGCGAGCTCGTGCATGACCGCCGAAAGGCCCGCGGTGTGGTAGCCGATGGCCTTGTCGACGAGGAAGGTGCTGCGCGCGCCGCGCGGCGAGACGACGCCGCGGACGTCGTCCCAGCGCGTGATGAGCCGCGCTGCCTCGGTGCCCTCCCACTGCTTCGCGAGGCGCTGGGTGCGACGCGCGTAGGGGTCCTCGCCCGCGACGGGGTCGACCTGGCGCGGTCGCAGCGGGAGCTGGTCGACCGGCGTGTCGCCGCCGTCCTCGAGGAGCGCGACGCCGAACTGCTCGAGCATCGGCTGGACGCTCCAGGTGTGGTAGACGGCCGGCCCTTGGCCGTCGTTGCCGTGGCGGTGCCATGCCCAGCTCGGCAGGTGCAGCGTGTCCCACGGTTTCCAGTCGATGCGCTGTCCGTCGATCTCGGTCCAGCCGGCTCCGGACTCGATGAACATGATCGCGTCCCAGGAGTGGCGGTGGATCGTGGTGCTCGCCGTGCGCGCCGGGATCTCGTGGAGCGTCGCGTCGAGGTTGATGCTCGGCCGGTCGCCGTGCCACCCCGTGTACACGCCGCTGCGCATCCGACGGCTCGGCACGTCGTGCATGGCGACGTCCTTCCGCTTGATGACCGTCTTGTGGTAGCGCTTCCACTCGTCGAGGAGCGACTCGCGGCGCTTCTTCTGCACTACGTAGTGCGAGACCTGCCGGGCCGCGGGGCGCTCGACGTGACGCTCGATCGTCACCGCGCCGCCCCCGCCGCCACCGGGGCGCGCCCGCCGACGCGAGGCAGGACCTCGCGCGCGAGCATCTCGATCTGCTGCAGGTGGTCCTTGAAGCGCATGCGCAGGTCGAACACGAGGAGGTCGCAGCCGTGTTCCTGGTAGCGCCGGACGTCGCGCACGATGTCGTCGGGGCTGCCCGCGAGGATCGACCCTTCGAGCTCCTCGATCTTCGTGAACTCGCCCGACGCCGGCTTCTCCCACCACTTCTGCGCGTTCGCGTTCTTGATCAGGCCGGGAACGTTCATGCGCTTGGTCGCCGCGGCGAAGCTCTCGTCGAGGCTCGTGACCGGGATCGCGCCGGTCATGACCATCGGCTTGCCCTGCTCGGCCGCGAGCTTCCGGATGCTCTTGACGCGCTTCGCGTACGTGGGGAACGTGATGCGGCCGGGGATCCAGCCCTCGCAGAAGTCGACGGCGAGGCGCGCCGCCGCGGGCGTCGCGCCGCCCCACCACACGTTCACCGGGTGGAGGGGCTGCGGCTTGATGTCCACGTCGTTGAACTGATAGCGCTCGCTCTTCCACTCGACGGTCTCGCCGGCCCACAGGCGCCGCGCGATCTGGACCTGCTCCTTCATCATCTGCACGCGGTCCTCGCCGCCCTGGCCGATGACGTCGAACTCGTGCTGGAAGTTCCCCGCTCCGATGCCGAGGTCGAACGGCCGTCGTGTGATCCAGGACATCGACGCCACGGAGTAGGCCATGAGGATGGGGTGGCGGAACGGGATGATCGTCGCGGCGCCGAGGCCGATGCGCTCGGTCTTCGCCGCGAGGTACGTGAGCGTGACGAACGGCTCGATGAAGGTGCGGTCCGTGCCCTCCATCCCGTGCGGATGGAAGACGAGGTGGTCGCGCACCCACAGCGAGTCGAAGCCGAGCCGCTCGGCGAGGCGGGCGCCCTCGACGAGCAGGTCCTGATCCGCCTCCTCGCCGAAGTGCGGCACGAGGAGTCCGAAGCGTGTGGCCATGTGGCTACTCCAGGTCCGTTCTAGAACGCGGGACCGGGGTCCCGCCTCGGCGAGGCCGAGACCCCGGTCCGCTGCCGCCCGACCTATTCGGTGGGCGCGCCGATCTTCTTGTAGAAGCCGATCTCCTCGAGCTTCTTGAGGAAGCCGAGATCGTAGGCCTTCGTCACGTCGACGTTGGCGATGGCCGCGTTCTGCGTGCCCATGACGTTGCGCGGGGCCTTGAACGCGTCCTCGGTGAAGCGGAAGGAGCGCGAGCCGTATGCCTGGAAGTCCTTGATCGTGTTGGTCGCGGCGTCGTCCTTCACCTGCGCGAACGCGGCGAAATGCTTCGCCGCCGTGGCCGGGTCGGTCCACATCGAGTTCTGCGCCTCGAGCGCCGCGGCGACCGCGACGAGGACGGTGTTCGGGTTCTTCTGCACGAAGTCGGCCTTCGCCATGAAGCCGCTGCGGCCCCACTGCAGCTTCGCCTTCGAGAGGTCGAAGAGCAGGTTCATGCCCGCGTCGGTCATGGCCTTCTGCTGCGACATGTCCACGACGGCGCAGCCGACCGAGCCGCCGCGGAGCGCCGCGATGCGCGTGCCCTGGTTGCCGACCTGCTGGATGGTGGCGTCCTTGTCCGTGAGGCTGATGCCCTGAAGGAGCAGGATCGCCGCGCCGTGCGAGGTGCCGCCGAAGGTGCTGATGGCGATGGCCTTGCCCTTCACGTCGGCGGGCGTCTTGATCGCGCTCGTGCACCACAGGCCGTCCGTGAGGATCGTGCTGTTCATGGACACGAGCTTGAGCGGCGTGTCGCTCACGACCGAGCTGATGGCCACCGTGGCGCCGCCGACGAACATGTCGAGCTGGCCGGCGACGAGGGCCTGGAGCGCGCGGCCGTCACCCTCGAATCCGGTGACGGTGATCGTGGTGAACCCGTACCTCTGGTAGAGGCCGAGCGAGTCCGCGAGCTTCTGCGCGAACTGCACCGGCTCGTTCGGCGTGCTGATGCCGATCCGGAGCGTCGTCTGCTCCGGCTTCGGGAGCTCGCCCGACGGCGCGGTCGCGGTGGGCTTCGCCTGCGCCTGCGTCGGCGCGGCCGCTGTGGGCTTCGCCTGCGCCTGCGTCGGCGCGGCCGCTGTGGGCTTCGCCTGCGCCTGCGTCGGCGCGGCCGCTGTGGGGCTCGCCGCCGGTGTCGTCCCGCCGCATGCGGCGATGACGAGACCCGCG
>Ga0194121_10005543_pt1 | contig 17325 bp, 25 predicted proteins | sample TA2MahCa50mmetaG_FD_148609 | JGI IMG/M metagenome (GOLD analysis project Ga0194121, IMG submission 148609) | Freshwater microbial communities from Lake Tanganyika, Tanzania - TA2015020 Mahale Deep Cast 50m | ecosystem: Environmental > Aquatic > Freshwater > Lake | place: Tanzania: Lake...
AGATATTCGGTGGAAAATTTACTAAATTTTATGCACAAAATAAACAAAAAATTGATGAGTTAAATAATTTAAATTTAGAAGAAGGAGAAAATTCAAGTAATATACTTGGTAACCTTGTATTTCAATGTAAAGGTTTTTTTCAAGGATGTGATGGGGTGGCTGTAATTGATGACCGTTTAGGTGCAATGTTTATTTTATATGAAACAGATTTAATGAATCCACTCAGATATAGTAAAGATGAAGGAGAAACGTGGATTTCAATGAAAAATCTCACATCTTTTAATATAGGTAAAGATGATAGGAACAAAGAGGATAAGTTATCTGTTCAAAAATATAGTGGGTTTGATGATAAGGGATTTGAATATAAAGATGAGTGAGAATAAGAAAGTAAAAGAAACCTTTTAACGTGGTTTATCATTTCTTATGTGTGGTGATTTTGTGGGGTAAGATTTAATTCTTATTATTTATATATAAAAGAAAAACATGAAAAATAATTTAAATAAGGACATTGGTAGAATCAAACAAATAATGGAAATTAATGACTTGGACCTCAATGAAGTTTCCGATGAAGGTTATCAATTGATTAAGGAAAAATATTCCGAATCAAAATTGGTGATGACTGGTAAGGAATCAATTGATATATATGTGGAAGAACAAAAAGGCGGGTTCAAACCAAAAGGATTATGGTACGGAATTGGAACATCTTGGATTGATTGGGTTAGAAGTGAAATGCCCGAATGGGAAGATGAACATATTTTTAAACTTGATGTGAATGAATCCGAAATGTTGATGATTCATACATTGGAAGATTTGTATTTATTTACAAACAAATACGGGGGAGGTGATGGACTTATTAATTGGAATTTGGTTGCAAATGAATATGGTGGAATTGAAATATCACCTTATATGTGGCCAGCCAGAATGGACAGAAGAACATGGTGGTACTATTCATGGGATGTTGCATCAGGATGTATATGGAACAAAGAGGTCATAACAAATATAGAAAAGATTGTATAATGATAACAAAAAAACCCCACGAAAGTGGGGTTTTTGTTTTTGGTATATTATGTGAATATTAAATAGAAAAAACATTTGGTTTTTGATTTTATTTGGGGTATATTTGTCGTGCGTGAAAATTTTGAAATATATGTGGATTTATATTCATAATTGTGGTCAAAATTCCCCCTGGTTGTATTACAATCGATAGGTGGAGAAATGTGGTGGAAAGTGGGACAAAGTGGTGTCATACATTCAGGGGATTGACCCTCGTTTGAACTTTATACATAACACCAGTTTTTTTGAATTTTTGGATATCCCAAGGGACTTTTGATGGTGTATTATAACACATTTAATGTCATACATAAGGGACCGACCCACACACGTGTCATACATAGTGATTTATATAACAAATGTCATACACGGGTTCCCGTCATACATGGTGACTAGCGGGTGTTCGTTTTGGTGCAAAAAAATTCCAGACAAAATTCGAGGTGTCATACATGGTCTCTGTCATACATTTTGTCTGGACAAAAAAATTCCAGACAAAATAGGAGGTGTCATACACGGTGACTAGCGGGTGTTCGTTTTGGTGCAAAAAAAAATCCCACGAACATTCGTGGGATTTAAAACCAGATAGAAAAGTTTTTTACCTGACAGACAATCCGAGGTTCTTACGGAATTCAAATGCTTTTTTCTTGGAGGAAAAGTTTTGAGAATAACGGACTCCCCCAATACTTGCACGAACACGGTAAGAGTATCCATCGAAGTAGATGTGATGAGAAACGGGTTCATAGATTGAACTTGCGTTGAACTCCCTTGCAGAAGTCACAGACGCTTTCTTATCACCCCCCTTCTTCGTGGATGGTTTCGCGGGTGCCATGGGCACTGGTTTTTTGGTTTTTGGTTTTGTAGCCATAATTATATTGTTTATATATAAAATATAAACAAAAAAAATCAAAAAACCAAATTTACGGAGTAAAAAATTTTAGATAAAATGTCATACATGGGTTTAAAAAATTCCAGACAAAATTCACTCGTGGTCCCTTCTGTACGTGAATTTAAAAAATTCCAGACAAAATTCACTCGAGGTCCCTGTCATACATGGGTTTAAAAAATTCCAGACAAAATGTCATACACGGGCCCGTCGAGAATGTTTGGATGCAAAGATTAGTGCTTTACGAATGGTTCCGTATTTTTTTCTACATTCATCCAAAACAGATGACTCACAATAAACCGATGTGAGTCTCTTATTATCTTCATGTATTACAGGTGTAAGTATTTTTTCTTTCATAATGTGATTTTAAAAGTCTTGCCGCCATTGCGATTCGTTGTGGGTAGAATTTATAATTCTGTTTGAGAACAGCCATTGCTATCCTCATGAATTCTTGGTTGTACTCTTCTTTTGAAAATGTTTTCATGGTTTGGTTAGGTTTAATCGTTCTTCTAATAAAGCGTTAATTGTTTCTAAGGGCATTGTCATTATAAATTGGCGTAGCATTTGGTCTTCCATTCCTACACCTCTTATGATTTCCTCCATTGTTTCACCATCTACATTTTGTAGCATTTCAATAGATGAGTTTACATTGTACGCGTGAGATTGATAATCTTTCATAATTTTTATTTTATTCTCCAACAATTAACATCAAAAAGTAGAACAAAGTAACACCACTAGCGATAAATAGGATACTACAGATTACATAATTCCGGTTTCAATATCAGTGATACCGGCTTCCATTTCTATCTCGTATTGCTCCATATCATCATTAAACAATTGAGCCATATCACCGTTAAGTTTGAATTCAACTTTAGATTTGGCTTCAAATAGTTTTAGTGCTTTCTCACGGTTACGAATAATCATTTTAAGTGCATTGCGTAGGTGGTTAATATCCATATCATCTACGGATATTAACTTACCATTACGCATTTTCCAAAATACAGTATTATCCTTCATAGGTTCGATTTCTGTTTTCATAGTTTATTTCCAATTTAATGATTCATCATCTGAAAGGTCACAAGCAATTTCAATATTGTTTAAATGTGTCCAACATTTATCTGCGGATTCCGTTGGCTGTTCAAATAATATATCATATTTTTTTTCATTAATGAACTTTCGAATTTTAGTTAAATCGGATTTAATCATTGCAAGTCGATATTTTAATTGATTGATTTCTCTTTTTTCACATAATTTTAGTCGGTTGTCAATGATTTTACCATTTGAATTCTCATAATATATCATATTACCTTGAGAATCAAATTCTCGTTTTGCCCATTCACCACCTGAATCCTCGTAATATGTACATTCATCTTGAAAATTATATTCTCTTTTTATCCAATCTCCATTTCTATCCTTATAGTGAATTTGATATCCGTTAACATCCCACTTTAGTATTCCACTTCCTTTGTCTCCAAAATTCCATTTAAGTTGTTCCGCAATTATTTTCATACCTCACAAAGAATGTGGTCCAGATAAAATTTTAAATCAAAATTTTCATCAAGTTGAAAATCAATACAGAATCCAACGACTTTATCCTCGTCATTTCTTAGAACATATAAATCGTATGAACCATCACCAATACCAGATGAACACACAACACCCTCGTCATACACACCCCAACTTTTTTCATCAAGGGTTTTATGTGCACACATTCTGTACCAAACATCGCCTGTTTCTCTATCAAATGAATCACCAAAATCAAACACAGGTTCATCACCAACTATTTCATCATTCCGATAAGATTCCATCGAAAAAATACCAGCTTGACCTGAATCAACACCAACCGTACCACTATGTTCAACCCAACTTAATTTCAATTCGTTTTCTTTTCCTAAGTAATCCTCGTGAACACAAGAAAGACCTGATATACGATTTCCCCAACCATCCAAATCAATTCTACATATGGATGGTCGATAGTAACCAGGTAATACATCGTCAACAATAATTTGACACCAAGTTGGGATAGAATAACAAGGGTCACTCACAACCACTTTGTTATTTAATTTGATTTTTTTCATAATAAATTTTTGTTTGGGGTTACAATATATATATATGTTTTGAATTTACCAAATATTTTTTTTCCAGACAAAATCAGGAGATGTGAAATTCCTCCTCGTAATTGATTTTTGTTTCGTGATGTACATCCGAATACTTAATCATCTTGGTAAAGATGACCTTATCCATTGATTGTATGAGTTTATTTCTTGATTTGGATAAAAGGGTTTCTTTTGACATATTTTCACATTCCTTAACTACATGAACAATAACGCGTATGTCTTTAATCTTATACCCAATTCGATAGAACGGAGTTCTAGCGTAGACAAGTCCTTTTACTGTGGAATATTTTATGGGGCTTAAATCCCTTCGTGAACTTATTTGAAGAATCAATTCTTCAATATTGGCCAATTCATTTAATCCATCTTGATGTTTCGAGTACAATTCTTTGTATCGTTGAATTAATCCATTTAATTCTTCCGAATATTTTCCTTCGGAAGTTTCGGTGAATTTTTTTAAGAAGGACTCTATTTTGTTTGTTTTGGATTCACCAGCAATATTGACAAATACTCCTTGAATGTTTTTTGTTTCGTGTGGTTTTTTCATTTTGGTTTTGATTGTTTTAGTTTTTGTAAAATTCCAGATAAAAACCCAGACTTTCTAGGCTTTTTGATTTTTTCGTAATTTTTGGCATATTCTACCCCATCTTCAAACGCCAATCTTTCCAAGATGGTTTTCGAATAAAATCTACCAGACACAATTGTGTTTTGTTGCTCTTTCATGTAGCGCAACCATTCGTAATATGTGAGAGAATTATTCATTTGTTTAAATTTTTGTATTACATAAAAAACGAAAAATCCCAATTAATTGGGATTTCCGTTTCAAACTTTTTTGATTACCAACTGGATGAGTAATAAAATTCACCATTGGTATTGTCTTCGGATAAAATGGACTCCAATCCTGTAATGGTGTTTTTAATATCCGACACATAATATTCATCATATTCGGTGCTACCAAAGAAAAACCCTTTTGTTGTTGGTAGAAGTTTTTTAATTTCGGGGGACACATATATATCAACTTCCTCCATTATTGATTTACCATCACTCCAACCAACTTCAACCATTTGTTTGGTTTTTTCCGATTTTTCAATGTGTTCAAGAACATTTTTGCAAACCCCCAAAAGTTCTTTAATTTGGTCAACACTTACATAATATTCCCCACAGTTATCCTCACCATTCTGAACATTCTCCACGAACCAACGATGAATTTGGTTTGATTTTCTCCAACTCATCACCGACTCCATAATGTATGACACACGATGTGGTTGAATGTAAGGAACTGGTTTGTTGTTCCTGAGAACACTAACCGTATGCAAATCTTCGGGTTTCATAAAACTCCAATTCTGTACATAGGTTTTTTTTGAAAGATACATATCTAATCCCATAATAAGTTTTGTTTGGTATAACTCCCATCCCTGAGTTTAAGGTTAACGACACAAATATAAGAACAAATGTATTACAACCATCCGACTTTTAAAAGTTTTTTTTCCAGACAAAATCAACCCGTCACTTCCATTTCGAGGGGTCAATGACAAAACTGTTTTCTTTATCGGGACGATTTCTGGTTATCTTATACTTCAACCCAACAATAACATCTTTTTTGTCACGATACCTCATGTCATACATGTCACCATCGATAACTTCCCTTCCCCAAAAAAAATCGGGTAGTTCCTTATTAAAAACAACGGCAACCCTTATATCATTGTTCACCATGTTAATACAATCGGTTAAGTTGCTTCCACTAAATGAAAAGGTTAAATCATAATTCTTATACTTGCTAAGCAATGTAATACGATTCGGAACCTTCGTGTAATCATAAAACATGATATTAGGAAATAATTGTAGTACATTCAGTTTCTTACCCTTAACATCCATATAAAAAGATTCGGGGGATAAATCCGAAGTATTGTTCAAACGAACACTAAAGTGGTAACCCATTTTATCAGCTTTCTTTTTTGCCGATTTAATTTCATCCACCATCCACTCCATAAAATATTGTCGATTCTCGAAAAATAGTTTGGTTTTTTTGATACGACTTTTGGTTATCATATCATCGTTCATGTTCATTCGATTCATACCCGATTCGTTTAGACACAATGATGTACATTCGGGTGTTCTCATCGGACAAACCTCATACCCACTCAATTTTGCTGGTGATAAATATATGGTATAAGTTAACTCATCATATTTATAAGCCTTAATATGTTTGGCCGTAAGATTAACGGACCCAATATAATTGATACCCGTTTCTTTTCGTGATTGTGTTTTATTGGTATACTTCATTTTGTTTTGGTTTAACGGTACAAATATAATGAATGGTTTCTTATTTGAACCCTCATCTTTAAAAAAAATTTAGACGACCCTAAGTATCCAATATTTTGTCTGGATTGTCATACATTCTTTCCAGACAAAATCCACATCAGCATGTGCTAGTCATCGTTTTCAAAATGCGCGCAATTTTGCGCGCTGCAAGCTCCTCATTTTGTCTGGATTGTCATACGCCCTTTCCAGACAAAATCCACAGTGGGCCCATCTGTCTTAGTTCTGAGGGAAAATAAAAAACCCCCACCTTTCGGTGAGGGTTCTTTTCTTAAAGATAGAAAATCTACAAACTATCTTTAATTTTTTTCGCTCGTTCCATCAACTCAATCATTTTTTCCATCTGGGACAATGCATCTAAATTGGACGACATTTCTTCTTGTTTCTTTTGTTTTAGGGAACCTATGGTGTAACCAACAAAAAGTAACTCCTTTTCGTAAGTAGATAATTCTTCTTCCGAAAATAGTCTTTCAAGTTTTGACCATTGACCAAAACGAATCAACACTTCGGAAAATTTATTTTCTTCATTAAGAAGTTTAATTCCTCTATTAAGCATTTCATCATGATAGGTTTCTTCGTTCTCCAAGTCATCAGTAAGACCGAGACATGCGGTAATTGTGTTTCGTTTTTCCATAAAAAGAATTTAAGGGGTTAAGGATACAAATATAAAATGAAAACCATTACATACAACCACTCATTAAAAAAAAATTACACACTTCCTTCACCTGTCCACCAGATGATTTTGTCTGGAATTATCCAGACAAAATCAGGAGACGTGATGTTCAGATTTATCCTCAAATAAAAAACCCCCACCTTTCGGCGGGGGTCTCACCCTTAAATCTTTACAATGGTTAAACCAAATGTAATACAAATATAACTACAAAACACCCTCAATCGAATGTCCTTTTTTGGTTATATTTTTTCCTTTCCTTTTGAAATTGTTGTAACCGACCATAAATAAATCTTGTTTCGTTCCCAATAGGATTGAACCTTCAAGTTTAACACCATCATAGTTCACCTTTAACTTCTTCATAAAAGAATTAAAAGAACGCTCCAATTGAACACCAATCTTATCACTTGGGGGAACTGGTGCACTTTCAATCTGGTACCGATTACCTATCCTTGAAAATTTTAGACCAATCATTTCTTTCTTGGATATGTTGGGTAAACTTTTCGATAGACATTCACGGATTTCTTGCAAAGACCTTTTTAACGAATCAGTCATTGCTTTTTTAGGTTTTTCAGTCATACTTATTTGTTGTTTTGTGGATAACTTTTGGCAAAAATACACAATTATTGTCAAATAACAAAATTATCATGTATATATTTTACTTTTTTAATAAAAAAACCGTACAATATCAGAGTTATCCACATTTTTTGTGAATAAGAATTTCCAGACAAAATTCCAACTGGCCTGGTGTTCTCCAAATTTTGGATAAAAAAAGGGGATACCTTGTGAGTACCCCCTTTCAAAAGTTGAGTTTGTGTATTACAAAAACCTCAAACCAATCTTCTCATTGTTCCTTCTACGATAGTTGTAAACATCTTCAATCATTCCGATGTATTGTTCAACCGTTCCACAAAGGAAAATCATACTCGGACGAAGTTTGACTTTGTGAAGAAACTCCTCAAAGGAAAACTCTTTCTTCTTTGAAAGTAGTTGTAAGACCGCCCGTACAAAGATTGATTTATTGTAACCTCTTGGGAAATAGTCCTTCAACTCAATGATGTAATTCGCCCACTTCTCGGCGACCTCTTTGTTTTTCACCTTGAAATTACCACTCTCAAAAATATCCCGATTAACGGCATTTGATGAATTGGTAAGAAACATTAAACACTCGGTTACTCGGAAATCTGGAAAATTCTTAATGAACTCATCCAAAATGATGTAGTTTGGATTGTCGTCCTTTACGAAACCTCCAATGTGGTCGGAAAATGCCCAATTCTTCTTGTCTTGGTTCAATCCACGAATTTCTTGGAAACTTGAACCCTTCTCAATAATGTAATTGATGGGGACATTCGCCTTTCTAGCGGCGAGAATACGATGTTGTCCGTCAATGACTTCACCTTTCTCGTTAATAACTACATACGAACCTTTAATCCAACCTTTGGATAACATTTTTTCCGTTAGTTTGGAAACGTGTTGTTTCCTAATCAATCGGTTGTCGTCACGAAATTGGAAAAGTTCGTAATTCTTTGTTTGATGAACGTGGTTCAACAAACGGGATTTTGGTTTTTGTACCATAAAAAGGGGTTTAAGGTTAAAAAATGATGAAACAAAGATAAAACGAAAGTTTTTATTTTCCAAATAAAATGAAAGTTATTTTCATTTTTTTTTCAATTTTTTTTCCAGACAAAATCAAGGAAATAGTGAAAACCTTCGTTTAGAAACAAAAATGGGGGTTTTACCCCCCATAAATGAACCAAACACAAATTACAACTATGAAATGTAACCCGTATAATCAAAATATACAGAAACTTATTGACCTTGTAAAGTCCTTTTTAACTTTCAAATCTTAAAAGTTCCCGATATTCTGTCTCGGTAAGGTGTCTAACTTCACCTTTTTGAAACTTTGGTTTTGTTTTAATCAAAATACAATCACCTTGTCTAATCAAGTAATCAATACCACCTTTTTCAATGTCGGTTTGAATTGTCCAGGCTATACATTGAATAGGGTTGATATGTTTTTCAATGTCAGGTGGTAATGACCAACCAAAAGACGAGGTGAATTGTTTATTATCGTTGGTTCTTTGAACACTTACAGGGTCAATCCATATAAAATACTCCCTATTGGTTGAGGTGTCTTTACACTTAACATAAAAAACATCAACAACCAAATTACCACCTCTACCAGCGACCCCAGTCGCCCACTTTGTTCCATCTACTTTGTAAAGTTCGTAAATGTCGGTGTAATTTTTCACAACAAGTTCTCCTTCGGAATTAACCCACATTGTTTCTTTTTCAAGAGATTGAGAAGAAACCAAAGTCGGACTAACTTCATCTTTTAATCTTTCCAATCCCAAGTGGTTAATACCAACCCTTCTTTGTTCAATGTTGATAAGTTCAATCGCTATGTCCACAAAGGTCATTGGAACAATATCGTCCCAAATATCTTCCAATTCAGGAAACGGGGAGGTTTCGTATTTGAGTTTGAGAATACGACAACCAATGTTGTAGTCAAAGACCACATTATCAATAACAATTTTCATAGAGTTTTTTTTTAAGGGTTTTTTTAATCATCAGAACCTTGGTATTCGTAATACCCTTTACTAACATTGAAATAAAGGGTGTTTTCTGTTTTTTCGGATAATAAGTTCCAATCTTCCAACTCATAATTAAAAGAACCATCATTATACTCACCATTGGTCTCGGCTTCCCAATCATTACCTTGACTACACACTTCACCAACAAGTTCTTTTATTAAGGTTTCATCTTCTTCGGTAATGATACAATCAACTTTGTAATTGATTTCATATTCACTTGAATGTGAACCACTTAACGAACTAATTTTGTCTAAAAATAACCTAAAAGTTTTTTCCGAAACTGGAAAAGAAAATTTTGTAGAATGGGTTTCATACCATTCGGAGGTTGCCGATTTATCATAGGAAAAATATGGTTCTTCATCATCTTCTTCTAAAACGATATTGACTGAACCACTTTCACCCAAATAATTCCCATCGGAATTTACATAAAATTCAACATTTTTGTAAATTTCATCTTCAAAATAATAATCCAACTCACTTTTTGCTTCAGGAATTTCGCCCCCACTTTCATTGTGGTATGTAAACTCCATTTCATTCATACTATCACCACCACAACTAAACGAGGCGACACAATGGTCAATACCAAGTTCTTTCCATACTTCAATCGGGGATTTTTCTTCTTTTGGTTTTGGTTTAACGATTGTCATTGTTTAAGGGTTTAAGAGTTTAAGGGACAAATATAATAAAAAATGTATTACAAAACAACTTCACATAATCTTTTATGAAGATTTTTAATTTCTTCTTTTCCTTGTTCGTTATCCAAGTCCTTTACACCATTATTCATCCAGGGTTGAACTTCCAAATGTTTAAGGTAATCTTGTGGGGTTGGAACGAACTTCATACGAAAGTCCTCCGCAATATGTAACATCGCAATATCAATGGTATCAACACTTTTTCCATCGGAATTGATAATGTTGTAACCAAATATCTTTGGAATAATGGTGTATGCGAACCAAGTGTTGTGGGTCAGTAACCTCGCCGAATTGTTGTTCATCGTGGCTTTCGGACTATCAATAAGTTCGTGAATGGGGAGGTAATCTTCAACTTTACCTCCCCATCTTTTAACGGAACTTTTGGAATGAATAAGTGGGTTTGCCATTGTTAATCCCAGACACGGGTAACTTTTTGGTCAAATGGATTGTATTCCACCTGTCTTCCCATCACCCATTTACCCTTTTCCACTTTAAGGGTTTCGTGTTCGGCAAATGTCCCATTGGGTTGTTCGTGTTTAAGGACACTATCTTCCTTAACAACTACGGGAACAAAATCGGTTTGTGTTTCATCTAACACGAACTCGCCATACAAGGTGTGTTGATTGACACCTTCACCTTTTAATAAGGTGTGAGATTTTTTGAGGTTTTTCATATAAAGGGTTTTTAATGACACAAATATAATAAGGAAATCCTTATGTTCAACCATTTTTCAAAAAAAAATTGTTTAATAAAAATTAAACAAAACTGGGTACCCAGTACAATTTTGTCTGGAAAAATGTATGAGAATCCAGACAAAATGTGGGGGTCGTCAAAAAAGTATAAGATTTTCTTTGTATTTATGATTTATTTTTTTATATTATTAAATATGAAACACATTGAATTTATTACCGATTTTTTAGCGGAAACTTTGAATGGTAACTTTAAGAATAATAGATTTTTGAATCTTAAAGTCAATAAGATTGTAAAAAACGAAAACGAAAATTCAATTCATTTCGAATTTGACAATAAAGATTTTGTGATTACTTGTTCCAGACAAAATAAGGAGTAGCACCAGAATCGACCGACAGCAAAAAGCAGAGCAATAAAAAACCCCCACCTTTCGGGTGAGGGTTCTTATGGATTACTTCTTTGTCATACAAGTTCAACAAGTCCTTTGAAGATTTGTCGTTCCCGTTCACCATTCATTCCAAACATCTTGGTTTCGGTTGAATCACCTTTGTTTGCAGAATGGGTTGTGTATTTGGTAACACCGCTAAACAACCCCCAAAGATTATCCCCCTTCTCTTTCAACTCACCATTCAAATCAACATAGAACCTTGATAGACGATTTTGCTTTTGGGTTGATATTGATTCCAAGTCAGTAAGTTCCACTTGTCTTTCAATATCAAACAACAAACGAGTTACCCAATCTTGGTTTCTTTCGGTCATTCTTGTTTCGGACAATTTGGTAATGTCTTCAAACAAACCCTTTTCTTCGTCCAATACCTTTTCCAATCCTTTACAAATTTCATCAATTCTCAAAACCATATTCTTTGTATGACGAACTTTGGTTGTGATATTACGAAATGCGGCATAAAAGGTATTCATGCAACTAATGGTGATATTGCTGGGTCCAAATGCCAAACTTGTTGAACCATCAAACGAGTTAATACCCGTAATGAATCCCTCAATTCGGTCTGTTCCCAATTTCAAATCACCTGATTTAAGTTGAATGAAAACTTTTTCACCATCACCAAACGACCCACCTTTATGAATGGGCAATCCCACTTGTTGAGATACCTTATCCAACAACTCAACAAGTTGTTCATTTTGGTAAGGACAATACGATTCATTGGCAACAGATAAAACCGCGTTGTTGTCTTCACGAATCAACGCTTTTTTATTTGGAACAACGATACCACTTTGAGTTGTAAGGGTTTCTTCCCTCACACCCCAGTTTAATCCCGATTTGGTCAGGACTTCTTGAATACGACTTGACATAATTTTAGGGTTTAAGTTTAACGGGACAAATATAATACATATTTTCATATATGTATCCATTCATCAAAAAAATAATTTAATTTTTTTTTGAACGGGGGACAGAAGACCCGCTACGAATTTTGTCTGGATTGTCATACATTCTTTTCCAAACAAAATTGAAACTTTACTAAATGGTAAACAGCAACGCAATTCCCTCATTTTGTCTGGATTGTCATACACCCTTTTCCAGACAAAATTTCAAAGGTCCCACGACTGAGGAATTTTAGAAAATAAAAAACCCCCACCTTTCGGTGAGGGTTCTTGGAGTGAGAAACTTGCTCATTCATTCACTTAACCCCACTCCTTTGATTTACACTAATCAAACTCTATCAAAACGAAAAGTTTGTGCTCGATATTCATTCTCAACGGACTCATCAATGGTTTTTTCTAAATAACCCAATTGCGGTTGGTTCATTTGTAATGAATAGATTTCATCAACACTTTCATAGACATTGGTAAATGTCCCATCAATAAATTCAATTTTCGTATTGATTTCATCTGTTACTCTATTATAGACAGAATAAATTGATTTAACCAAAAACGGATTGATTAAGTTTGATTTTCTGGTTGGGTAATGTGTTAAATTGATAAACATATAAAATTGGTTTAATTGAATACAAATATATAAACAAATTTTTAATTATACAAATCTTTTTTTCCAGACAAAATCACGGGCTAGTCTTCTAGCTCCTCGTATTCGTGTTCACCAGTTAGGTATCGGTCATATATCTTTACTTCCTCCAAAAGGACTTCCCTTACCTTATCAATATAAGGATTGTTTATTCTTTTAAGACCATACCATTCTCTAATATCTTTCTTTGTCGCATAAACCCAACCAACTTGTCCACTATCCCAAGGACAACTGAATCCAGTGGTGTTCATTGTAATACCAGAGTGGTCGTATAGATATAGAGGTAAGATAACCAAAACATCTTCCTTTTTCACAATATCGGATTTCATTTCTTCCCAACCATTGTAATCGTGGAATTTGTAATTGTGTTTATCACCCAACGAATATCGTCCGTGAAAACATACCATTTTACCCAGGTTATCATATTGTCTTGGGTCATCGGGGTCAAATGTATAGGATGCCATAATTAAGGGGGTTTGGTCTAACGATACAAATATAATAAGAAAATCATTACCTACAACCATCATCATAAAAAAGTTTTCCACACTTCCTTCGCCTGTCGTCGCCAGGGGATTTTGTCTGGATTACTCACAACCAATGTAATACGAATTTCCAGACAAAATTTCACGACCTGGTCCGGTGTTCTTCAAATTTCGGGCAAAAAAAAATGGGGATACTTCGTGAGTACCCCCATCACAACCTATCTTTTGAAATGTTAAACCAATAGATATAATCGGTCGTGATTATACTTTGCAACAGGGTTTCTTTTTGCAATTTCACCATACCCCTCAACTATACTTTGATACATATCACAAATCGGTTCATTGATACACTCGGATAAAAGATTACAAAATTCGTAGTTACTTTCATCAATCTCATCTTGATTTGACTTTACCCTACAATACACCGCCTCGTAAAGTTCGGAGATAAACATTCCCGAAAAGAAACCTTTAAGGTTGTGGAATCTTACAAATTTATCAGCATTACACCAGATAAAAATCGAATTGTTTTTCTTTTTGAGAACATCAACCGACGAATCACCAATGACATAAAAATTCTTCATTAGAAATTGTCCAACGGAAAACAAACCACCAGGACTTCCGTGTCCACACATCATAACCCTATCGTGTTCCTCAATCAACGTATGGATTTCATTCATATAAAGACCACCCGTTATGATAGTTTTGTTTGGAATTGGGTTATAGACAATATCCAAAAATTGTGTTGTTTCATCCTTTGGATGAATGATTAAAGTATTTTCCATATCTTATTGGTTTAACGACACAAAGATAAGAATAAAATTATTACACACAACCATTCATTGAAAAAATAATTTAGTTTTTAATTTTTCACGAAGTATGTTTTGAATGTTTTTTTGTTGTTCCACATCATTCAAATAATTGGGATAATTTGATTTCTTACCCAATTGAATTCTAATATCTATTGTGGTATCATTTATTAGAGGATACATCACACGCGCGTTGAGATATTCGTGTTCAGCGTGGTTAGTTTTTCTTTTTAGAGACATTAACCCAATTGGTGGAAAATCTTTAATCAATTGTTGGTTATACTTAACCATCTTTTCTTCTAATTGAAGAAAAATATCTTTATGTTGTGTCAATAAACTTAAAACATTCTCTCTCAATGTTTTTGAATATTTAGTTTCTTTATTGATTACTACACCATTTTTAATTTTAGGAATTGGTGGATTATTATATCGTTTGATTAGTTTCTGAAAAGAAATTATTTGTTTGGCGGTGTTCATAATTAAAGGGATTTAGTTTAATGATACAAAGATAAGAATAAAATTATTACACACAACCATTCATTGAAAAAATAATTTTGGCACGCCGGAATTCCGACTCCAATTTTATCTGGAATTATCCAGACAAAATCCCTCTTTCGGGTGGCACTGAGAGATTCTCCTCAAACAAAAAACCCCCATCATTTCTGATGAGGGTCTTTGGTTAAAATTGAGGATTACTATTCCTCATCCGATTCGTAAAAATCTTTGTAGTAGTCAATAAAAATTGAGTCCTTAACTTTTCCTTTCTTGGTTTTGTCAATGGATTCACCTAACATAAACGATTCAAAGGAAAACAAAATCTTACCGAACAAAGGGAGTTTATTAACACTATAAGCATTGTTACCCCAAATTTCTTTGTGTTTTCCGTACAAATTACTGAAAACATAAGTAACACCATCAACACAATCTTTGTTGTTCACTTCGGTTTCCTCATTACAATAGTTATCAAGTAACACCTTAAAACGAGGGTGAGTAACACCATACTTTTTACCGACCATCAAAAGGGAAGCATATATATTACAAGACCCCTTTACCCCTTTGTTAAAGATTTGTTGATACTCGTCAAGGAACTTAACTTCTTTCCAGTGAAAGTTTAACATTTTTTCAACGGGGGAGGTCAATAAATATAATCCGTTTTCATCGTAAGCATAACGAGTGGCTTTTTTCAGAAAAGTGTTCATTCTACCATATCGGATAACATCACTTTTTGCTGAATAGTTTTTCTCACGGAGTAATCCACTCATCCTATCACTTGCGGTTTCAGATGCCTTTGAGTTATCAAAAGTAAAATAAGTTTCATCGGATTTTTCCTTTGAGTCCAGTGAGTAGATTCTCACCAAAACATTTTCAGGGGCGAGTGAAGGATTTTTTCTCCATATTTCTGCTCTACAATTACCATCAAGACAAAAAACATCGTTCTTTTTGTACTTGGATGATTTTTTATTAAAATCTTTAACTGCAACGCCAACTGACACTTCAAACAATCTTTCGTTTTTGTTTGTTTTCAGTTCATTTAACATTCGTTTCAATCGTGGTTCAATCGTTCGGTTTTTTTCATAAATAGGAACGGAAAGAAACTTTTTAATTGGCCATACTTCTTCTCTAGAAAAAGATGAAACTTTGGGGATTTGGGGGGTTTGTTTTTTCATTGTTTGAAATTTAAGGATTTAAGAATTTTGGTTTTGTTTGTTTTGATAAAATCTTTGTTAAAAAATTGTTTTAAGTTTGAAAAAGTGTTTCCTTTAAGTAAAGAATGTTTTTTGAAAAACCAATCACAATCCTCACCTTTTATTGTTACCGATTTTGAAACATTTTTGTTATCTTTATTGGAATCTTTTGTTCCGTTCATTGGGGTTAAACGAAGGTAACCTTTTTGGGTAACAATGTTTTTTGGAACAAGATAATAACGAGGGGTAAAGTCATCATCAATATCAACGAAACAAAGAATGTAGTAATCAAATGGTTGCCAATCCCGAATATGGGTAATTCTGTAATTACCTTTTTTTCCCTTATAGGAAATTTTAATCTCACCAAAAAAAGTTTTCAAAAATTCATCACTATAAAAGTAAAAATCCCCATTATCCATTGAGTGGGGTGTAGAGTTTAGAAAACCATTTGATTCTCTAATGATTTTTTTAGCAAACAACAAACCATAATAGTTTGGTGAACACTTGTTGTAGATACACGGAATAAAATCTTCCATTTCAAGGTTCATTTCCAAAGGAGTAACCACATTGTGAGTTTTCCTTTTTTTAAGGGCGGAGTTAAGGTATTTACTCATAATTAACTTGTTTAAGATTTGATGGGACAAACATAAAAAGAAAATCATTACACACAACCACAACCACAAAAAAAAATTTAATTTTTTTTAAAAACCCACTTTTTGATAGTGAAAACCCACTTTTTTCGTAATTTTTTATCTCACATTTTTTTTCTTGCCCACAATTTTATCTGGAAATTTACCAATCTAACACGAATTTCCAGACAAAATCCAACATCCTGCTGTCACTGAGAATTTCTCCTCAAATAAAAACCCCCACCTTTCGGTGAGGGTTGTATGACACTCGTTTTGTAGTCAGGACAGGATTCGAACCTGTATGAACACACTTTCGATTACCCGTTAAACCCGGGCCTAGCGAGCCACTATTTGATTTTTATTCATTCTCAAATGTGGAAAGGCCCTTTTCAAGATTTAACCATAGGATGTGTTCTAATCGGTATAGCGTCTACCAATTCCGCCACCTGACTATGTTGTTTTTACATAATTACGGGTAATACATCAATCTTTTTACCTTTTTCTTGGTAGAACAAACTTCCACCATCATTTCCCTCATCATCCCTTGAAGGAATACATAGTGTTCCGTTGTCTAACTCAATCAGAATTGGCCTTTTATACCAATCCATATCCTTCATTTCTTCATTAGTAAGGTAACGAACTGATTTGATAGTTCTCCCTAAAAGGACACTCTTACATTGGTTGACCCAATATTTTTCAATTTCTTTTTTTGTTTTCATTGCTTTGGGTT
>Ga0194121_10005546_pt1 | contig 17319 bp, 16 predicted proteins | sample TA2MahCa50mmetaG_FD_148609 | JGI IMG/M metagenome (GOLD analysis project Ga0194121, IMG submission 148609) | Freshwater microbial communities from Lake Tanganyika, Tanzania - TA2015020 Mahale Deep Cast 50m | ecosystem: Environmental > Aquatic > Freshwater > Lake | place: Tanzania: Lake...
CGCCAGCGCGTAGCCCACGCGTTCCGCGTTGCGGGTTGCCGCCACGATATCCCCGCGCAGCACGTCGCCCACCGCCCCGCGAAAGGCGTCCATCTGGGCGGCGTCGGGCTCGGCGTAGGTGCCCGCCCCGTTCCCGAAGTGGTCGACGACGCGGCGCTCCAGCGCGTCGCCCACGCCGCGAATTTTCACTGGTTCCACGGTGACTCCCTTCGACGTCTGGGCTCGGGGTACTTCTTTCACCCCGAGTCAGCAGGAGTCGGGGTGAAAGAAGTGCCCGAGTGCAGTTACCCTGTCCGCGTATCGCTCTCTGGCAGAAGAAGTCCGCGTTGAATTCGCTGGCGGAAGCGGTCGTTGAGCTCTCGGAGCACCGTCTCGACAAAGCCATCGCGCAACACGGCGGCGGTGTTGCGACGGATCCACGGGAGTCCGAGGCCGTGGACGCGGCGGGCATCCTCGTTGGCGGTGTTGGCGTGGTACACGTTTCCGTCAATCTCCAGGATCGCGTAAGTGCCCGGCGCCTGCCCTTGCAGACGCCTGCGGTCCACCTTACCTGAGAGCGGGCCCAGGTGCACGTACACGACGAGGAAGTCGACGCGGTACAGGCGGGACTGGGCGGTCACCGGCAGCCAGACCTGCGGGAAAATCACCACGTTGCGAGTCGATTGCCGCAGAACGAGTGCATCGCGCTTCATGTGACCGGCGTATCGCTCGCGGTAGTCTTCAAGGATGGGAAGCCGGATGCCGATGTCGAGCGGCGCGATGCGCTCCAGTGTGAAGCCTGCTGCGATGAATTGCAGGATTACCAGCAGCTCCAACGGCGAGTCGTGTGGCACGGTCCGCTCAATCCGAACCAGATCTGCGTCCGAGTGCCCCAGCGCAATCACGCGCCGGATCGCATGGTCTGCCGCGCCGCCAAAGCGGAGCATCTCCTCGACTGTTCCTCGGCATGAATAGGGCGGCAGGTCCCGCGTGGGACGTGCGACGCCGCGCAGCCGGGGAGGTTGTGGCGGGCGGCCGGAACGTCGCTCGGTCTGGGCCGGAGGAAGGTATGAGTCTAGATCCATGAGCAGCACGTCCTGAAGCACGGGGAGATATGCCGCGGGAATCCGCTCCGCCTCACGTTCCCATCGCGAGAGCGTGCGGAAGGGCACACCCAGCTTCGCGGCGAGGGCCAGTTGGGTGATTTGGAGGTGGCGGCGTCGCTCGGCCACCAGTCGTCCTATCGGCTCGATCATGGCCGCAGGGTATACCGGATTTTCTTCAGCGTCAAGGAAACTTTTTGTGAACGAATTTCCCGAAGGACTCGGGGTACTTTTTCACCCCGAGTCCTTCGGTTTCGGGGTAAAGCAAGCCCCCGACTTTCAACGTCCTTTCAGAACCCATGCCTATAATCATTGTGAGAAAGGATGAGCACATGACCCCTATTGGCCCTGCATCGCCAGCGGGTTGGGAGCCCGCGGCGATCATCGAGCGGCAGTCTTCCCGCCGCGACGGCATGATCCCGAGCATCGTCGACGCGTGGCAGGACGTGCGCGAGGCCCGCGACGGGCAGCCCCTGACGCCGACGCAGATTTCCGTCCTGACCCCGCACCTTGCCCGGGCGTACGGGATGTCCCCCGGCGCCGTGGCGCACGCGCTGGACAACGTGCGGCTGTACGTTGGCGGGCCCGCCGCAAACCTTCCCTGGACCGCGGTCACCATTGGGCGCGACATCTATCTGCGCGGCCGCGAGGAATTGCAGGCCATCGAAGGCTGGGATCAGCGCCGCTGGCCGGCCCACGAGTGCGGCCACGTGATGCAGCACGAGCGGATTCCCACCCCGCAGACACCCACGCGGATCGAGCGCATGCACCGCTCGATGCGGAACTACGCGGTGCGCATGGCCCTCGACTCGCACTGGGGACCGGGCGCGGTGCCCCGCGGACTCGTCTGGTGGGCGCACGAGAATCTCAACCCCCGCAATCACGCCAAGACGCACATCCGCCTCAGCGACGCCATCCACGACTCGCACGACCTCGAGCTGGAAGCCGAGCGGCACGCCGAGACGTTTGCCGGCGCCACGCTGGGGCCCATCGCATCCGGGCAGTTCGACCGAGGTCGCTAGCTTTCGAAACCCTGACCTGGGTCGGCCCGCCGCCGCGTGCCGACCCGCGTGGTCTAATCCCCCATCACCGTCACCATCACCGTGCGCTCGCGGGATTTGACGTCGCACTCCAGGTGAAATAGCTGCTGCCAGGTTCCCAGCACCAGTTTTCCGTTCTGGAACGGTACGGTAATCGACGGCCCCAGCCACGTCGCCTGCAGGTGGGAGTGCCCGTTCCCGTCGTGCCACGCTTGCTCGTGGCCGTACTCGCGGCTTGGCGGAATCAGGCGGTCGAGAATCTCTGGCAGATCGCGCTGCAGCCCGGGCTCGAATTCAATGGTGCCGATCGCGCCGGTGCTGCCCACGTTGAACACGTTTGCCACACCGGAATTGATTCCCGAGGCCGCCACTACCGAGGCCACCCGATCGGTGATGTCCTGCATGTGCGCGTGCCCGCGCGTCTGGACCGAGAATTTCTGCTGCACGACCATGGCGCGCCGCCGATTCGCCGCGGGGCCGAAACATGCCTGCGGCGGTTGACAACCCCGACGAGGGAGGAGGCGCTACGCTGCAAAAAGCCTTGCAGGAGAGCGCTTGCTCAGCTCAACACTTCGCTGATTTGCGCTTCTTTCCAAGGCTGCCCCGTGCTTCGATCTTTCCGATCCTGTCGGCGGCATCCGGAACGTTGCACGCGGTCTCGCCCATATCCACGGAGACCTTCCCGATTTTCCCGGCCGTTTCCAGCGCCAGCGCGGTGAGCGGTTTGCAATATCCGCCCACCGACGCCACAAAACCGTTCATGGTGTAGCGCACGCGGTTGGGCTGGCGGTGGATGGTTTCTCCGACGCGCTTGAGCAGTTGTTTGAGTTCCTCGAGGTTCAGGCTCTCATCCGGCTGGGTGGCCACCAGCGAGGACAGCGTGGCCCAGCCGGCCGTCGCCACCATCTCGCGATCCGATTCGATCCACTCCAGGGCCAGCGCGTGCCCGTGCGGACTTCCGCTGGCCACCCAGGGAACGGTGTACTCGCTGATCATGTACCAGTAGGCGCCGTTCACCCACGCCTCCAGGTCCTCGCGGCGCATGCGGCGGTCGTCGGCGATCAGCCCGGCCAGGTACATCGCGTCGGAATTCCCGGTCTCGTACAGCGCCAGCGCAAGCTCGTAGTCCTTCTTGACGCGTTTCTGGATCTTCTTCAGGTCTTCGACTTTCACGCCGAAGAAGGGCTCGCGGGCTCCGTGCTTGAGGAACACTTTTCGAGTGCTCTCGTTGCCCAGGGATTTCAGCTCGTTGAGGATTGCGTCGGCAGTACTCATGGGGCCGAGGCTACTGCGCGGCCAGCGAACTTCCTGCCTGACAGGAGCTACGTCGTCGACGACAAGTGGCGGGTTTCCGGCCGACAAGGTATCCCAGGTGAGAGCCGTCATCGACCCCCAGGTTAATTTCTCGGACGCACGTCGGTGTTTACCATCATGGCTTCCTTGTTGCGCATCACGTCGTAGTGAAGGCGGATCAGCGCGCCGTCGATGGTGGCCACGAATGAGCGCACGTCCTCGCCCATGCGCCTGCGGTACAGGGTTGTGTCATTGTGCACGTCGCTCGTCGTGAGCGTGCACGCGGTGACTGTCGTGCTGGCCGTCGCAATGGGAATTTCCGCGCGCACGAGGTGGCTGCGTCCACCGCTGGTTTCCAGGTACCATGCGACGTACTTGTGCCAGATCGGCCGTCCGCTGGTCACGTCGCGATCATAGCTGCCGCCGCCGGTCGTGTTTGAGTGGAGCCGCGGCGAGGCAAAAATCACGCCGGCCGGGGCATCGGGCGCCGTGGTGTTGGGAAACACCGTCAGCGACGAGGTCGTCGATTCGCGAAGCTCCGCGGCCATGCGGCCCAGCGTGGTCTCCACGGATGCTTGCAGCGCGCCCCGATCCTGGGCCTGCGCGAAAGACAACTTGCCGGCCACCAGAATCCCGTAGACCCCGGTGAGCAGGCTGATAAACAGCGTGCAATAGACCATCGCCTCAACGAGGCTGGTTCCGCGCCGATTACTTGAGGCTGCTGCTGACAAGCGTGCCCATCTTGACATAACGCATCGCACTCCCTTCGCGCCAGCTGACCATCACCACGACCTCGCGCAAGCGTCCGGCGATGCGCTCGCCGGCGTCCTGCACGCTGACCTGGAAAACTCGGCTCACCTGCCCGCCGCTTGCGGTGAGCGAGAGCGATTCGTCGAACGAATAGGGCGCAAATGCCGCGTAAGGCGTGTTGCGCACGCGCTCCATCTCGCGCTGGGTCAATTCGGTGGCGAGCACCAGGCTCTCGCCTTTTTTCAGCGCGGACACGCTGGAGGGAAACAGTCCGATCACCATCAGGAAGCCGCTTCCCAGCAACCCGATGGCGATGGTGATTTCGAGAAGGCTCATGCCCCGACGTCGGCTGCGCATTGTCTCTCTCATTGATTATTTCCTTGATTATTTCGCTCCGTCCTGCCAGGACAGCGGCTCGAGCAGCACCGGGCCGCCCATCGCGGAGGCGCCCAGCAGCCAGGTTTCAAAGCCGGCGACCCGCACCGGAAGTCGGTCGAGAATAAAGTGCACGTTCGCTTTTGCGTCCACGTTGCCGCGGTAGGTGATGACCGATCCGCGGACTCGCCAGTTGGCGTTGAATTCCACGTTGCCGTGGGCGTAAATCAGGCCTTGCAGAAACGTGCCGGTCTCGAAAATGATGTTGCCGCCGGTGCCGCGTCCCTGGTGCCCGTCGAGGGCCAGTACGTTCACCACGGCGGGGGTGCTGTTGCTGCCGAGCGAAGTCTTGAATACGGCATCGTGCCCGTTCCCCACCACGATCGTGTCTCTGCCGAGCAGACTGGAGCCTTTCTCGAAACGCACGCCGTTGGGAAAATAGTGGACGCCGCCGGCCAGGTCGAGTTTGTTCCCGTTGTCGATGAGCGTCTCGGTGTGTGTGACGTAGGCCCCGCTGGCGAGCAGTGTCGCAGGGTCCGGATTGGGAATCGCCTCGCCGTCCCTGGGCGGTGTAAGCGACCCGTCGGTGTCGAGCTTCCTGGTGTATTTTGAGTCGTCGTCTTCGTATACTTTACTGGTGCCGCTGATTTTCCGGGCGTTGACGATGTCTCCCGCCGAGCGGACTTCCTGGTCGCTGTCGGCCACCTTGATGGTGGACTGGATCTCGAGCTCGGTGGCGGTGAGCAGGCGCCCGCCGTTGTGGACGTTGGGTGACTCCTTCTGGTCCGAGGCGCCGCCGAACACAATGCGTCCGTTGGCCCGCATGTTGCCCATCACTTCCGCCTGTCCCTGGAGAAGAATATCGCCGCCGGACATGACCGCGTAATCGAAATAGTCCGCGCGAGCGCCATCAGGCGCAGCGTGCGGCGCATGCTCTGGGTCTCGCCCTGCCCGCTGCTGGTAAACAGCGCGCAGGCCGGAGGCAGGACGTCGCCAGAAACGAACAGTGAAGACCTGCTCGAAAGATTATTGACGACGCTGACCGTGAAATTGCCGGGCGCGCCGCCCACGGACTGGTTGGTGAGGAGCGCGCCGCTCAGCGTCGAGTCGTCCTCGACCAGGGAGGCGCCCTGGGCAAGTCCCGCTTCAGCGCTGTAAAATGCGCCGCGCGCGTTGCGATCGGCGACGGCGAGACTGAGTCCCTGCAATCCGACCGCGCTGCTGGCAAACCCGATGACCACCATGACCGAGAGGACCAGCAGCGATATGGCCAGCGAAACGCCGGCCCGCCGGCGTCCGAACGACGAGTACCACATCACGAAACATCTCCCGACTCTCCCTGAGCCGACCTTCCCTGTCCTCATCATAGTGGAAGCGTGGCGCCGTGTAATGCTGCGCTCGTCGCAATTTCCCCGAGGTGCAGGTTCCAACGTCCCTCTGCGACGTTGGGAGGGGATGTGCTATTGTGCCCCCTGCAGATGCTTGTTGAGGAAATCCCCCACGGTCGTGTAGCCGCTCACCTTGTTGGGCATCTTGGCCAGCCCGTGGCCTTCGTCCTCGTAGAGCAGGTACGACACCTCATGCCCCCGCTCGCGCAGCGCGGCCACCATCTGGTCGGCCTCGCTTTGCGGCACGCGCGGGTCGTTGGCGCCCTGCACCACCATCAGCGGCGCCTCCATGTCGTCCACTTTGTGGATGGGTGACCATTTCCGCAGCGTCTCGGCATCCTTGATTGGATCGCCGTACTCGGCGGCGCGCAGCTTCATGCGCCAGGGCCCGGTGTTCTGGAGGAACGTCTCGAGGTTGGAAATGCCGACGATGTCCACACCCGCGGCCCACTTGTCCGGGAAAAACGCCAGCGAGGCCAGCGTCATGTAGCCCCCGTAGGAGCCCCCCATCACCGCCACCCGCTTCGGATCCACCCCGATCTTCGCGAGGTAGTCGGCGGCCGCGGCCACGTCCTTGATGGAGTCCGGCCGCTTCTCCACGTCGTCAAGGTGGCTGTACGTCTTGCCATAGCCGATGCTGCCACGCACGTTGGGGGCCAGCACGGCGATGCCCTGATCCACCAGGAACTGGTGCAGCGAGTTGAAGATGGGCCGCGTCTGGCTCTCCGGGCCGCCGTGCACGTATACCACCGCGGGGATGGGCTTGCCCAGCGGCACGTTCTGCGGCCAGTACATGAGCGCGGGAATCTCGCGGCCGTCAAACGTCGGATAACGTACCAGCTCGGGGCGCACCAGCCCATTTGGATCCACGGCGCCCAGCGGCGCGGACATCACTTCGCGGAGCGCGTCCCCGCTGGCCGGGTCGACGGTCCAGAAGGACGCGGTGCGGGTGGGTCCGCTCACTCGGAACGACAACGTGCCGTCCGCTCGGAAGGAGAGCGAGGACACCACGCCCTCGGGAACGTTGCCCACCGGCCGCGACTTGCCGCTCGCCACGTCGCGCAGGTAGAGGCGCGAGTAGCCGTCCTCGTTGAGGCAATACGCCAGCGATTTGCGGTCCTTCGAGACGGCGAAGGCGTCCACGTCCCACTTCGCGTCCACGACGGGGACCAGCAACCCGCTGTCCGGATCCATCCGCGACAGGGTGAGGAACTCGCCCTCGCGATCGGTGGCCACCAGCAGATCTCCGCCGGCCCCGAAGCGGGCGCCCTGGTAGCGCGCCGGGGCGCCGTCGGTCAGCCGCCGCGAGGCGCCGCTCTCCAGGTCGAGCAGGTGCAGCTCGTTGTGCAGGTTGGAGAACGTCCGCGAGTAGAGCAGCCCCTTGCCGTCCGGGGTAAAGCCGCGCGGGGTGAGACTGCCCTCGCCCTGGAACACGAGGCGGCGCTCGCCGCTTTGCATGTTGCGCACGAAGATGTCGGAGTCGGTGCCGTTGCGCTCGTTGGACGAAAACGCCAGGAAGCGGCCGTCGGCACTCAGGCCGCCCAGCTCGTGGATCACGCCGGGCCGGTCGGTGAGCGCCACGTGGCCGCTGCCGTCGGGCCGCACCATGTGGAGCTGGCGGCGCTCGTCGCCGTTGGTGTCGGCGCCGTAAATGAGGTTCGACCCGTCCGGCGTCCAGGTCACGAAGTCCACGCCCGCGGCGGACACCGCGCGCGTCGATCCGTCCGCTTCGCGGATCCAGGCCTGCCGCTGGCCGGATGCGTCGCTGACGTAGGCCAGCCGCTTGCCGTCCGGCGACCAGGACGGGTCGCCGATTGTGGGCAGGCTGAAGTACTGGCGCACGGTGGGACGCAGCGTCGGCGTGGTGTCGACGGGCCCGGCCAACTCGTCGCGGATGCGATCGGCGGCCTCGGCCACGCTTTCCTTGCCGAAGCGCGCGGCGGCGGCGATGGCTTCCGGGCGGACGGGTTGAATCATCATGGGAGTCTCAGTATAGCAGACGGCGCGCTCAGGGTGTCGAGGAATTCGTTAACAAGTCCTCAAGCGACGCCGCCCCAGCGGCACCCCGCATCTGTGCCACCACCGAGGCCAGCGCGTCAATGAGCAGCGGGCTGTCGTTGAGCGACTCCGTGCGGGACAGCGTCATCCCCAGCCCCCGCGCGTGCTGCTGCAGCGCAATGTCTAAGTCGTACAAAATCTCCACGTGATCGCACAAAAATCCGACCGGCACGACGAGCACCCGGTCGCGTCCCTCCGCGTGCAGGCGGTCGAGCGTTTCCTCGGCAAATGGCGACAGCCAGGTTTCTCCCGTGCGCCCCGGGCTCTGGTAGGCGAAATGCCAGCGAAGGACCCCGGCTTTTTCGGCGACCGCGCGCGCGGTTTCCAGCAGTTGCCGCGGATACGGATCGCCCTCCTGCAAAATGCGCGCCGGCAGGCTGTGCGCGGTGAACAACACGTCCCCTTCGGCATCACGCACCCGCTGGGCAAACGCCTCGATCAGCGAAGGCTCTAAATGCCACGAGCGGGCGAGGCGCACCGGAACGTTTGCAACCGCCACTTTCTCTGCATACGCCCCCACGCTCATCCGCGAATAATACGGCGACATCGGAATTGCATAAAACCGCTCCACCGACGCCCCGGCCAGGGTCTCGGCAATATACGGATGCCAGTGCCGCATCCCGATCATCACCTGAAACGCCGGCCCCAGCCGGTCCTGAAGCCGAGAGGCCACCCGCTCGGTCCATGGAAGCAGCGGAGACGCCCCGCCGATGAGACGGTACCGCTCGCGTACCTCCTCCAGCAGGGCCGGCGGAGTGGGTCGCCCGCCGCGCACGTCGGTAAGGTACGGCTCGACTTCCTCCAGCGAGCGCGGCCCACCGTAGGCCATGAGCAGGACGCCGATCACGGCTTGAAGGCGCGCACCGTCTCGATGACCACGTCGAGGCTTTCTGGCGGGGTCTCCGGCAAGATTCCGTGGCCCAGGTTGAAGATATGTCCGGGCCGCCCACCCGCTCGCTGCAGCACGTCGAGCACCCGCTTGCGCAATAACTCCGCGGGTGCCATCAGGAGCACCGAGTCAAGATTTCCCTGCACGCCGACATCGTTGCCCAGGCGGCGCCACGCCTCGTCGAGCGGAATCCGCCAGTCGACGCCGATGACGTCGCCGCCGGCCTCCTTGAGCAATTCCAGCGTGCCGGCCGTGCCGGTGCCGAAATGGATGACCGGCACGCCGGTCGCGCGCGCCCGCGCCAGCACCGCGCGGCTGTGGGGCAGCACGAATTCTCGATAATCCTCCGGGGACAAAGCCCCCACCCAGGAATCGAACACCTGGAGCGCCTCCGCGCCGGCCTCCACCTGCGCCTCAAGATGGGCCGCGAGCACGCCGGACACCGTCTCCATCAATTTGTTCCAGGTTTCCGGCTGGTGGTACATCATCCGCTTGGCGTGCAGATAATTGCGCGACGATCCGCCTTCAATCATGTAGGAAGCGAGGGTGAAAGGCGCGCCGCAGAATCCGATGAGCGGAACGCGGCCTTCCAGCGCGCGCACGGTGAGACGGATCGCTTCGTGGACGTAGCCTAGCTCCTCTCGCGGATCGAAGGCCCGCAGGCGATCTACGTCTTCCTTCGTGCGCAGCGGGCGGGCGATGACCGGGCCCTCGCCCTTGGCGAACTCGAAGGGCACGCCCAGCGGCTCCAGGGGCAGCAGAATGTCGGAGAAAATAATTGCCGCGTCCAGGTCAAAGCGGCGAATGGGCTGCATGGTGACCTCGCAGGCCAGCTCTGGATCGCGGCACAACTCGAGAAGCGTGTGCTTTTCCCGGAGTTTCCGGTAGACTTCCATGTAGCGGCCGGCCTGGCGCATGAACCAGACCGGGGTGTTCGACTTCTGGCGTTTACAAGCGCGCAAAAAACGATGTTTGGTTGCGGTCTTTGCCAAGACATTTCTCCAAATCGAGAAATTAGCGGCGGCGCGGAACCCTCACGCCGTTGGCGACGATCCACTCGTCATGGCGCTCCACCGCGTCCACCTCGCGGGGCGCGCGGCTGACCGCCTCGGCCACCCGGGCGACCTCAGCCTGACGCTCCTCGAAGCGCGTCCGTTCTTCCTGCTGGCGCTTCTCAAAAGTGTCCGGGTTCTTGCGATACTCGTGCACCGCCACCATGCGGGTCTGGCTGGGAAGAATGGCCTTGTCGATGCGCTCCCAGGCCTCCCGGGTGTGCTCGCTGCCGTTGATGTCGCGGCGCACCTCAAAGCGGTACAACTCAACGAAAGCCTCTGCGGCCTCCACCATCGACTCGCCCTCGCGCAGGCTGGGGCCCACCACAATCATGGCGCGCCGCGCGTGCGGTGTCGGATCGGTGTGCTGCGACTTCTCGATGTCGAACAGCACGGCGTAGCCCCGCGCGCCCTCCTCCAGCGACGCGCCCTGCGGCATGTGCAGGCGCAGGAAGGCGAGGTCTTGGAGCGACGCCGTCTCGCCGTCCCCCCACAGGCCCTTCCGCTCGACGTCGCGGAGGATGGCCAGGGCGCGGGCGTCGTCTTCGCCGCGAGCCGTGCCGAACGCCCGCATCGCCTCGCTGGGCGAGAGCCACGGCTTGACCACGGCCTCGTTGAGCTCCTCGGGGGAAGGGTCCCACACGTCTCCCGGCTCCGCAGGCTGAGGCGCGCGGCGCTGAGGAAGGGGGGTGATCGGCTGCAAGTTTCCGAGCGGCTGCATTGGCGCTCCCATTCTACACGGTTTAGGGGCGGCTGCCAAGCCTGAGGCGACAATACTTGTGCCGCGCGCCACTCAGGACGGCGACGCGGGCAGGGTGACCTCGAATATCGCCCCGTGGGGAGCGGCCTGCGCGGCGCGCACCGTGCCGCCGTGCCCTTCCACGAGGGCGCGCACGATGGACAGCCCGAGCCCGGTTCCACCGGACTGCCGGCTGCGGGCCGGATCCACCCGGTAGAAGCGGTCGAACACGTGCGGCAGGTCCGCTGCGGGGATCCCCACTCCGTCATCCTCAACCGTCAAGATGGAATGCCCGCGCTTGCGTACGACCGTCACCCGGATGCGCCCCTGGGGCGAGGTGTACCGAACCGCGTTGTCCAGCAGGTTGCGCAGGATCTGGCGCAGGCGGTCGCCGTCGCCGAGCACCCAGGCGTCCGGGTCGACGTCCACGCTCAGGCGGCGCTCGCCGGCCACCTTCTGGAACGAGCGCACCGTCTCCACGGCCACCTCCGCGAGGCTCAGCGGCTCGTGCCGCAGCGTGGACTCTATTTTCGGGGTGGAGAGCAGCAGCAGCTCGTCGACCAGCCGCGCCATGCGGTCGGCCTCGCGCTCCGCCTCCTCGCCGACCTCGGCGCGCATGGTCGAGTCGAGGTCGCGCTTGAGCAGGTCGAGATCGGTGCGCAGCACGGTCAGCGGGTTGCGCAGCTCGTGGGAGGTGTCCGCGAGCAGGCGAGCCTGCGCCTGCAGCAGACCGTCCACCCGCTCCACCACGGTATTGAAGGCCTCCGCGATCTGACTGGGCTCGTCGCGCCCCCTGGGCAGGGGGACCCGCCGCGACATGTCCCCGGTGCGCACGATGGCTTCCGCGGTGCGCGCCACACTGGTCATCGGCGCGAGTCCCGAGGCCAGCAGGGAGACCACGATGACCTGCGTGAGCAGCAGAACAACCACGCCGTACACGGTCATGTACTGGGCCGCGCTCTTGAGCGATTCGCTTACCAGCCGCAGCGATTCGGCCACCACCAGGTACGCGATGGTCTGGCCCTCGTTAAGGAGCGGGACCGTGAGCAGGCGGATCTCCGAGCCGGGCTTGAGCGACACCGTCTCGTAGCGCTGCTCGCTCAACCCGCTTTTGGGGATGGGCAGGCGATCACGGCGCAGATTGTCCGACATGGCGAGGATTTTTCCGGAGGTGTCGCAGATCTGCACGAACACGTCCGGCGCGGAGCCGGCTTGCAGCGGATCCGGATTGAGATGCACGTCGCGCAGCGCGGCGGTGGACAGCCCGTGGGAGAGAATGGGGCGGATTTCGGCCTCCAGCGCAACGGCACGCAAGGCGAGCGTCTTGTCCACTTCTCCGCGGAGCGCGTTATCGAGCGCCTTCAATTGGACGAATCCCCAGGCGCCGTAGGCGATCGAAAGGGAAACGAAGAGTGCCAGCGTGAGGCGCGCATAGAGGCTCAAGGCACCGTTTCCGGTTCCGTTCCCGGGGGCTGCTCCCCTGCCCCGGCTAGTGCGGCGCCCGGTTTACGGGAATACCCCTGCAACGGATGAAGCCCACCTGGATCGAGGGGGTATGCGGGTCTCGAACCGGGCGGGCCTTGCTTGTTATGGTTGTCTCCGATTGCGAAAACTCCTGCGTCCAGGCCAGTTGCTGCAGGGAAAATTTTCGGCAGGGCTCTCCTGTAACGCGGGTGGAATGGGACCGCATGTTCGGACCGGGCGGCCCCACGCTTCTCGAATTGATCGGCCAGGGACTGCGCTCCACCAGGCGAGGCTACGACCTGCTCGCGCCCAAGTTTGACCAGACTCCGTTCCGTACGGCGGACGAGATTCTGGAGGTTTCCGCCCCGTTCTTTAGCGCCCCCCGGGCCGCGCTGGACGTGTGCTGCGGGACCGGCGCCGTCATGGAGATCCTGCGGCCGCGCTGCGTCGAGCGCGTGGTGGGCATCGACTTCAGCCAGGGGATGCTGCGGGTGGCCGATGAGCGGCTCCGACGCGTGCCCGGCGACGCGCGCGTCGAGCTGGTCCTGGGCGATGTCATGCAAATGGACTTCCGCGAAGAGTTCGACCTGGTCACCTGCTACGGCGCTCTCGGCCACATCATCCACGACGACCAGCCGCGCTTCGTTGATGCCGTGCGACGCGCGCTGCTCCCCGGCGGGCGCTTCGTGTTCGTGACCAGCGTGGCGCCGCCGCCCTGGTCGTGGGTGGCCTGGGTGATCCTGGCCTTCAACGCGGTGATGCGGCTGCGCAATTGGCTGTGGACCCCGCCGTTCGTGATGTATTACCTGAATTTCACGGTGGCGCGGGCGCGGGCGCTGCTGGAGGCGGCCGGATTTTCGGTGGAGGTGCTCGAAGGGCGCTTTCAAGGTCCGTTCGCGTATCTCCGGCTGGTGATTGCTACCCGGCCTCGAGTCGCCGCGGCCCCGACGTGCGGAAAACGGGACTAGCAGAATTCGTAACTGATCTCGAACGAGCGCAGCCACTCCTCGGCATACTCCCTGACCTGCGACTCCTGGTACTGATGCCACGCCTGCTGTTCCCGTGGGTAGTCGCTGAGCGCGCTAAGGAAGCGACGCACGCCGCCCCGTCCCTGCATGGCAAGCGCGAGCTGATCGTAAAGATAACCTTCGGTGTTCCGCTCCGCGAAGTCACGCATCCAGCGGTAGCGATTGGCCGGCGGAATGGCCGGAACCGACAGGTAGCGCTCCTCGTCCGCGGCCACCATGGCGGTGAGGCGCTTGTCCTCTGCCTCGCGCGGATGGTGGCTGACCATGAAGACTTCCCCCGACTCCCGGTCGAGGACGTGGTAGCCCTCGTCGAGGTGAAACTGCAAGGCGCCCTCGAGCGCCTCGCGATTGATGCGCAGCACGCGGAGTTCTCCGTCTACCACAGGCGGGTCCCGGTCTGGGCGTGCGCGTCGCGCAAAATGTACAGCACCTGTTGCAGATAGGACTCCGGCATCTGGAACACCTGCAGCAGGTGTCCGGCCACCTTGCGCGACTGCGGCGTATCCAGCGGCGGCTCCCCACCGGCGGCGATCGCCGCGCTGGCCGTCTCCTCGTCCAGGCGCCTGGTTTCCGCGCGACCGGTGCCGAGCAACACCTCGCCGAGCGCGTTGAGGACCTCCTGTTCCTTTAAGGAGAGGAAGAACTGCGAGGGAATCCGCATGTCTTCCAGGAACGGCATGAAGGCGCCGCTCTGGATGTTGAACATCTGCACGTTGAGCGCGGCGAGTCCCTCGACGGCGCGCAATCTGCACAGGCGGACGTGGTCGGCGCCCTGTTCCATTACCATTCCCAGCATCTGCAGGAAGAGCGCGCTGGTGGGTGCGCGTCCCTCCACGCCGGGCTGGGTCACCCACAGCGGAGTCGGCGAGGAGATGTCCGCAAACGCCCATGTGGGCAGGCCGCGCGCCAGATCGGTCCAGCCCAGCGCGGGGACCGTGGCGGCGTGCGCCAGGAATGCCTCGGTCGCCCCCTCCCTGAGGATGGCCTGGATCAGCTCGCGGCCGGACAGGTGGAGCCGCTCGTCGCAGTAATCCTGCCACGCGGCCATGAAGCGCTTGAGCATCTCCTTCAACACCGCGTCGCTGGCCAGGAAATAGGTGAACGCCGCGGCCGTCGCATCCGCCTCGAGGGCCAGGCGCGCGCCGGCGATCAGCCGCGCCATTTCCATCTGCGCGGGCGTGGTCTTGATGGTGAGCGTGGTGGTCCCGGGCATCTTCGGCTGGTCGCTGAGCAGGCCGTTGACTTTGTAGAGCCAGTCGCGGATCTCGTGGGCCACCTGCATGACCACCGGGGGTCGGTCCGCGGAGGCCGGGGCGCGGCTCGGCTCGGGCGGCGCCGGCGGTGCGAACTGCCAGAGCGGCGCCAGCGGGCGGTACTCCTCCAGCGCGAGCTGCACCAGGGACCCGGCCGCTTCCAGCGCCACGCCTCGGTTCTCGGCGTCGAGATGCTTCATCAGCTCGTATTCGACAATCACCCGCTCATTGGCGTCGCCGATGCACGAGGACGTGCTCAGCAGCTTGCAGCCAAGCTGGCGCACCGCCGGGTTCTCGCTCTCCAGCACCTGGAGAATCTGGTTGCGCAGCGCCGAGCGGAACCAGAGGCGGTCGAACGACTTGTGGATGGTCTTGGCGCTGGTCAGCTCGGAGACGCACAGCTCGTAGATCAGCGCCATGCAGGTGAAGTCGAGAACCTCCTGATGGCGCAGTCCCTGCAAGATGGGCTCGTAGATGCGATAGTCGAGCGCCGGGCGCTCCGGGTTCAAGAAGACCGTGCGCAGGTACTCCAGGGTGCGGTTGTCCACCACCGGACGCAGCGTCTGCATGACCCGCGGGCTCTCCAGGTTGGCGCCGATCGCGCGCAGGCCGCGATCGGTGAGGGCCGGCCCCAGCTCGGTCTTCTTCTCCAGCACCTGCTGCAGCGCTTCGTTGAGCAACTCCAGGCGCCGCGTGTCGGAAGCAGCCGCGTCGACTTTCCCCAGGAGCCGCTCGGTCTCCAGCTCGGGGAGCATCTCGGGCAGCCCCACGGAGGGCGGGCCCACCAGCATGCGATCCACCGGCTCGCCGTCGGGCGCGGGCTCGCCGGCCCGGAAAAAGTGCAGGCTGCCGCGGTTGTCGCGTACCATGGCCGGCGAGCCGGGATGGCTTCCGGGCCCAAGCTCGGCCACGGTGCGGCTCTGGAAGTGGAACACGCGGAAGCCGTCGAGGAAGGTGGCTCCCTCCTCGAGCTGATCCTCCGGGCGGAGCTGGCGCCAGACCAGCCGGCGGTCAAGATCCGACTGGAAGCAGGCGTACAACGTGTAGCCCAGTCGCAGGAAGAGGCGCAGGTCGCGCTCGCTGATCTGGTCGAGGATGGGGGCCCGCAGGAGGACTTCCCCGTTGGGACGCCAGCCTTTCGGGGGCGGATCTTGGGGATCACCGAAGCGGAACATCGTCTCGCCATCGTCGTTGCAGAGCCCCTGCATGAAGCCGCCCGGCGACAGTCCCTGCAAGCCCGAAATCAGCGGCTTCGCGAAGCGCTGGCCGGGCATCGCCAGGGCGAGGACGTCGTGGTCGAGCGCCGCGCACACCACCTGCCTGGTATAGGCGCTCAGGGTGAGCGTCCCGCTGCCCTCCAGCCAGGGCACGAAGCGATCCTCGGCGAGGCGCCCGGCCTCAATCTCCGGGTAGAGGCAGAACGCCAGCAGGGTGGCCGGATCCATGCGCAGGCCGAGCGCGGCGGCATAGCGATGAAAGGCCTCAAAGCCGCGGAACGCCTCCAGCGGCGCGGCCTGATCGCGCAGCTTCCACTGCTTCACGACGCGCTCGACCCGCAGGCTGGGGCTCTCCTTGAGCAGGTTCGCCAGGACCGCGCGGGAGTCGCGCGTCTGCATGCGGTCCTCGATCACCGCCAGGGCGGCCAGCATGGTCTCGAACACCGTGGGATCCGAGCGGGTGGGGAAGGGCAGGCCGGCCCCGGCGAACTTCTCCGCGAAAATCTTGCGGTCGAGGGTTTCGCCCTCAAAGCGGGAGACCTGATCGATGGCCTCCCAGGAGATCTCCAGGGTGCTGCGGCCGAGCACCATCTGCTCGACGTCCAGCGGGCGGATCTTGCCGGCCTCCATGTCGAGCAGCAGGCACAGCGCGGCAAGCAGGTGCGGAGAGAACGAGCGGCCCTTGTTGCGCAGGTGTTCTTGCAGCCATTGCAGCGACTGCGAGCCAAAAACGTGCCGCGAGGAGAGCTTCTCGCGCATCATCGCGACCATCATGCGGGTGGGCGGGCTGAGCGGCTCGGCGAGGTCGGCCAGGATGGCGATGGTGCTGCGCCGCTGCTGCAGCGTGGCCCGCAGGACGGCCGCCATCTGCGCCACGGAGGGGGCGGTGGTGGTGGGCGGCTCCTCCGGCTTGAGCTCTTCGAAATCGCTGACGGCCAGAGCTTCCGGGACGAAAAAGCGATACAGCGCGCGGTCGCGGGCATCTCCGAAAATGAACTCCAGGCTGCGGCCGTGCTCGGGGGAGGTGACCACGCTGGCGCGGCGCAGGTCCCAGGGCGACTCGCTGGCCTCGCCGGCGAACAACAACTGAACGGTGTGGCGGCCGTTGGACTCCAGGGGAATGCTGACCCGCACGGTCGGCGTGCGATCCGCTGAGGTGGAGCGGGCGACCTCGAGAATTCCGGCCAGGACCGCGTTGAGCGTGAACAGGCGCACGCGGGGGGCCGTGCACCAGAACTCGGCGCCCCGCGGCGTGTTTCGGATCTGCAGCCGGGCCTCGTTGCAGTTGGCCTGCTCGGGCGCCTGGGGCAGGTTCGCGCGGCGGCCGAAAACCTCGGTCACGTCGCGGTTGAGAAAGTCCTTGATGTCCTTTAGCGGCAAAGCGTTCTAACGTGCGACGCTGGTTGGGGAAACCCCTTGCGTCAACAGGACGATTCCAGGGGGACCAGTTGAAGGATTCCCTCTAAGGCGCTTTGAACCGCATCCCTCCATGGTCGATTTCTCGAAGCGCATCGCGCAACTGCTGGTCGCATGGCGATGGCTCGCGGCGGCGGCGGGCGCGCTGGTGGACACGCTGCGCAGCCAGGAGCACCAGGTGCGCGCGCTGGTTTCCGTCATCGAGACAAGCCAGCAGCTAGGCGCGACCGCGGTGCAGGACAAGATCCTCAGCGTCGTGGTCAACAACGTGAAGA
>Ga0194121_10005550_pt1 | contig 17310 bp, 15 predicted proteins | sample TA2MahCa50mmetaG_FD_148609 | JGI IMG/M metagenome (GOLD analysis project Ga0194121, IMG submission 148609) | Freshwater microbial communities from Lake Tanganyika, Tanzania - TA2015020 Mahale Deep Cast 50m | ecosystem: Environmental > Aquatic > Freshwater > Lake | place: Tanzania: Lake...
CGAGTCGACCAGCTCGCGAGCGAAGGGCGACGGCGGGAAGTACCAGATCTGCTCGATCGCCACGTCGAGCCGATGGCGCGCCGCGATCTCGGCCGCCGCCGCGCGCATCTCGACATCCATCCTGGTGAGCTCGCGATCGTCGGGATGGCGGAAGTCGACTGTCATGAACAGTCGGCCGGGAATGGTGTTGCGCGACTGCGGCTGGCTTTCGATCACGCCCACGGTGGCGCGGCCGTCGGGCCGGTTGCCGATCGCACGGCAGGCGACGATCAGCTCGGCCGCACCCACCAGGGCGTCGCGCCGGCCCTCCATCGGAGTCGTCCCGGCATGACTCTCCATGCCGGTCCAGGAAATCTCGTACCAGCGCTGGCCTTGCGCCCCGGTCACCACGCCGATCGTCTTGCCTTGGCGTTCGAGGATCGGCCCCTGCTCGATATGGGCCTCGAAGAAGGCGCCGACCGGCCGGCCGCCGACCGGCTCGGGCCCGTCATAGCCGATCGCCTTCAGCGCCTCGCCGAAGCTCACGCCGTCACGGTCCTTGATGGCGAGAGCCTGCTCCAGCGTGAAGGCGCCGCCGAACACGCCCGACGCCACCATGGCCGGCGCGAACCGGCAGCCTTCCTCGTTGGTCCATACCGCGACCTCGATCGGCGCCTCGGTGACGTAGCCCGCGGCGTCCAGGGCGCGCAGCACTTCCAGCCCCGCCATCACGCCGTAAGCGCCGTCGAACTTGCCGCCGGTCGGCTGGGTGTCGAGATGCGAGCCGGTCATCACCGGCGGCTTCGACGGATCGCGGCCCTCGCGACGGGCGAAGATGTTGCCCAGCCGGTCGACCTTGATGGTGGCGCCCGCCTCCTTGGCCCAGCGCACGAAGAGGTCGCGGCCCTGGCGGTCGAGATCGGTCAGCGCGATGCGGCACACGCCGCCCTTGTCGGTGCCGCCGATCTTCGCCAGCTCCATCAGGCTCGACCACAGCCGGTCGGAGTCGATGCGCAGGTTGGGACGGTCGGCTGGTTTCATGGCGGAACTCACGTTGAAAGGAGACCTTTAAGAGACTAAATTTAGTTCACGGTGGAAGGACCCTAGCATGAAATACGCCAGCCGGATCAAGCCGATCAGCTATCTCAAAGCCAATGCGGCCAGAGTCGTGCGCGGCTTGGCCGAGGGCGGCGAACCATTGATCATCACGCAAAACGGCGAAGCAACCGCCGTCATCCAAGACATCGCGTCGTACGAGCAGACTCAGGAAATTCTGGCCATGTTGAAGATTCTCGCTCTCGGCGAACAGCAAGTGAAGGAAGGCAAGACAGTCTCGACCGCTGCCGCGATGCGACGGTTTCGCGAGCAGGTCAAGCGCACCAAAGTCGGCACCAGAGCAGGCGAATGACGCGTTTCAAGGTCATCCTGACCGAGCACGCCCTTACTGACCTCAAAGACATTGCCCACTGCATCACGTTGCACGACGGACCGGAAAGAGCCGACCATGTCGGCCACCAGATAGAAAAAGCCTTCTCGTCGCCGGCAACATTGCCTCATCGCGGCAACCATCCGCAGGAACTACTGGCGCTCGGAGACCGCACGTTCCGCGAGGTTCATTTCAAACCATACCGCATCGTCTATCGCGTCCTCGGCGGCCAAGTCACGATCCACATTGTCGCCGATGGTCGACGCGATATGCGTGCCCTACTGGCCAGACGCCTGCTGGGCGCCTAGGCCAAGACTGGCCGCGAGGCGCCGGGCCGTCTATGGCTCGCAGGTCTCCCGTCACAGGATATCCGCCCGAACATGCTTCCGCTTTCCGACACCCTCGTCCTCGATCTCACGCAGGTCATCGCCGGCCCGACGGGCGGTCAGATCCTGGGCGACATGGGCGCCGACGTGATCAAGGTCGAACCGCTCCACGGCGAGCATTTCCGGCCGCATTTCGGCGGCGCCTGGGTGCCATCGATGAATCGCAACAAGCGCGGCTTGGCCGTCGATCTGCGCCATGAGGGCGGGCGCGAGGTGCTGATGCGGCTGGCCGCCAAGGCCGACGTCTTTATGGAGGCCTTTACGCCAGGCGTCATCGACAAGCTGGGCTTCGGCTGGGAGACGCTCGCCAAGGTCAATCCGCGGTTGATCTACGCCTCGGTCTCGGGCTACGGCCAGACCGGCCCCTACTCCAGCCGCGCCGGCTACGATCCCTGCATTCAGGCCGAAATCGGCTTGATCGACGCCACTGGCCCCGATGGCGGCGAGCCATGTCGCGTCGGCACTGCCGCCATCGACTACTCGACCGGCTCGTTCTGCGCCGCCGGCATCGCCTTCGCCCTGCTCGCCCGCCACAAGACCGGCCGCGGCCAGCGCCTCGACCTGTCGCTGTTCGATGTCGGCATGCATCTGATGAGCCATTGGATCACCAACCACGGGCTGACCGGCGAAGACCCGGTGCGCATGGGCACCGCCAACTCGATCCTCTGCCCGCTGCGCGTCTTCCCGACCAGAACCCAGCCGGTGTTCATCGCCGGCACCAACGACGCCTTCTGGCGGCTGATGTGCACCGCGCTCGGTCGCCAGGACTGGCTCGACGACAAGCGCTTCGCCAGCAACGCCCAGCGCGTCGCCCATCGCGCCATCCTGGAGCCGATGATCGAGGAGCACTTCCTGCGACACACCGCCGACGAGCTCTTGGACAAGCTCATCCCCGCCGGCATGGCCTGCTCGGCCGTCTACAAGATCAGCGAAGCTATGGCGAGCCCGCACGCCCAGGCGCGCCGTAGCGTGCTCGAGATCGACTATCCGGGGCTCGGACCGGTGAAGTCGGCCGCCAATCCGATCCGGCTGTCGGACGCGCCGGTCGAGACGCGCCGCCTCGCGCCGCAGATCGGCGAGCACACCGCCGAAATCATGCGCGAGGTGGGCTACAGCGATGCCGAAATCGCCGCACTGGCGGACGCCAAGGCGATCGCCTGCCACGAGGCATGAGCGGGCCTGGAGGTCCGCATCATGCGCGCGATGCCGCCTCTACCGAACGGGGAAGTAGATCTCCATCCGGTCATCGGCCACATAGACCTCCCATGGCGCGCCGGCGGGTTGCTTGCCGTTGGCTTTCATCCACGCGTGGAGGGCGTTGTAGGCGTTCTCGCTCGTCGCCTGATCGCCGACATGGACGGTCACGGCGACCTTGGCTTTCGGCAGTTCGGTCGCGACCAGACTGCCTTGCGACTTCACGGCCTCGGTGAGCGGAAAACCCGATTCGAATTCGAGGACGCCGTCGGCGAACTGATAGGTCCGTGTGAAGGGAGCACCGGCCGGCTGCAGTCCGGCCTTCTTCAGATGGTCGCTGACGGCGCCGATGTTGCCGCCGATGGCGTCGCCTGCCTGCTCGATCTTGACCTTGCCCTTGATGACGAGGGCGGGCCGGGCGGCGTGGTCCTGGAGTTGGATGTCGTACTTCACGGCTTCGTATCCTCCCGCGGAAATGGTCGCTTGCGGCGGTCTGTGCCGCCGGCGACCTCATCCTGCGCAAAGGACTCGAGATGCGATTGTAAAAATCCGACCTCGGCCTGAAATCAGCGAGACTTCGTTACTTTGTCGAAGTGGGCGAACTGGTCGGCGTCGTGAAATGGTCCGACATCACATGGCTGCTGCTCAGGTATTTCATCGGGCTCATGCCGGAAAACTTCGTGAAATCCCGGATGAAATGCGACTGGTCGTAGTAGCCGCAAGCGGCGGCCGCGTCGGCAAGGGTCAGCGTGTTGGCTTCTTTGGTCATCGCCAGGAACTTCTGAAACCGCATGATGCGTGACAAGACCTTCGGCGCGAGGCCGACCTGCTTCTTGAACTTGCGTTCGAGCTGGCGCTCGCTGAGGCCGATCAGCTTGACGAGATCCTGCACCGAATACTCGCCCTCCGATCTCACGATGTACTGGCAGGCCTGGCGCACGAAGATGTCTTCCTTCGACTCCTGCGTCAGGCGCTCGTCGAGCACGGCAGCCATCGTCGCCAGGCGCTCGTCATGGGAGCCGGCGCGGGCGATCCGGTCGTGGATCGCTGCCGAGAACGCCGGCTCGAAATCGGCGAAATCGACCACCCGATCGACGATCTCTTCGTAAGGCACATCGAAGAAGCGCGCGGCGCCGGCAGCCTTGAAACGGATAGAGACGACACCGACCGCGCCGGTGGGCTTCAGCATGATGCGCTCGGTGAGCTGGCCGGACATCAAGACCCGTGCTTGACGTTCGAAGGCGTCGCCTTCGAGTTTCAGGAACGCATCGCCGAAATGAACGATCAGCTCCGTCTTGCCGTCGGGCACCACGATCTGCGACTCCGGATCGCCGTCGTCTTTGGCCGCGACCAAAATCCAGAGGCAGTCGACGAACGGCTCGAGATGGGCCGGCGGTGGCAGAGTTTTGTAGAGCATCCGAGTACTTTTTTGCCTGTGACGTCACCAATGGGCAAGCGAATGCGCATACTCGGCAAAGACACATGAGCGGGCTTGGAGACCTACAGTTCGGCAAGACAGTCGGGGCGTAGAATATCCTACTTCCCGCCATCTCGTCAGCGCACGAACGCAGCGGTCGCCTGGACGTTTCTATGGCATATGAATCCCGAGCCTGAAGGAACGACATGAAGATCATCTACACCGACAAGCACGCCCAGCACGATCCGCAGAGCTTTGTCGTGCGCGGCGTCAAGCAGCGCAGCGCCGAGCAGCCTGAGCGCGCCGAGCGCCTGCTCGTGGCGGCCAAGGGTGCCGGTCACGACATTCTGGCGCCCGCCGCGCATGGCACCGCACCGGCCGAGAGCGTGCACACCCCCGAGTATGTCGATTTCCTGAAGACCATCGCCGGCCACTGGGCGACGCTCGCCAACGCCTCGCCCGAGGTCGTGCCCAACGTCCATCCAGCGCGCTATCCCGCGACCTATCCTCAGGCCTTGGCCGGCCGCGCCGGCTGGCATCAGGTCGACCTCGCCTGCCCGATCGGACCGCACACCTGGGACGCAGCGCTCGCCGCCACCGAGGTCGCCGCGACGGCGGCCGACCTGGTGCTCGGCGGCGCCGGCGAGGCCTACGCGCTCTGCCGTCCGCCCGGCCATCACGCCTATGCCGACATGGCGGGCGGCTTCTGCTTCCTGAACAACACGGCGATCGCCGCCCAACGCCTGCGCGCTCGGCATCAGCGCGTGGCCGTGCTCGATGTCGACGTGCATCACGGCAACGGCACGCAGGGCGTCTTCTTCGATCGCGCCGACGTGCTCACCGTGTCGATCCACGCCGATCCGTCGAACTACTATCCTTTCTTCTGGGGCTATGCCCACGAGACCGGGGTCGGCAAGGGCGCCGGCTACAACCTCAACCTGCCGCTGCCGCTCGGCTCGCCCGACGCGGTGTGGCTGGCGGCCGGCGATCAAGCGCTGGCGCGCCTTCGCGACTTCTCGCCGACGGCGCTGGTCGTCGCGTTGGGACTCGACGCCAGCGAAAGCGATCCGCTGCAGGGCCTCAAGGTGACGGGCGCGGGTTTCCACGCCATGGCGCGCAAGATCGCGAGCCTCGGCCTGCCGACGGTGCTGGTCCAGGAGGGCGGCTATCTCAGCGACGACCTCGGCCGCAACCTGGTGCAGTTTCTGAGCGGCTTCGAGGCGGCACGTCCCTCCAGGTCCGCGCTCCGGTAAAACAACCGGCTTCGCGCCCGCCCGACCGCATGGCATAGTCGGTGCGACATCACAAAAGACGGAGCCTTTTCATGCCGACTGTCGCCGATCTGATGGTCGAGACCCTGAGCGTCGCCGGCGTCGAGCGTATCTACGGCGTGGTCGGCGATTCGCTGAACGGCTTCACCGATTCGCTGCGCAAGCAGAAGAAGATCGACTGGGTGCATGTCCGTCACGAGGAAGCGGCAGCCTTTGCCGCCGGCGCCGAGGCGCATCTCACGGGGCAACTGGCGGTGTGCGCCGGCAGTTGCGGACCGGGCAACCTGCACCTGATCAACGGTTTGTTCGATTGCCAGCGCAGCCGCGTGCCGGTGTTGGCGATCGCCGCCCATATCCCGAGCGCCGAGATCGGCGGGTCCTATTTCCAGGCCACCCATCCCGAGCAGTTGTTCGCCGAGTGCTCGCACTATGTCGAGCTGGTCTCCAACGTCGACCAGATGCCGCGCATTCTCGAAAAGGCCATCCGCGTCGCCATCGCCCAACGCGGCGTGTCGGTGGTGGTGATCCCGGGCGACATTGCGCTCCAGCCGACCGCCGCCAAGGCCGCGCGCTGGCTGGCGCCCAAGCCGCCGCTGGTACGGCCGGCCGATGCCGATATCGACGCTCTTGCCGCCCTGCTGAACGACGGCGAGCGCATCACCCTGATGTGCGGCGCGGGCACGGCCGGCGCCCACGCCGAGGTCGTCGAGCTGGCGGGCAAGCTCAAGGCGCCGATCGTGCATTCGCTGCGCGGCAAGGAGCATGTCGAGTACGACAACCCGTTCGACGTCGGCATGACCGGCCTGATCGGTTTCGCCTCGGGTTACGCAGCAATGAAGAGCTGTGACACGCTGCTGCTGCTCGGCACCGACTTCCCCTATCGCCAGTTCTATCCCGAGGGTGCGCGGGTGGCGCAGATCGACATCCGGCCGGAGAGCCTCGGCAATCGCTGCCACCTGTCGCTCGGCGTCGTGGGCGACGTCGCCACCACGCTGCGCGCGCTGTTGCCCAAGCTGAAGGCGAAGGCCGACCGCAAATTCCTCGACGCCGCACTCGCGCACTACATCAAGGCACGGGCCGATCTCGACAAGCTTGCCGAGGGCAAGCCCGGCGGCAAGGTCATTCATCCGCAGTATGTCGCGCGGCTGTTGAGCGAGCTTGCAGCCGACGACGCGATCTTCACCTGCGATGTCGGCACCCAGACGGTGTGGGCCGCGCGCTATCTCGAGATGAACGGCAAGCGCCGCCTGATCGGCTCGTTCAACCACGGCTCGATGGCCAATGCCCTGCCGCAGGCGATCGGCGCGCAGGCCTCGCATCCCGGCCGGCAGGTCGTCTCGATGTCGGGCGACGGCGGCTTCACCATGATGATGGGCGACTTCATCAGCCTCACCCAGCTCGGCCTGCCGGTGAAGGTGGTGGTGCTGAACAACGGCACGCTGGGCTTCGTCGAGCTGGAGATGAAGGCGAACGGCTTCCTCGATACCGGCACCGAACTGAAGAACCCGAACTTCGCCGCCATGGCCGAGGCGATGGGCATCAAGGGCATCCGCGTCGAGGACCCGGGCAAGCTCGACGCCGCCCTGCGCGAGGCGCTGGCCCACAAGGGCCCGGCGTTGGTCGATGTGGTGAGCGCCCGCCAGGAGCTCGTCATGCCGCCCAAGGCCACGCTCGACCAGGCGCTGCACTTCAATCTTTTCATGCTGAAGGCGGTAATGGACGGCCGCACCGCCCAACTGATCGACCTGGCGCGAGTCAATCTCCGGGTCTGAGCTTAGAGGCCCAGGCGATAGAACCGTGAGGCCGTACCGCTGAACAGGTCGGCCTTCTCCGACGCGCTCATGCCCTTGGCGAGGCGCTTGCAGGCGTTCCAGTAGACGCCATAACCGTACGATCCCTTGTCGACGGGGAAGTTGCTTTCGAACATTGCCCGCTTCGTGCCGAACGCGTCGATGCAGGTCTCGACATAGGGCCGCCACGCCGCCGCGAGCCGCGTCGAATCGGGCGGCAAGGCGCCTTCGTGGAAATCGAAGCCGAACATCTTCATGCCCATGCCGCCCAGCTTGACGTGCACGTTGGGGCACGCCGCCAATTCACGAATGCGAGCCCTCCAGTCGGCGAACACTTCGTCGCGCTTGCCCTTGTAGCGGCCGAGCCCGATCGGGCCACCGACGTGGTCGAGCACGATCGGCGTCGCCGGAAAGGTTCGCGCCAGGTCGGCCAGGTCGCCGAGTTGCGTGTGATACACCCAGGCATCGAAGCTCAGGCCCAGCCGCGCCAACTGCGCGAAACCCTCACGGACCTTGGCGTCGCGCAGCCAGCCCTGCGGGCGGATCGCCGTGGCGCCCCATTGGGCCTGGTCGGGATCGTAGGCCGAGATGAAGCGGATGCCGCGGAAACGGCCGCCGCCGTTGGCGATCATCGCCTCCAGGACCTTGGCCACCGGCGCGCCGATATCGAGATCGGCGTGGCCGACGATGCCGGCGCAGACGCGCGGCTTGCCGTAAGTGCCGCTGGCGCTCATGGCCGCCACGCCGTTGGCGAATTCGATCTCGCCCACCGGCCGCATCTCCGACGGCCCCTCCGAACGATACATCGACAGCCATTCGAGATAGACCGTCGCCACGACGTTGTGGCCGCTCGCGATGTCGGCCAGCAGGTTGGGCAGCAGATAGGTGCCGCTCTCCGGCCGATCGATCAGGTGATGATGCGGATCGACGATCGGCAGGTCGGGCTCGAGCGCCGCCTCCTTGCCCTTGGCGAGCCAGTCCGGCCGCACGGCGAGATGAGAGCTGATCGCCGAAGAAGAAGTCACGGTTCCACCCTACGTGTTTGTCGGTGCCGGAGGAATCCTAACAGGATTTCAGCGTCGCGGCGGCGAGATCGGCGATCGCGGAATCGAGTTCCGGCCATGCGCCGTCGGCCAAGTGCCAGGCGGCCGACAGGCCGGCAAAGGCCAGTGTCCACTGCAGCAGGCGACGGCGATCGAGCGCGGCGGCATCGGCCAGCACCGCCGCCTGACGCTCGAAGCGGCCCCGGCCGAGCGCGGTCGCGGCGTCGGGATTGCGCAGGATGTTGACGAAATCGAAGGCCCGCTCGCCCAAGAGACCCTTGGGATCGATGGCAAGCCAACCCCGCGAGCCACCGTCGAGAACATTGCCGTGATGCAAATCGCCGTGCAGGGCCACGACATCGCGCGGCGTAGCCAATAGTGCCCGCGCCGCCGCATCGGCCTCCGCCAGAAGCCCGCCATGGGATCGTGCGGCGGGTGCAAGTGCCGCGAACCACTGATCGAGCGGCATCAGCGGCGGCGGCGGCGCCGGTCGCGGCCGATGCAGGCGGGCCGCGACGCGGCAGAGGATGGCGGTTGCCTCGTCGTCCTGGCCGGCCGCCACCAGGGCGGCGAGCGAGCGCGCTCCCGCAACTCGTTCCAACAACACTGCCGGTCCGTCGGCCACCAGCACCTGCGCCGCGCCATCGCCGTCCCACCACGCCATCAGCCGGCCGCCGCGCTGCTCCTCCTCTTCTCGGACGATCTTCAGCATCGCCGGTACGCCGTCGCGGCGAACCGGCAGAAGCCGGCTGGTGGGCGTGTCGATCGACTCGCCGTCGGGAATCAGGCTCCAACCCGCGAGATAGCGGTCGAAGATCAATCGCCGCCGTTGCCGCCGACCACCATCACGGTCATCTTCTCGGGCAACTCCTCGCGCACCACCTCGATGGTGCGGCGGTCGGGCCACACGAAAACCGCGTCGAGCGGCTGCATCAGGTCCTCGAAGCGGTTGACTTGGCCGCGGCCCCAATAGTGCATGGGCAGCACGATGCGCGGCTGGATCTGGCGCACCACCTCGACCATCACCGGCAGGCCCACCGTGTAGGCGCCGTCGATCGGCACCATCAGCACGTTGATGCGGCCGAGCTCGTCGAGATGGTCCTTGGTCAGGCGATGGTGCAGGTGGCCGAGATGGGCGATGCAAAGATCGGCGATGGCGTAGATGAAGATCGAGTTGCCGTTGATGCGCGCCGCCTGGCCACCCCAGTCGCGGGCGTTGGTCGGCACGTTCCACACCTTCATGTCCTTGAGCTGCACGTCGTGCTTGGCCTCGGTTTCGCCGGGCTGGCTCGGCCAGCCGCGCAGCACGTAGGCGATGCCATCCTCGGGATCGTCGGTGAAGTGCGTCGAATGCGCGTTGTTCATGGTCACGATGTCGGGCTTGCGGCCGAACCCGTTGACGCCGTTGTAGTCGGTGATGGCGCGCACGCCCTGCGGCGTGTCGATCTGGTAGCTGGAATGGCCGAGGAAGGTGATGATGGCGCGGCTCGGTGAATTGCCGGCGGCAACCGAGAAGCCGTCCAGCGCCGCCACGCGCACGCCCGGCCGGTCGAGCGCCGCCACGTTCTGCGAGCAGCGCGCCAGGACGGGCCCCGCCACCAGGGCGAAGGCGGTGGCGAGCAGAGCGAGGAACGGCAGTCGGGACATCGGCAGGCCTCCTTCAAGCTGCAAGCGGTACCATGGCGGCGAAACTACGTGGCGAGCTTTTCCTGAACGGCTTCGATCAAAAAACGCGAACGGTTGCCGCGACTGGCGGCGTCGATGCGACCGGAAAGGTAGCGCGGGATCATCACGTTGACACGCTCGGCTTTCAGAAGCTGGGGATCGGTGTCGATCAGGACGATGATGACGCCCTTGCCGATGCCGATCTTTCTCGAGCGTGGCGAACGAACCGGGGGATGGAATGGGCAGCCCTTCCTGCGCAAGAGCCGCGAGATGGCTGGCCAGAGCTTCGACGGCCATGGCTCTTGCCTCATCGATGGTGCGCCGCGCGGTAACGCATTCCGGGACATCCGGGAATTCGACGCCGTAGTCGCTGTCGAGGTCTTTGCGGACGTAGGTTGGGAATGAGGTCATTGCCGTCCCCCGAGCGAGAGGCTGCGGTGGCATTCGATGGCGCCAACCTTCCCGATCGGCAGACGCGCTTGGGATGAGGCGCGGTGACTGCCAGCACTGCCAGCACTATCCATAAGTGGTAGTACAGATCTTATAATATACACCACAGATTGTATGGCGCCGTGTTTATTTCTTTCTACGGTGCGAAATAATTCGACCATGAGTGCTTATCGTGACTCTCGTTGACTCTCGATGACAAGCGGTCTAGAACAAAACAAGAACAATTAATCCCCACCACGTTCATCCAGGTCATTCGAGGGGGGCGATGCCCGTCATTTCCCCAAATACTTTTGCTCCTCCCGTCACTCGGCAGGCCGCCAACGATGCGGCGGCACCGGTGGCGCAGGCCTTGCGCGAGAAGGTCCGCCGGCTGGAGCGCGCCCACAGCGCCGAGCGGGCTGGTCGATTGGCCGTGCCGCTCGGCGTGCCGACAATCGATGCCTTGCTCCCCGACGGCGGCTTGCTGACCGGCGCCTTGCACGAGGTCGAGGCCGGCGCCGCCCCGTCCGGTCGTGTCGCGTCGCATGACGGCGCCGCCCTGGGCTTTGCCGCCCATCTGCTGGGCCGCCTCGGCACGCTGCGTCCCGCCGGCACCTTGCTGTGGTGCCGCCGTCCGTCGGGGCCGGGTGATGCGCCGCCTTACGCGCCCGCCCTCGCCGCCTGGTTCGATCCGGCGCGTCTGCTGATGGTCACGGTGCGGCGAGACGAGGATCTGTTCTGGGCAATGGAGGAAGGCCTGCGCTGCCCGGGCATGGCGGCGGTGCTGGGCGAGACCCGCGCCGCCGATCTCACCGCCGGCCGGCGCCTGTCGCTCGCCGCTGAAAAAAGCGGCGTGCCCGCCCTGCTGCTGCGTTCGCAACCGGCGCCGGCGCAAAGCGTATGCACGACACGCTGGCGCGTCGCCTCGGCCGCCTCGTGCTCGACGCCCGGCCTCAGCGATCTCGGCGCCGCCCGTTGGCGCATAGAGCTTCGACGCAATCGTTTCGGCGTGCCGTCCGTTGCGGAAACGCCGACCTGGCTCCTGGAGTGGAACGATGAAACGCATTGTCTCTCTGTGGTTCCCCAAGCTTTCCGCGGATCGACTCGCGCGCGCGACGCACGATTGGCAGGTTAAAGCCGCCGCCACCGTCGTCTGGCTGGACGGCTGCCCACGGCTAGTCGCCGTCAACGCCCATGCCCGCACCGCCGGCCTGCGCCCGCACATGCGGCTGGCCGATGCGCGTGCGCTGGTGCCGGACCTCCTCACCGCGCCCGGCGAGCCGCAGGCCGACCGCCGCCTGATCGAGAGCATCGCCAACTGGTGCGACCGCTACACGCCCTGGGTGGCGGTCGATCCGCTGGGTGGCGCGCTTGCCGAGGAAGGCGCGGAGGCCTGCAGCGCCGGCGGCTTCGGCGGCGATGCCGGCCTGCTGCTCGACGTCACCGGCTGCGCCCATCTGTTCGGCCAGGGCGAGGCAGGCGAGCGCGCGCTGCTGGCCGATCTGGTCGAGCGGCTGTCGCGTCACGATCTCACCTGCCGCGTCGCCATGGCCGACACCGCGGGCGCGGCCTGGGCGCTGGCCCGCTTCGCCGAGCGGCAGGCCGACCTCCTCTGCCCGGCGCACGGCCAGCGCGCCGCGTTGGCCGGCCTGCCGGTCGACGGGTTGAGGCTCGACGCGCCGATCCTGGAGACCTTCCTGAAACTCGGCCTGCGCCGCATCGGCGATCTCTATCCTCTGCCGCGCGCGCCCCTGGCGAGGCGCTTCGGCGATCGGCCGCTCACCCGGCTCGACCAGGCGCTGGGCACCTTGGCCGAACCCATCGAGCCGCGGCGGCCGGCGCCCGCCTTCCGCACGCGGCTTGCCTTCGCCGAGCCGATCGGCCGGCCCGAGGACATCGCCGCCGCGACCAGCCGCCTGCTGGCCGCCCTCTGCCGGCAGCTCGAACAGGCCGGCGTCGGCGCGCGCCGGCTCGAGATCGCGCTCTACCGCGTCGACGGCTCGGTCGATCGCACCGCGATCGGCACCAGCCGGCCCAACCGCGACAATCCCCGGCTGATGAAGCTGTTCGAGGAAAAGCTCGGCGAGCTCGATGCCGGCTTCGGCGTCGAGCTGATGATTTTGGCAGCACCCGAGGTCGAGACCTTCAGTGGCGCGCAGGATGCGTTGCCCGACTCCGGCGCCATCGCGACCTCGCTGGGCGAAGACGGCACGATCGACCTGGCCGACCGACTGGCGCTCAGGCTGGGCGCGGAGAACGTGGTGCGCTTGCTGGCGCGCGACAGTCATTTGCCCGAGCGGGTGCAGACGACCGGCACCGCGGCCAAGCCGGCAGCGGCCGGCGCCTGGCGGCGTGTGGCGGATTTGAAGGGCGCGCGGCCGACCCGCCTGCTGCAGCGGCCCGAGCCGGTCGATGTCACGGCGATCGTGCCCGACGATCCGCCGTCGCTCTTCCGCTGGCGCCAGCATGCCCATCGCATCGTGCGCGCCGAGGGGCCGGAGCGGGTGGCCGACGAATGGTGGCGGCCGCGGCCCGACGGCAGCCGGCCGCCGGCCAACATCGTGCCGCCCTATCGCGACTACTATCGCGTCGAGGACGACGATGGCGGCCGCTTCTGGCTGTTTCGCGACGGCCCTTACACCTTGGCGGCCAACGGCCGGCCGGCGGCCCGCTGGTTCCTCCACGGCTTCTGCGCTTGAGGAGGGCGGCATGACCACTCTCACCGTGCGCGGCCTCGACGATGCGATCATCGAGCAGCTCAAGGCGCGCGCCCGCACCCGCCATCGCTCCCTCGAGGCCGAATTGCGGGCGATCCTGATCCAGGCCGCCGGCCAACCGCTGGTCGTCGACGCCTTGGCCGAGGCCGACCGCATCGCCGCCATGACTCCGCGCCTGCCATCGCGAGCTACCGGCATCGACTCCAAGGAAATCGGAGGCGAGCCATGATCGTGGTGATCGAGCCCGGTGTGGCCATCAAATGGTTCGTCGAGGAACCGCTGCGGCTCCAGGCACGCTCGCTGCTGGTACACGGCCATCGGCTGATCGCTCCCGACATCCTGATCGCCGGCGTGGCCGAGCTTGCCTGGATGAAAACCACGACGGGCGAAATCGGGCTCGATCAGGCCAAGTCGATCGTGCGCAGCATCGACCTGCCGGGATTCATCTCGACCTTCGTCGACTCGGCCTACCTGCGCCATCGCGCCTTGGCCTTGGCCTTGCAATGCGGCTTGCCGGTGCATGCTTGCTTCTATGCCGCCTGCGCCGAGGACGCCTCGGCGGCTCTGGTCAGCGACAACGAAGACTTCCTGCAGACCCTCAAAGCCGAGGGTATCGCCGTCCATTGCGTGGCGCTGTCGCGCATCCACGAACTCGCCGACGCCTGATCTCGGGAATGTCGACATGTATGCCGCCTTGTCCCGCTATGCCGAGCTACAAGTCACGACCAATTACAGCTTCCTGCGCAGCGGCTCGCATCCCGGCGAGCTGGCGCTGCGGGCGATCGAGCTCGGCCATAGCGCCATCGGCATCGCCGACCGCAACACGCTGGCCGGCGTGGTGCGGGCCTATGCCGCGATCAAGGAATACTACGAGGAGCATCCGACGCCGCCGCAGAGCCAGACCAAGCTCCTGGTCGGCGCCCGCCTCGAGACGCGCGACGGCTATTCGCTGCTCGCTTATCCGACCGATCTCGACGCCTACAAGCGCCTGTCGCGGCTGCTGACGGTCGGCAACCGCCGTGCCGCCAAGGGCCAATGCGATCTCACCTTCGACGACCTGGCCGGCCACGCCGAAGGCCTGCTCGCCATCGCCCTGCCGCCGCGCCGGCCCGACGATCCCGCTTTCCGCGAGCGGCTGCGGGCGCTCGCCCGGCTGTTCGGCGATCGCTGCTACCTCGCCGGCACGGCGCTGTTCCGCGGCGACGATGCACGGCGGCTGGCCCAGCTCGACAATCTCGCGGCCGAGATGGGCGTCGGCCTGGTCGCCACCAACGACGTGCACTATCACGCACCCGAGCGGCGGGCGCTGCAGGACGTGGTGACGGCCATCCGGCTGAGCTGCACGGTCGACGGGCTGGGCTTTCGCCGCTTCGCCAGCGCCGAGCGCCATCTCAAGGAGCCCGAGGAGATGGCGCGGCTGTTCCGCCGCCATCCGCATGCCATCGAGCGCACGCAGGAGATCGCCGCGCGCTGCGGCTTTCGCCTCGATCAACTCACCTATCAGTATCCGGTGATGTACGAAGGCGGCGAGACGCCGATGGACAAGCTCGTCCGCCTGACCTGGGAGGGCGCGGCGCGGCGCTACCCCGAGGGCGTACCGCAGGAGGTCGCCGACACCATCCGCCACGAGTTCGAGCTGATCGGCCACAAGCAGATCGCGCCCTACTTCCTCACTGTGCACGAGATCGTCGAGCAGGCGCGCAAGATGGGCATCTTGTGCCAAGGCCGCGGCTCGGCCGCCAACTCCGCCGTCTGCTACTGCCTCGGCGTCACCTCGGTGAATCCCGACGAGGTCAAGGTCCTGTTCGAGCGCTTCCTGTCCAACGAGCGCGACGAGCCGCCCGACATCGACGTCGATTTCGAGCACGAACGGCGCGAGGAGGTGATCCAGTGGATCTACCGCGAGAAGGGCCGCTCGCGCGCCGCGCTCGCCGCCACGGTGATTTCCTATCGCAGCCGCAGCGCCATCCGCGAAGTCGGCAAGGCGCTCGGCCTGTCGCCCGACACGGTGGGCGCCATGGCCGACACGGTGTGGGGCATGGGATCGGGCGGCGTCGACGGGGGCCATGTGCGCGAGGCCGGCCTCGATCCCAGTGATCCGCGATTGATGCTGGCGCTCGAACTGTCGGCGACCCTGTGCGGCTTCCCGCGCCATCTGTCGCAGCATGTCGGCGGCTTCGTGCTGACCGAAGGCCGGCTCGACGAGCTGGTGCCGATCCAGAACGCCGCCATGGAGGATCGCACCGTCGTCGAATGGGACAAGGACGATCTCGACACGCTCAGGATCTACAAGGTCGACGTGCTGGGACTCGGCATGCTGACCTGCCTGCGCAAGAGCTTCGAGCTGATCGGCAAGCATTACGGCCGGCCGGTCGGGCTGGGCATGGATCCGGTCGATCCGGCCGTTTTCGACATGCTGGGCCGGGCCGATTCGGTCGGCGTGTTCCAGGTCGAGAGCCGGGCGCAGATGTCGATGCTGCCGAGACTGCGGCCGCGCAATTATTACGACCTGGTCGTCGAGGTGGCGATCGTGCGGCCCGGCCCCATCCAGGGCGGCATGGTCCACCCTTACTTGCGCAATCGGGCCAAGGACCCGGCCGACATCCACTATCCGGGCAAGCTGCGCGGCATCCTGGAAAGGACCTGCGGCGTGCCGTTGTTCCAGGAACAGGCGATGCAGATCGCCATCGATGCCGCCGGCTTCTCGCCGGCCAAGGCCGACAAGCTGCGCCGCGCCATGGCGACCTTCCGGCGCGCCGGCACGATCCACAAGCTCAAGGACGACTTCATCGAAGGGATGGTCGGCAACGGCTATGCCCGGGACTTCGCCGAACGTTGCTTCAAGCAGATCGAAGGCTTCGGCGAGTACGGCTTCCCCGAGAGCCATGCCGCGAGCTTCGCCATCCTGGTCTACGACTCTTCATGGGTGAAGTACCACTATCCCGAGATCTTCGCCGCCGCCCTGCTCAACTCCCAGCCTATGGGCTTTTATGCGCCGGCCCAGCTCGTGCGCGACGCACGCGAGCACGGCGTCGAGGTGCGCCCGCCCGACATCAACGCCAGCGACTGGGATTGCACGCTGGAGCCCCTTCCAGGCTCTTCTTCATGTTCCTCTCCCCTGCTAGGGGGAGAGGCTAGGAGAGGGGGCTTCGCACCTTCGTCCATCCCCCTCTCCCAACCTCTCCCCCTAACGAGGGAGAGGAGCTTGAGCTTGAACTTGACCATCGATGGCCGGCGGCGCTGCGCCCTGCGCCTGGGCTTGCGTCAAATCACGGGGCTCGCCGAAGACGACGCCAAGCGCCTGGTCGAACGCCGCACGACGCCCTATCGCGATCCGGTCGACCTGTGGCGGCGGTCCGGCCTCGACAAGCGCCAGATCGTGGCGCTCGCCCGTGCCGATGCCTTCGCCTCGCTCGGCCTGTCGCGCCGCGACGTGCTGTGGGCGGTGCGCGGCCTGTCCGACCGTCATCTGCCGTTGCTCGATGGCTCCGCCAAGCTGCGCGACCTCGAGCCTTCCGTCACCCTGCCCACCCTGACGCTGGGCGAGCAGGTGGTGGACGACTACGCGGCGATCTCGCTGTCGCTGCGCGCCCATCCGCTGGCGCTGCTGCGCGTTCGCTTGGCCGAACGCGATGTATCGCCCACCGCCGTGCTGGCCTCGTCGAAGAACGACGATCTCTTCACCCTGGCCGGCCTGGTTCTGGTACGCCAGCGGCCAGGCACCGCCTCGGGCGTGGTGTTCGTCACCATCGAGGACGAGCACGGCATCGCCAATCTCGTGGTCTGGCCCAAGGTGTTCGAGGCGCATCGCCGCATCGTCATGGGTGCCCGCCTGCTCGGCGTGCGTGGCCGCGTGCAGCGCGAAGGCCTGGTGATCCATCTCGTCGCCGCCGAGCTTTGGGACTGGTCGGCCGAGCTCGATTCGATCGCCGAGATCGACGATTTCCGACTGACGACCGGCCGTGGCGACGAGGTCCGCAACGACCCCGGCGA